>OMLO01006223.1_pt1 | contig 10028 bp, 7 predicted proteins | sample 1674811 | NCBI WGS metagenome assembly OMLO01 (sample SAMN06265003, study PRJEB25207) | coral metagenome | isolation source: Coral host | place: Mexico:La Bocana,Puerto Morelos, Mexico | collected 2008-11-13
TAAAATATTGTTTTTAACACAAGAAAATACAATTCATATCTTCAAGCGACCGCGTAATTTTCTTTTTGTCACATAGACAAACTGTCTGTTTGCACAAAAAACCGTAAAATGGCGGGAAATGACGTCATTAAACATCTTCACTCGTGAGGATATGGAAAATTCGCTACTCGGATGCCGGATGAAGTTTCGTATGAATTGTACGAGTGATGTATCTTCCAGTTAAACGCACTTGTCTATGTTATAAAATATGATCCGAATCCATTTCGGTGGATTATACGTCTGGCTTATGGATCTATGATGATCGTGTTTTCAGAAACTGATAGAAAAGGTATTTATATAATTTTCAACTAGTCGTATACAACTGAATGAAGCGTTCTCTGGTAAAAACTGAAAAATATATTAAAATTATAAGCTGTTGGCATTGATTTCGACGAATAAAAATTTGTGGATTTTAGGACAAAAGATAAAGAACTTAATCCGTCGAAGACAAATAGACTAGCTGGCAAAGGCTCATATTTTTTAATATTTTTTACCAGACAACGCTTTACACGTATTCAATTTTATTATGATCAATCCTGGTAACGGCTCCTCGACACTTTTGAAGCTATACAGCTTCGCGACACGTAATGTTTACGTTATTTAATTTGTACTGGAAAGCTGTCAATCTTCTTACCACTTTTTTTGCGATGGAGATCTACAAATACTGATGCGTTTTTGATATAAATTTATCTGCCCTGGAAACCGAACTGCGCAGACTGATAGGCAATTATAGGGAAATAACTTCTACCCGAAGAAAATAATTCACCGAGGTAACTGGGAACTAGTTTAGCTGATTATTAGAATAATATATTGCCAGAACGTCCAATCATGAATTAATGAATATTTACTTGTCGTTGTTGTTCATCGTACACCGACTGATAATGACAACACCTCGTGTGTCATCAGTTTGCTGTGGGCGAGAAAGCAGTTAACCCTTATCTGCCTTGTGACGCTACCAGGCGTGTTAATATAAAGCGATTTTTAGCAGCAAATAAAGTTAACTATAAAGGTTCCTGAGATTAGCAACTATTTTTTCGAGTTTATATCTGACTTTGGCATCGTCCTGGTTAAGGTAATCTCAGCTGACAGTGCTCACGCGTTTAAGAAAGGCTTTTTCAATTTACGATTATTTAGGATAAGGCCTAGGCTGTGCCACATACTCAAGTTGCAAAATCGAATGGTTCCAGAGATGAAATACGGCATTTAATGAATAGGATCAGTTCGTGGAATAATTGTTATTGCGGACGAAAATTAATTCAAGATCCTTTACATAAAAACGCAGAGAAAGATCTCGCGGATAAACTTGGTTTTAACTAAATTAATATGCCCACAAATTGCCGTATGCAGAACAGAATTTGATATAGCTAAAAGGTGTTTCTCAATTTACCTACGTGCGTAATGAAGACAGGTAGACACAGTATATCAACATGTTTAACAGTTGGACTATGTTTGGATGCCAGTTCATGTCCTTTTTGACGACGTTAAATGACGTTACAGTTTGTTAATATTAGCCAAGCTGATGGAATATGACCGTGAAATTTGAAATTTAAGAGCTAAAAAGCATCAGTTCTTGCAGTCGGTAAACAATAAGCAAGACTTTTTGCACGTAAAACAAATAAGACATGTAGTTAAATATAAATAAAACATGGTGGTTATATAATACCTATATTTTAGGTTTACCAGCTGGCGATCAGTCGGTAATATTACTGAAGAATCTAGTTGAGCCACCTAAGTTTAAACTTTTTTTAGTTTTTGCAATAAAATCAACGCCTTCTATATTTCACTTTTTAATCTTCATTTCCCGTGAAAACGGTATAAGTTCAATGCTTATTAAAAATTGTTATTTTCATTAAATCCAATTCGCATTTCGGACGCTTTGTTTTGAACGTCCACTTTGTTAAAAAAATTCAAATTAAGTGCAAGTCGCCAACTTTTTTTGCGTCTTAGATCTGTTTAAAACTTGCAAGGGTGAAACTTAAAGCGTATTCAGAAGCGAACATCTCTCAGTTTTCGGTTGAAAGTGGCAGTCAGCTAGGCCCGGCCAAATCTACAGCAGGCATCACTGCTGTCCAATTTTTGACACTTACAGCTCTCTGAAACTGATTTGATTGCGGTCTCAAATTCTTAATTTCTTGGAAGGTTATTGTAATTTCAGATAAATCTTTTCACCTTTCACTAGTTGAGAGCATTCACGGCAGAGTTTTTAGGTTGTTGGGCGTTATTGGCGGAGAGCATGTCACAGCTGAAAAATAATTGTTCTTGTTTTGAAATGAAAAATTTTAATAGGCACATTAAACACGTTTCGGATAATACGCCTTGACACGGTCGCCATGGAAATCTCGAGCGATTCTTGCATTCAATTAGGAGGAAAAAATGAGAACTTAGCAACCAAAGAGGCCGACATATCCATTCTTTTTGTTTCAGTTAGTCTCTCCTTAATTCTTTGACAGGAGGCAGCTGCAACTGCCAGAATACATTTGAAAATTTTTTTCCACCCGAAGTATCGTGCATGCATCGTATTTTCGCGCTTAGTCGTTGAATTTAAACAGTTGTCAGTGTTTGTGGATTAACCAAGCCAGAAATATTCTGTTTGGATAAAGTTTCCCGGCTGCTGGACCTTCCTTCAAAGAGAGCAGAGACGCTTCAATGGTAAGGGGCAAATGCATGCTTGTATGAAAACATTTTGAATAATATAAATCAATATTCCTTGTAATACTGCCGTATTGTAACGTGTTACATGCACTCTCGTGTTGTAGATAGTACAAATATCACAGAAAGCTGGCCTCAAAACTGAGTTCAGAAACATTTTTCTTGATAGATTAATTCGCACCCAGTTTTTTAAATAATAACCGATCAGAAATTGGAAACTTATTATTATCCTTAGAAAAAAAATGTATTAGTTAGAAATCGTAATGCGTAGGTTGAAACTGTGTATTTGAAAGTCAAAAAAGCTGGATTTTTGGAACCTAAATCACAAGTGATTATCCCCCGTCTAAGCAAACAAACACCCTAGAACAGAAGTAGTAGGGTGGTAACAAGATGTAAAGGTTGATATGAAGTGTTGTGGCTAGCTACATGAGGCTTCGATCATCAATCGATTCATGGATTAATTTTGTCCTAAAAGATCAAATTTTGACAATAAAGCAATGCGTAAATCGGCCTCGCAAGATAAACTTGATTGAATATAATTACTGATAGAACATCTTGAACGTGCCTAAAACAATTTTTTTTCTTGTTAATAAATGTCTTCGTTATTTGGATTTTCTCCAATCAAATTTGCCCTATTTTATTGATTTCGTTCTATTCGGTCAAAAATAAACCATTCGTTTGCTGTTAAATTACCGCTTAGTGACAGAGTTGTCAACCATTTTTCTTTGCTTTCCATTCAATCACTTGGCTAGGAAAAAAACGAAACAAAGACAAGTTTCGTTTCTCGGTTTGCGTTTACAAGGTAACGTCCTGAGACTCTCTGCTAACGTAATACATCTCAATAACGAATGGCACGGTGGGCAAAAACGGCAAATGTTTGTCAGTTTTTAGAACGCTTTGCCAGCGATACTTGTAGCTTGATCCTAATTTAGGCCCTGCTATCATTTGGCTTGAACATACGGTGACGTATTGCAATTCTTAAATATTGCTGTGGTATTCTCTGGGTGGTCTAATGGCGAGGCTGAAAGTATAACGCAATGTTACATTGGCTAAAAATCAGACAGCGGTAAACAAGATTAACCACTTCGTAGATTTGTTTTTTTTGGCACTTTGTCTTTGACAAATTCAAGAGAATCGTGGCCACCCTTCATAAATATTTTTCCAATCTTCAAAGGAGAGGTTATATGAATCGAGACGATTCAAGTAGGCCCTAAACGCTCTAAAACGTTCTAAACACTATCTCTACTTTAATCAAGGCTGGAAACAAGACGCTGCATGTGACGATTTTCAACGCAATTATGCAAAATTCGGGCAGCAATGTTGAAAGAAACCTGCAACATGTTGCAGCAATGAACTATTGCGGCAGTAGTCGCCCTGTGAGCCATGTTACACGCCACATCGATTTTTAACGCAATGTTGTTGCGTAACGGCGTTAAAAATCGGCTCGCGTAACTTCATCTTTACAATAAGTATAGGTAATCATACGGGCTCGAGTTCAATTTGGAATTAATTTGCACGAGTGAGTTTTCAAAAGGCTGAAATTGCACGAGCTGCTTCGTAAACGTTATGGCGACATTTTCTCCGTTTTTAGGAAGTTATAGGGCATTATTTAGAAAAATTATTTATCATTTAATTCTAGAGGAGATTCAGTGAAAGACATTCCCCGTTTCTGGACTTTGATTAATCCAAATTGTTGAAAACCATGATGAGCGTGCAAAATAAACTGCAAAATTCAAATGCCAATTGAATTTAATACAAAGAAAAGAAATGATTGGAAATAGTTATTTAAATGATACTTCAGTTAACATTTTGCTAAAAGAATAGACCAATTTTGTTATATTGAATTTAAGCCTAACATAATGTAGACCTCAGCACGAGGCTCTGGAAAATGAATCCAACGAACTCTGTAGTTATGCCTCAAAGCCTCGTACTGAGCTCTATTGTTTTATGCTGAATTTTTCTGTCAAATGACAAATCATTTCTTTTTAATGCAAAGTAATGAAGTCATTGAAATGTTTATTTGAAAGAAATTCAGTTAGAAGTTTTTAAAACAGTTATATCCATCCGTCATAAGTACATATCAAACCAACGCGAAAGAGTCTATCTAGTTCAATTTAGTATGTACGCATTGCGGACATTTTTCCAGTGTTTCGTGTGTTACCTGTAGGGAGCTCCAGGGGCATCTTCCAGCGGAAAACCTTTAAAATTGAGGTACACCGAAATGGTATCTCCGGCATCCTGAGGCCAAGTGAGCGTGCTATACTGTCTCATTTTTTCTGAATTTAGTGGGTCCCACTGAGCCCCCCTCCCCCCTTAGAACCACCCCAGTGGGTAATGGTGGTTCAAGGTTGTTGTGATACAGGGGATCAGTACAAACATGTGTATTTTTGTCTCCCCTTTCTTCTTGCTGAAACACTGTGAACTTCATCCAAGCAACGATAAGCTATCTCAAAATATAATACCAAGTAGCATTGTAGAGTAATCCTTTAGGCCTCTGTGCGACGACCACTGTGGAAAACTATGCTGTTTGTAGGAAAACCTTTAGCTAAACGAAATTGATAGTGAATTAATGTGAATTTAGAATTTCTTGCTTACGTCCACTGAGTCTTCGTTTGCCGAAGAGAAATGAAGTAGGCATTGCGTTGAATGAGGTGAAATTTGAACAAATTCAACCCAACTGAGTTCTTACTTTGCTTTGACGGAAAGCTGTAGCTCGAAACTTCAGTTTCATGTTACTCGCGTTACTCGCGCCAACACGGTTAATTTGCTTTCATCGTCTTCTAATTGATTATTTGGCAAGTTTATTGCAAGTCATTCGTTCTTACAGAGACCAATAGCCTGTTCGATTAAAATTAATTTTCCAACTCAATGGTTTTTCAAATTTAAATTTTTGTGGTTCGAACACGAGGAGTCTGTGCGGAAGCAACATGAAAACTGGGTAGTAGACGAGACTCCAAATGGAGCGGCCTGGGTTCGAGCCCTGGCTGGGAGCATTGTTTTGACGGTCTCTCGCGCCTGAAATGTGAATTCACCAATCAGGATTCTGCAGGCGAGAAAACTCTACTGACCTGTGAATATTCAACTTATGTAAACAGGAAAAGTGTTGAGGTCGGGCAGCTTTTCTCACTGGAGACGGCATCAAATATTCACGAAAAGAAATTTATTATTCCAAAAAGCATATCAGATTGTAAAAAGTGAACGTTATGAAACATTCCCCAGACTTCTAACTTGGCTCCAACGTCCTGCAACTCGCCCGTAGTTCGTCGAGTGTCGACAGGTGGGACAATAGGTTTGTTATTCAGTAAAAAAAAGTGTAGTTACTCATCAAATTAAACCCAGAATTCTCAAGTTAATTGTTAGATCAGAGGCCGAAGCAACATTCGCATTGCCTTCATTTGTGTTAGCCGCCAAGACACGACAACTATCGTGTCGTTTCGGTAGGACAGTTTGGTTTTGACTGCCGCTTAAAATGAGGATGCAGCTGCAAGGTTACTCTCACAGTGCCTTTCTCCATTCATGCGTATATCTAGGACTGGTGGACTTAAATGCTGGAATGTGCCTCTTAGTTGTACCACCATCCCATCCACGGGATGGTAGAAGTACCCTTAGTCGCCTTTTGTAAAGAAACTGAAGATAAGAACAGCGGACGCAGATAAGCAAGAGTTTGCCTGCTTGAGTGGAATAATTGGAAAACAGCTTGCTTGCTTGTAGCTCGAAGCTAATTGCACTGGCCAGTATCATCACGCATTTATTGCCTTTGTTCTGTCATTGGTGAATAGACAGAAAGCCATAAAAATTCAGTGTATAAGGAGACGGTTGTGAACTTCAAACAACTCGTGCCATATTGATTTCGCAATGCATTTCATTATACATCTGCCAGTTTTGGCATCTGTCAGTCTCAAGTTTAAATTTTATTCGTTTTCTTGATATAATTGACAGCTGCTAAAAAGGTTCCATTACATTTGCCATTCATAAGAAAACATACCTCGACGAACTGTCAGTCACAAAGAGCTGCTTATTTAGGGGCGCCCTGCATTTGTATCTTAAACGACGGCTGCACAACTGCTTTGTGTTAATAGAGGACGTCAATATTTTGTTGGCATTTTTCCCAGATCCTTTTACTTGACCTATCCCTCTGTTCCTTTGAAATGAGCAAATTGCTATTTTGATTGCAAGTTGGTAAAGGTGCTTTCATTTGATTGGTTGCCAGCGGAAACCAGCTCTCGTCATTTTCATGTAAACCAAGTGTCGTAAATGGCACGCTTGTGAATGCAGACCTGATTTTCAAATTTAATGTGGAAGAATCAAAATCAGCCCTAGTTTGCCCACTGAAAAGAATTACAAGAGGTAAGAGAAAAGAGCATTCTATTTAATCTCCGATTCGAAGAGATGTCTAATTCCATTAACGGGATCGAGAAATATCGCTATTCACATCTGTAATTTTAAGAGTTGTTTTTCTTAATCGCAGATAAAAAAATTTCCCTTCGAGCAAAAAGTATCTACAGTAGTTCGATCTTCCGGTGATTAGTAGAATACTGTTTCACCAGCGGTTACCGAAAGGAAAAACAATCTTGCTGTTTTCTCGGCAGGTTATCTATTATGCAAACGAAAAAAAATTCTGGCATTTGCCTATTTCCTCTGTAAACAAAAGCATGATTAAACGTTTTGCCTTTCTCTACTTAAAATACAGTCACAAAGAGAAGTAGATATTTGAATACTGTAAAGTCTGAAGATAGATGGGCAAGTTGTGATACGTTCCCGGTAACTCACACTTTTGCTAAGAACATTACTTTGTTTTTTTGTCCAAAGGGATCATTTTCAGAAGCTTGAAGTTTATTTAGCTTAAGGATATGCAAATCTGGACTTGCGTGGTGAGTACGCCGGTTGATGTTATTTTCTCTGGTTTTAATATTCCTGATGTGTATTACCAATTTACTGCCTTGTTCAGACTCCATCTGAGTGATACGGATAACTCATTTCATCTTGTGCGACATGCTAAATTTTCTATATTAAGGCTTTAGGAGCATTTAGTTTGACTATGGAGACAGCTGTTTGTATGATTTTACTGAAATTCTTCCGTCTGAGCACTGCAGTAAATTCATGGCCCGTTCGGAAAAGAAACATGTTGATGTTATAGTTTCTTAGAAGGAAATCATCCTTTTAATTTGTGATGTTCATTTCCAGTATCAGTTCTGCGTTCTTCATCGAATAAAATTAAAAATAAACATTTACACGGTTCAAGCGTTGCTTTCCGATCTTGTTATTCTAATTGTACACTTGAGGTGTTTTCTTCTTTATAGGCCACCTCATTATAGCCATATAATTCACCGTGTTTTTAGATTTAAGCCCCAGCCGAGGCACATTTGATTTAACAGCTGGGCAATCTTTCTGTAACACTGTGTTAGATTTGCCATGAAATACCGCGATTCTTTGTCACTTTTTGTCCGCTGTGCTGTTCTAAATCTTAGAGCTTCATTTTTATTGTGTTATACTTCCAAATTTTGTCTGCAGTATATATATTTGAACGACCGAGAATTACGTATTTTTCGGGTTGTTATGTGATTGTAAATAACCCTCGCCGGCGTCTGAAAAATTCAGGGAAACTCATCCGACATCTCTATATTGCATTGTTAACAATTCATTCCTGTTTTTCTTGTTATTTTTTAGATTTTTCTCACATGGCACGGAAACTTAAATGCTGCAAACCCGCGCGCTGTGCATCAAATCCGAAGGCGCGAGGTCAACCTACATCCGTCCACTCCATCCGGGACATCATTGTCTCCGTCTGTACCATCATCAACTCCATCGACACTCGGTAAAAGCAAATCATCTTTAAATCTCAATTTTCGTCGAAACTTAACGTTACAAATAATCAATTACTTTTCTCTTGCAATAGTAACGTTTGGTTTGGTTTGAAATATTTTGTTCGGTGGGCAGTACAACAATCACTTGTTTCAGTTAGGAATGACTTATATTCGTTTATTTTAAAAAAAATAAGAGTGTTTACGATTTCGTTTATTTTAAGAAAATGCTTAGGACATACCCAAGTAAGACCTAAATTCAAGTTGCGAAAAACCATAAATATTTCAGTTTATAATCTTTCAAAGGGTAAATCATAGAAAAAAAGGTAATAGATAGGTGGCTGTGACAGGAAAAAACAGTAGCGAATGTAAAACAAGTCGGATGTATATTTTTATTATTTGGAACGCATGTTTATTATTTCGCCTCCTACATAAAGTAAATTAAATATGATGAATAGGTGTATCTAGCTATTAAGTTGGTTTGGAAAATATTGGAATCCGCTCTTGCCTCTTAAAATACTTTGAATAATTAATTCCCTGACAAAACAATTAGTGTCAACAAAGTGCAACAAACGCACTAGGACCCGTGGCCCCTGTGTTTGCCACGGTCCACACTAATCCTTTACGAAAACGGAGATTTGCAGAAACACTCTTTAAAAGGGAAGATTATAAAAACTCCTGTTTTGCATTTAAGTGTGATCGGTAAACATTTTTTAAACGAAGCTTTTCGAAAATGATGACGTCAAGATATTGTTAAACAAAATTCAAAAATGACTTCGCTTGATCGTTTCGCTCGAGGAGATGTTCCAGAAGACTTTTAGATAGTCTAGACTTTCGAAACATGATTGACAACTCAACCTGATAAGTCCTGAGATTTAAATATTTTTGAAAATGAGTGATTTACGCATGAAAATGTTTGGGGACTTTCTCGATGGACGGGAAAGAGAATTTTTCCAAAGAAAGATAACTTTTTATTTGTCCTCCCACTCAGCGACGCCAAACTGATGAGCGAACATAACAATAGAGAGCCACAGGGAGAATCTGCTCTGCAAAATGTAGTATATCTTGCAATTACAAATAAATAAATGAATGAGTCGAAAGGAAAAGAAAAAAAGAAATCGATCACACAAAACTCACAAATCCCTGCGAGTATCTGGTCTGATCTGGAAACAGTGGATAAACTGCTCATTCCCACATTCGTTATTCAAAGATCGTTTCGATCTTATGTACGCGGTTTCCGCTGTGATAATCAACCATTTTTGCAATTGTCCAACAATTCAACTTCTGTTTTCCAATAAAATCTAGTTCAAAATCATATTCCTTTTTAAAATGATACATTGTTAAAAGAGGATTGGTGAAGCTAAGCCGAGACGAAATAATCAAGTAGGTTTACCGGCACTCTCCTAATACTCAGTATTTTTGTGAGCAGTTTTCCGAAAATTGAATGTGCCAAAATTATCTATATTAGCCATAAACAGTCGAATGTTACCTGTTAACTTTAAGACCATTTCACTATTTGTTGTTGCTTGTATAAATGTT
>OMLO01006225.1_pt1 | contig 10025 bp, 5 predicted proteins | sample 1674811 | NCBI WGS metagenome assembly OMLO01 (sample SAMN06265003, study PRJEB25207) | coral metagenome | isolation source: Coral host | place: Mexico:La Bocana,Puerto Morelos, Mexico | collected 2008-11-13
ATAACCATGGTATCAATAGCGTATTGGAGCTTGGCGGTCTTCTTCGCTTCACTGTAAGTGTCACTCAGCTGGGCGATCAGAATGTTAAGGAAAATTGCAATCACCATAGCCATGTACGCCAGAAGAATCAGTATAACCAGCCAGCTAACAAGAAACCAAATAAAAAAAGGTTTCGTAGGGAATTAGTGGCGAAGACGTAATTGTCGGTACATACACTATCGGACATGTTGGGGGCAGATGAAGCGGGGACAAGCCTCTTTGTGTGTACGCATTGGACGTATGCTGCAGGGAGAGTACCCAAGCTGGTGCAAACGAAGCGGATAGTGGTTCATTTCTATTTTGAAGCAAAAACAATGCACACCATGCGACAATGAAAACTGAAGTCATTTTGTCCCCTGCTTCGTGACCCACGAATTCAAACCAGCTGAACTTCATACAACGTGTTGCAATGATTCAGATGTTCCTGCACCAGAACTTTTTCGTAAAAACGGGCATGACGTCAACGCTTTAACATGTCCACGCTTCATGTCCCCCCCGCGAAACTCGAGTATGAAATTCATTATGAGTTCATTTTAAAAAATAAAATAAAAATTAAATTTAGTATTGTACAGAAAAACGACATTTGAAGGTATCCACTAAGCCAGATCAGTTTAACATTGGAAAATGAGATGAAATGGTGTGGACTTTCCAGACTTCTTTTTATAGTAAGCGAGAGGCCGTTTCAACTAAGAAGCAATATATGACAAAAAGGGAGAATGAAGGATAATCTACCTAAAAATAGGGAGAGGAATTACATGGGGACTGGGGCCTATACGGAGAATTTACTCCCATATCCTTCATGCTCTCTTAATGACGTTCAAAAGAAAGTGTAGACATAAAGAAAGAGAAAGATGTTTACTTAAACTTTGAATAATCTTCCTCGACAGGTTGTTGTTCAACGAGGGCTCTGACGGCAGCTAACATTACCCATGCGTAATTTCTGTAAATAAGGAAACATCAGAATATAGGAATTCATTAATAAGTCATCAATATTTGTTAGGCAAAATGGAGTACCTGCTGCAACAACGGAGTATTGCTAGCGCTTCTGCCTTGAGCAACTGAATAAATGAAAGATCGTTGTATATTTGAACTGCGTAGAAAGATATAAAGGGAGCAATGATTATCGTAGTTATATACACAACTTAAGAAGCTGTGAAATTAAAGCCTAAGAACTCTCTGGCTTGAACGGGATTTGAATCCCGTTCAAGCCTGTTTTTTCAGGCTTCATTTCACAGCTGCTTTAGATGTTTATATAACTACAATGATCATTGATGTCTTCATAGCTTTTGCCTTGCGGGAGGTAAATATTGATCCCACTGTATCAGCCAAATTCGATTATTTAAGTGCAGGTTTTGCAACATTCAGAAAACTGCTCTAGACGCACGTCAAATATTGACTTTTATGAAAAACAAACTTTACCTGAAAAGTTTCTGCGAATCTGTGGCTTTGAGCGCCATGTACATCGCACCAGAGAATCCAATGAATACGATTATTAAAACGACACTAAAACGAGTAATATCCTGGTAGATAATTCGTGCAAGAGTATTCGTGTAAAGACCGGTGGTCCTACAAAGCAAAATATGTGCGTTCAATTGCACTGTCACGCAATCAAAAATCATATTCATTTACGTTATTAAATCAAGAATCTATGATATGATAGGTGATTGAATATATAAACAGCCTCACCAAGATTTAGTTCTGTGCAGTTTTTCATTCGTGCGATATTCGGAAAAGTGTTTCACCCAAAGTTATAGAGCTTTTGTACAAAGAGGTCATGTTGAAGACCTTCCGAGGGGCACCAACATGTCCTCCGTTCAATAACAGAAACACCTGCCATCGAGTTTTGCTGTTTAAACGTTTATGTTTATTAGTTTAGATTTTCACCAGTAATAATAAATAATAACAATTTTCCTAATGAAGGAACTATTTAGTTAGCAAAAACTTAAGCGATAACTCCACTGAACCTTTTTTGGGCCGCCATTTTAATGTCACACAACGCATAAACTAGAAAATTCAAACGTACTCCATAACAAAACGAATAATCCTGTCGAGCTTATAACGTTAAGTGTTCAGAGGTTTTTATATCTGTTTAAGACTTCAGAAGAATTAACTTTTGGTAACTTTTTTATTTTAATAATGATAACACATGAAAACCAACGCTAGCCTGTCATGCAATTTTACAATTACTTACTTGAACAAAATTAAAAATTATTGCACGAGGTTGAGCAAAATATAGTGATTTGTCATTGCTGAAGTCGAAGGCTGAGGCAAATAATTTATCTTTGAAACAGTAACAAAGAAGGATATTTTGCAATGACTGAGTCCATACAATAATTGCTTTATCATTCGACCTTTACTGGCAATTCAAAAATCACTCAGGAAGCGCGCTGCCCTTCTCCACCTAAGAGCGTGGTTATAATTACGCATAGACAGAATATTATTTTCAAAAAAACCCATTTGGACAGTACTACGCATGAGCAGACCATTATTTGCAGGTCACGTGGTAAGCTCTAAACCAATGAAAATGAAGAAAAAATGCATCGAATGATAATATTATTTATTTATTCATTTATTTTCTGATAGTTGATCCCTCACTATTCAAAGTTTTGTTAATTAGCTAGATAATTTATATACGTGTAAACTAGCGTTTATTAGTGTAAATGTAGAACTAATTTGATGTTTAGTGCTATTACTAGTTAGGTTAAAGTGTTATTAAATGTAAATTAGATTTTATAATTGTTAATATGGATTTAAGTTTAACTTTAAACTTCCTTTCAAAGAAAGTTTAAACTACAAATTACGATTAGTAATCGTAATTTGTAGTTTTTATTAATCGTATTTTGTGATTAATTTGTATATTCTTTTTTAAAGTATTTTTCTATCAGTTTAGTTAGGACTGGATTTGAGTATTTTTGACACATCTATTATTGTTTGTCATGTATAGTTTTAAGTTTTTATCTAGGGCCTCTAAGGATATCTACCAGAGGAGTAGAGGACAAAAACATCGTACTAATATCATTTACAATGTATTGCGAACGTCGACTTTCATGGAAAAAAATGGTTTTGGTGATATTTCAGGCGACTATTTTTATTTTTATGTTTTAGAAAAGGCAAAATTATTATGCGGCCGGAAGGAGAGCATTTTCCACATTCTGGCAACGCAAGGAAACACTTTACCTTATCAAATTTTCATGATTACGCGGAGATTCGTTCGAGCGCAAGCTAGGAACGCCTGCGACGAGGGCTAAACCTTTGGATAGTAAACTAACTTACGATAATTCACGATAATTATTCGCGATAATCAGCAAGCTAGATGAAATTGCCAAATTTGAAATCAACACAGAACACAGGAAGTTTAATAATGCTCATGAAACAAAATGATAAACAAATGCAGAGTTTTACCTCGTGACACAGGAAAACTTGAAAAGCCGTAGGAAATTGAATAAGTAACCGAGCCCGGCAAGACTCCATTGGAATTTAACCTCGGCAAACCGAAGAGGAAGGACAAGGAATGTCAAGATAAGACCCAGCCAATCAAAATAGTTGTACGGATCTTTGAAATACGTTCTCCATTCTCTGCAAATAATATGAAAACTTCTGATTAAAAAAACTTCGAATTTACTGCTTTAAATTAGCGTTACTAACATCTGCGAGGATTACACATTTCGCGGCCTATAAAATAAATATTGTCTACGAACTGTTACTCTTCTTAACTCAGTAAACTAATTAAGAGTACTCTTTTTTAAAAATTATAACATCTGGTTCGATTCAATGGTACAAACAATAACTGTATAGAGGATAACCTTAGAGTTAGCAAAAATTCTTTTCTTTCCATCTACCTTATAGAGGCGTTTTCTCATGTTTTCCTCCGCGAATTACCTCTTCACTCTGTGATTGGTTAATTTAAAATATTTGGCGTGAGCCAATCATATGCAAAACAAAAACCACTTGCGACTTGGTAACACGGGTTTTCGCGCGTTTGGAACCGGTCACGTGTGTTCCTTTTGTCCTCTCAATGATTGGTCCATTATCTTGTCTATATTTGTTGTGATTGGCCATACTAATTACTAACAACTCACCGTTCTGCTTGGTTGACTTCCTCAAAAAAGTAAAATATGAGAAACATAATGGTGGAAATTTCACAGAATAACCGTAGACCATCTGCTTTGCCGTTGTACAGGTTTGGGTCTTCAACAGTCGAGCCATAGATGAGTGCGTATGATAACAGTGTTAGAAAAAGTACATAGAAAGATGCTTGAACACTGAAACACAAAGAACAATGTTAACTGTTAAAGGGAAAATCTTTTTTTGTCGTAAACTGTGGGCATTTTACTAGCAAGGCTTCATGTCTGAACAGAGAATCCAGCTTTAAATGAGGACCAAGTCAATGTATCTAGAACTTCTGAAAAGAAGTGCAATTAATACCCCAACGAGGAACAAAAAACGTTGAATTACGGATGTGCTAAATGCCAACAACTTACTTCGGAAATAGCGGCCTAAATTTACAGCTACAATGTCGACAACCACACAAACAAAGACAAGAACAACGAGGAGAGTGACGGAGTTGCGGGGAGAAATAATTTGTTCCAAAAGTGTTTCTGTAGTGTTTTCAGAGTCAAAGTTTTGAATACCCTGTAAAAAAAAAATTCTTGGATCCGCCCCTGTAACAATCCATAAAAGCTGCAATGACTAGGAAGTGTTTTCTGTCATGTTGAACATGGAAAGTACTCAACATCGAGGTAGTGTGATTGAGAGTGGGTCGGAATGGAGGAATGGAACGGTTCATTTCCATCCGACCGGTCTAACTGAAAAAAGGTGTTCACCTCGAAAAGTGAACCGGCTTTTTCGAAACTTTTCCGGTTGGACCGAACCGGTCCAATTGTCGGAAATTTTGATGAAATAATCGTGCTCCTCTGCTTAACTGTTCATTCTTCCTTATGGCCAATAACATTGGAAATGCCAGTTCCTCACAATGTTTATCATTCATTATGAAAACAGAATGCATGCTTTGACCGTTGGTCAGAAATAACAGGATAATCTGGTAAAATTGTCTGAAGACAAGTTTCCTTAGTAGGTGCTCGAAACTAATTCAAAGAGTCGTTGCTCTCTTCACCTTGATCATTATTGACTTTCTGCTATCTACTAAATGTAGAGGTATTTAAATATGCATCTGAACTATTATCTGAACTACCTTCCGTACTAAGTTCTGTAAGATTTGAATCAATGTTTCCGATATTCACAGTGATGTCTGTATACAATGGAATGTTTACCAACGCCCAATTTAGCGCAATTAATCTTAGGTCTCACAGCTTAAAAATACACTACTCCCTAAGTCAAGCTTTCTTTTTAGTTTGAGTATAATTTTCCCTGACGTTTCGGCAGGTTTAGATGAAAGTTTGCATGTGTTTTCACAATCTACAGGGACAAATTGTTCTAAACGTTTTTGCTACTGAGCTTGCGTCGTTCTCAGAGCACTCTGGTCTGGCTTTGGTCAAGTTTGATGAATGCACAGTTTGCCTCTCCGATCTCGTCACCATTATCTTGAGAGAGATTCACTACTTGCATCAAAGTTAAGAGTTCTGTTCATATGTACCATCACTTCAGCGTTATGTGAGTTCTTTTTTAGCTTCATTTGAGTTTGTTTGTGTTTTATTTGAGTTATCGTTGAGTTCGTGAAACGACCCTGGCCGAATGTGACACTCACCATCTTTGAGTGAGGGTCTATCGCGAGTATGTGTCCGTTCGTGCGCGTTTTGAGCGTCTGAAACGAAAGAAATCCATCGAGTATTTACGTAGCCATGATCAACATGAAGCTTTGCAGCTTTTATGGATTGTTACAGGGGCGTATCGAAGAATTTTTTACAGGGTGTTCAAAACTTTGACTCTGAAAACACTACAAAAACAGTTTTTGAACAAATTATTTCTCCCCGCAACGCCGTCACTCTCCTCAACAACCAACAAACCCCATCCCAATCCCCCTCCTGTCCTTACACATTATTATCAATTTAACGCCAGTTTTCTTGGAGACCCGAACAAAACTGGCGAGTAGAGGAGACTGCCCATCAGAGGGTACTTGCAAAATCATTTCAATCTGGAATATGCATATGACACAAGAGAGAGCAATCCCGTGGAATGAAACGAGACCTTCCGGACCTGTAGCGATCCATTTGCCCAAGAAATTTTTGAACCTCAGCCCGGAAATTTTGGTTGAATGGATCGCGCCAAACCTTTTCTCAAGGTTGCGTTAACATGTGCAAATTTTTACATGCTGGAGCCTTTTTGTTCCCATCGCCATGATCATAAAGAAATGATCCTTACTAGGATAATATATTTTGCTCGCTTTTTGAAGCGCTGCCCATAATGAAGGTTTTCAACTTTACTACTCACGATTCAACTTAACCCAATCGAAAAACAATCATAACAACTAAGGTTTTCTCTTTCCTTTAGAAAAAAACATTCACCATTTTCAGTTAATTTCGTTACCACGCCTCACTCTTCGCAAGGGGACCAATGATGATCACTGCAAACTTGAAAAAACTTCAACGTTAAGGTCTCTAGGCCTCTGTTTTTCTGTATAAACTTGATTCTTACCAAAACCACCAATGGGCGAAGTTTTTCCATTTTCTTAAGAACAGCATTCGGACTACAGGGTGCTGTACAGCTTCCTAAACATACAGAAGAAGAAGTATTAAGTGCAAGTAAAACTTTTCTTCAAAGACGTATTTTTGCTTAAAAGCAACGAATACAAAATGAGACCAGTTTCAAGGATGGACAACGTAATTCACCGATAAAACTTTTCTACGAGACAAAATGTCCTCAAGAATGTCAAATCTGGTACTCATCAATGACATTTGGCCTGTGTCCAGCCTTTAGTGAAACCAAGCAATCCAGAGCTTTACACAAACCTTGTTTCCACTCTCTGCAATAAGTCTAAGGCAAGACAGAGCCTTTTTGTTAAATTTCGGGTTAGGTAGTGTTTGTGTCTTAATCGGTTTGCCATGTTCGTCCACTTCTGTAGCCACCTCTATCTTAGGCAGTCTTCCATTGTCATCCGTCTCCAGTACGTGGTATAAGAAGTTATAGTTCATTGGGTCATCTGGTATGCCGTTTAAAGCACGCTCAATTTCATCCTGGTTCTTGTCATCTTCCTTGCTCTGAGGCATGTATGGCCAATGGGGATTGACGAGCTTGTCTAATACTGCAAGTACTGTTTTCTGCATTAAACAAAATGAAGAAAATGTTAATTCACAATCTCCAGGAAAAAGGTAGCTCTGTAGGGTCTGCCCTGAGCCTCTTAAGTCCACTGGGACAGTTCGTGAAATTTTCTTGATTTATTATGCTGCCTCACCCAGTTAAACCGATTACAGGACAATCTCAGAAAGCCGGTCGCCGGCGGAAATCTGTCGGCTGTCATACCACATTGCGACGCCTAGTGAGAAATTTTGTCTTAAATCACTTCTTTATTCTGATCAAAATGTTTGCCATCTTCTGCATGTAGGTAATTTAAGCCACTGAACGTTCTAAATGAAAACTCAATATGCTATGTAATTATTCTTGCATTAGGATCGACTAAAGCTATCATCGTCAGCGGTGTCAGGCTCACTTTTAAGGTGAACTGCGTGACGCATGCCCTCGTTCGTGTAAAGTTAGCTATAAATGTATATATAAGTTTGATAGACGGATGTCGAAAGTGATCATGCTATCATGGTCACCACGTGATTACTTTGCTGCGAAAACAAAGGAGAAAAACAATGAAGACAAAAAGGATTATCAAGGTAAAGGAATTGCATTCTTATGCGAATAAATGTAAACTTGATTACAACAGTGATAATTTGAAAAATATCACAGTTAGCATAATATTAAAAACTGTGTCACCATCACTTTCTTTTCTGCCAGCTGAGGTTTTCACCTTTTCAGTGCCCCAAAATGTCTTGCCTCTCTTTGGGCAGTATGCGAGGATTGAAAACAACAAGAGGCGTACAAAATGACGAGAAAACACCGTTTGTGAACATTTTGACTGGTGGTGTTAATATTAAGCAAATTTCTGGCCAAATTCTTTCATTTTAAAAAACTCACTCAAAAAGGTCACTGTAGTAGTACAAAGACAACAAATTTTTACAATTTGTAAAGATTTTATTCACAAAAAACCGTTGGGTTGACGTTTATACAATTAGCACGCGGTTTTGGAAACTGTACTTGCATAATTCTGAAAGAAATGGCTAAAAGAGAGTCTTCCTTCTTCTTCTTCTTCGCACTTTCTTAATAAAAGAACAGGAAATGAAGGTCAGTTCTGTGAATTTTATTTATCGTTTTGTTACTGACAAAGTGACGACGAATTTTTTAAATTCTTTTGCTCAAAAAGCTTAAATATTGTTGTCAACTTCTTAAATGCCACCCGTCGTTAAAAAAGTGTCCTAACGACTGAAAAATTGTAATACTGGGTGAACTCAAAGTTATATTAATAGTACATCGACTGTTGTTTTTAGTAAGTGAGACTTGTCAGAATTTCTTTGAGAAACGTCAAATTCATTTTGCTTCCCAGGGCGTTGCCCGGCCCCTGCCCTTGTAGCCTGGTGGGGATCTTGGCAGCTCCAAGACCCCTTAATTAATTTTGGGGGGCTCCAGACCCATCACTGGCTACTTTTAAAATATCTCCACCTACAGTTTAAATCTTATGACAATATCATAATCATATCTAGATATCTGCATTGATTTTATTGAGCCTTACTTAATAGTTGTACACAAGAAAAAACCCTGGAAGACTTAATAATAACTGTGACTGGTTGAACTGGCTGTGTTTTTAGCCAGCCATTTGTACAAATTATTTACCAGTATGTACCAGGCAGACTCTAACCAGATGGGTCCTAGGTACAACAGGTAGTAAACTACAAACCAAACTTCAGTGGATATAAAAGATGAAATGTGACTGGTTAATAAGAGCCAATGTCACTGAAGTCAATCTCTCACTCAGGTTCGCAGATGTTATTTTTGGCAGGGACAAGCGACAGCTAGAGATATGTCTATGTTCGCAGTCTATACTTTACTCTGATATATCAACAAGCTGGTTAAAAGAGTGACAATGGTCCTTCATTTCTCTGGATGGCTTTCTTTGATTTCTAGGTTTGTTTAGTTGCAGCTTCACTGCAGATTAAATTTTTAGTAAACTGAAGGGATTATACCTTCATTGCAGGCTTCTTTGTCTTTGGATCTCGACAACTGATATAATGCCCAAAATAAAACTTCATAGGTGACTGTTCCTCATCATCTTTGCAAAGAAATAGTTTCCGAACTCTATAAATAAAATAAAAGTCACAAATGGTTGTATGTGTATATGTACCCCATCAATGAAATGCTTTAACATTATTTCCTGTGGAAATAACAGACACATGATGAAGGATAGTGCTGATTCAAATTACCAACAACTTAGTCATGCACAAAATGTTAGTATTCAACATTATTCAGCTGCAATAATCCTGTATTTCACACTTGGACTACTAACAACATGATATTAATAACACTCACCGATCATGCCTCATTTGAGAAATCAGATAAGCTGCTGTATCATCTTTGTACTTCTTCAAAGCCAATTCAACTGGTAAATAGATAGGGTTGTCATCTTGTTTGTTGGTCCATAAATACAAAAGACCTGGATAGCGTTCTACTAAGGACTTTGTGACATGCAAGAAGTTTTGTTCTGCAGCAAGATGGAGCAGGGTTGGGCGAGTTGGATCATCCTTTGAAGGAACACGGAAATATTTGAAGTCCTCTGTAGCATCTCTCTCAAGTATAATTTCTGTTAGTCGACTAATCTACGTACAAATAACAGATCAATTCATTAGTCTGGAATTTGTTTTAATACATTTGTACATGTATTTATTTTAAAAATTGGCCACTTAAGTTCACCGGTAATTAAGGTGGCTGGTACCAGTTTTCAGGTTTTTGAAGGCTCATAACTTTGAAAGAATAGAACAAAAAGGCAGACCAGG
>OMLO01006226.1_pt1 | contig 10024 bp, 2 predicted proteins | sample 1674811 | NCBI WGS metagenome assembly OMLO01 (sample SAMN06265003, study PRJEB25207) | coral metagenome | isolation source: Coral host | place: Mexico:La Bocana,Puerto Morelos, Mexico | collected 2008-11-13
CACCAGCCAAATTAAGCAATAAATAAGGGCTGTTAAGAACCAATCAGATTCGAGCATTTTGTTATTGCCACAATTAAACTCAAAATCTCTAAAAACTCGCACCAACTGTTATCTTTGTCTGAAATAGTTGCGATTTCATATCTACAAGGCTTTTCTCCTATCATGCAGTGAAATTTCGATATAAAGACGTGCAAAGGTTGGGAAAATGCGTCCGTGATATCGCGGGATCGTTACCAGATTGACGAATATCATTCATTATATTGGAGATTAAATACACTGGGGCTCCCTGTAGTACACGATGACTGATGGCGATGATAGGTAAAGACGTTTTGTGTATATGGCAGTACGGTGGGCGCAGTGCAATGCCTAAGCCTAATTAAAACAACAACAACAACAACTTCGCCGAGGAGTCGAATCCCCCCTTACCATAAACACGAAAACCCACTACATCCAATATGGCGACTAGGACTAGGAGACCGGGACTAAGAACAATTAGGCATTTTAATTTGCCCAGTACCATCAATATTGCTAACCGGGACCTAAACACCAAATGGAGAACAACATCGAAAATGGGGATAAGAAGACAAACAAAATACAAGAAAACCCGGCACATCAAATTAAGGTGGCCAGCACTAGGAACAAATTGACAGTAGTCTAGTACGACCAATGGAAGCAACAGGGACCAAAACACCAGGCCCGGGTTGTTCGAAAGGTGGATAACATTATCCGCCGAATAAATCGCTATCCAGTCGATAGCGCGAATTATTTTGTTAACATTTGTCCACTGGATAGCGATTCATCCGGTGAATAGCGGTGAATCCAACTTCGAACAACTGAGGCCAGGACAAACCATGACATCATATGCATGAAACATGTGATAAGAAGAACACCGGCAATCATGCAACAGAGAAAAACGCAACTAAGCCATCCAAACAAAGTCTTGAGAATATGTCTCATTAGGATCGAAGGCACATAGCTTACTTGGGATTCAAAATTTAATGGAATAAACGGGGTGAGTCGAATGGGAAGATACCGTGATGCAGTTTCACGGTATCGACGATTTTCTGTTGTTGAACGTTAAAACCAGTCCTCTTTGTAGCCTTTCCTCATTTTATGGCCTTTGTTTATGTTTCTGTTGTGAATTAGAGTTATGTATATTATGAGGCTCATTTAGAATAATGATTTCCTTCTTGCTTATCTCGAAGTCTATAAGAATCTCGAAAGGTAGTCCTTTAAAACTTATTCGCTTCCCTGGGATTCCTTGCCTTATGGATAGAGAATTCTTAATTATATTTCTAGCACGGCAAAATTAATGATAAACTAACTAATCTCGTGTTTTCGTTTGCAACTGCACACAAAAACCCTCGCAATCGCGTACAATTCTGTAATTATTACACCAGGCTGTAATCATTACACCACAGTGTAAGGGTGGTTGGTTGGGATGGTGTTGTAAATACGTCATTTATCCAGCGACTGGCCATTAAAACAGAGTTAATTCCTTTATTTTAATCTGTGGTAGTAAAGTTAACAAAACCTGAAAGCCCTTGACTTAAGTGACTGTTGACAAAAGCAGGTGTTCTCGCTCTTTTGTGGACACAAATTCATCTTTAGTGGTTTCCATAGTTAGGGTATATTATTAGTTTCCATTTTAGGCAACGGAGACAAGATTGAGGTGAACTACTTCCACTGCCTTACCCCCGGCTAACTAACAGCCAGTGAGAAGGAGAGAGAAGAGGATTGAGTGTTCATAAACGGTGGGTATTGTCGCATTAGTCGATTACGGAGTTCTTCTAATATATTAGTATATAAATCTCCGATCTTTTCTATTTTTCCTTTCCTTTACCTTTGTTCACCGACGAGAGACACTGTTGTCATTGTTATAGCATTGAAGGCTTATATTCTGGGTAAAAATTCGTCCTTTTTTTCCTTGGAACTCTATTCGTTCATTTCTAGTTAATATTCCTATTTATCGCAACGAACACGGAAAACGTTTTAACCACTGACTCCCGGCTTGAAGTATCTCAATTTCTCATCATGTAAATTTAAGAAGGAAATGTATTTTATTTGAATTAACGTTGTAAGGCTTGCTTTTTTCTTTCGAAGCAGACTATTAAAAAAACGAAATTAGAACTTTTAGTATTCTTTGGCGTAAGAGTAACTTATGTTTTGTTTGGACTATAGTCGCTGTCATCAACGCTTTTACATTATGCGCCTTCATGAATGAATTGATTGCAAATCATTGTTGTATGTTTTTGCTAAGTTATGCTTTTAGCAGTATCGGCCACCAACACAATCTTAAATTTTATCGACCACGCCTTAAGTGAATTTGACATGTGGTTAAGAGTAATATTTGTGTGAAGGACAGCATCTCTAGCTAGGCTTCGTGCTTCCACTGACCTACTTTTTGTAGAAGTAAACTTGGTTTGCAGTCGGTACGTATACAGTCAAATTAACAAAACAATTTAAAAGGAGTAAGTTTAACACTCTACAAACGGCACACCAAACGACAGTGCCACAATATATATTTTTGACACACATAATATACAATAGATATTTTTAATATAAAGCTAACAGTCCCCAAAACGTAAACTGAGACAGTCACTCAACATCCTTTACTAATAGAGACCATTATTTTAAGCGTAACCTTTGCATATTTAGACATGATAATAGATGGGAATACAGTCATAACACTGGAAAAATGACCTGAAAAACAATTGTTGTTAGCGTACGCTTCTTAATTAGCATCGCGCACACAAACATTTGTTTGAAGCCTTCGAATTTTCACGCTTTAAGGAAACTGCAGACGTTGAGGAGGTTGCCTCTTGGTCGGAGCAACGTTTCTGTACTTCTTTGGTCCCATTTCCGAGCGATTTCAGATTGATATGCCGATGTTTACTTTCGATATAGATTGTTTTACACCTTGTTGAATTGTTTTACACCTTGTTGAATATTACTATTTCATTTAGACTATTTTCCTTTGACCACAGCAAAAATTTGGGAACCAGCGAAACACCTGACTCAACTGTGAGGTGTAAACACACCTTCGAGCTGTAAAAATGTTTTTTTTATTTAAAGATCACAAAAGATTGTAGTTAAGCAGAGAGGCAAGGTGTTTTGGCTATTGTCATGTATGACTTCAACACATCCACTTCATGCATACAAAACTTCAACACATACAACTACAGAAGTGGCACAACTTTCGCACATCCGACTCTGACCAACTATATCAGGACTAATGTTTGCTGTCTGAGCAAAATTCGCCAATCTACAGTAAAAAAGTGATAGAGGGCATCTCCAACATTAAGCGCAACCGAACGTTCATTGTTTAAGTTTTATCTGAAAGGGAGCAACTCATGAGCTTAGTGAAATTCATCAGTAAGGGCCTTGGCTGGGGTTGCAGTGGAAGAGGGGATAGAAGATAGAAGATGAAAGTTTCGGAAATTGTAAATGTTTTCGGGCAAACGCTCAATCCATACGATTTCAAGGCATGTAGGCTAATTTCTCTTGCATCTGCTTTGTAATGCAAGAACAAACTTACAAAATAATGATAGCAGGGATCCAGGTATTATGTTTTGGAAAAGCCGTCTATCTAAATACGATGTGGATATTATTTTAGTTTTTGTGATGGCTCTGAAAAAAGTTGTTTTTTGAAGTGTTACTTTTAGATGTGTGCTGGGTTTCGTAAGTGAAAGGCTTTGAACTTTCCTACGTTATTTGTCGTTTTTTTATGCAGGGGACAGAATCTTGAAACTATTCATTCTCACCAGGAATGAGTACGAATAAAGGTTGTCGTTGTTGACAACGATGCCTTACTAACTCCTTGCAAGTCACGGAATCACGCGGTTTATCTTGTGATAATCGAAATATACTCTTAATAGTAAATTAACACTGATTCAGTGCATTGCCAAAAGTTTGGGTTGTAGTTGAACATAGAAAGACCTTGACCCTACAACCCTACGTAAAAAATAACTGAAATCTCAAAAAAAAAACCACGCTGCTCAATTTAAATCTGACACAGTCTCAAGTGTAACAGAGCATGCAGTTCTAGCGGTTCCTTGACTCCGTGTCAGAGTGCTAAATTCTAGTTTTCTGGGTAAATCTGCTTGATTAAGTTGTATTCTGTCATGCTGAGTAAGAAAGCGAAAAGAAACTTTTTGCAATTAACACCATTTCAATAAATTATTTATATTTTAAGGCGTCTTAATCAGTCAATTTTGGCCGACCCATACGAGGGTTTCAAACATTACTGAAATTAACATAGGGCTTTACAAATAAGAATGTTAATTTTAATATGGGACCTCTCTTGAACTGATCTTCCGTTTTTCAATTGATGATTACGGTACTGATGAATTACTAAAATTCAGTTTATTCTTTTGTCATCATTTGACAATACGTTGATTTCAACCACACAAATAGCCTATGCTTTCCATCGACTCAAGCGACTTACAAGAAAACTTCATAAGTTGTTTAATTTGAAGAAGTCAGTAGAAGACAACTTCTACAAGGTTGGACGCATATGTCACAAACAGGCTATAAGACAAGGTATATACATCAATATTACTTTAGATAGACTTCATCGGTTCAATTAGGGTCTTGCGTGGTACCGATAAGCTCTAGTGGACTACTCGGCCCGATTAAACCTCGGATGTTTACTGAGCGGAATAGCAATGTACACATCAGTCATTTCATATTTCCTGTGAGTAGGATTTTCAAATTTACTTCTTTGATTTAGAATTACATTTACAATTCATTAGTATAAATTAAAGAGCAGAAAGAAATCGACGTTGCCGGCTAAGTCGCAACTAGATCTTTCCGTCAATAATACTATTTATTTCTTTAATACTTTATACAATTGCAATGGCCATTTCTTGATACACCTGTAGAGAACGTCATGTGTGTGCAGTTTACTGTTATTTTGGTTAAATTTGATTTGATTCATATTAGACGCTTTGTCTGCTTGTCCCCTCATATTATATATATCTGTCAGTTGAATTCTGATAAAATGGTTTCAAGCATATCCATATAGTTCAATTTCAGTTTTGTTGACGGATCTACTTTTTAAGTGTATGTACAACTTGGTCGATCAGCGAGAGATCATTTTCTTTAAAACATATACAAGAAAACTATGCATTTTAATAAGGAAAACTATCCAAAAATTAAAAGCCGTTAAGCATGCTATTTGTTGCAGCAGCTACTGTTCTGAATTATTTGTCCCTACAACGTATAGAAAATTAATAATAATAATAATAATAATAATAATAATAATAATAATATGCTAAATCTAAAAACACCCAACGTCTTTGTGGATTTGTTTTCGAACACATAGAAACAGAGAGATAAATTGAAAATGTATTAACACGAAAACTAAATTTCTAATTTTTTCAAGGTTTTTGCCAAAAATGAGATACAGTAACTTGTTTTTCTCGCTTAACAGGTTTTTACAAGGAAAAACCGCCCAAGGATAGATATCCACGGACAGTCGCTCAATGTGTTATTTCATTTGCTTGCATCTGAACCTGTCGTCTTAGTTTCAAGGATTTCATACTGACAAAGATACAATAGTAGATTAAACCGAAACAAATACTTCTTTTTATTCCTAGATCGTAAATAATCGTCCATGGAGTATCAGAGACTTGTGGAATCTTTAAAATCAACACCAAACCTTTTATTAGTTTGGACTGTGGCTTATGCAGTGGTGGGCACCATTGTCATTGTGGTAAACACTTTGACGTTGTACACCTGCGTGAAAACGTCGTCATTCAGAACTCGAAAACACGTGATGGTTATCAACCTTGCTGTCGCTGATCTTTTGTTTGGAGTTACAGCGGTTCCAGCAAACATGCTTCTTCTATTGAATCCGACAATAACCTCTGTCTATGTGTATAAAGTTTTGAATACGTTTCCGAAAGCAGCCTCTCTCTTCACTCTTGGCGTTATTCCCGTAGAACGAATGCATGCAATCGTTTGGCCCATACGTCACCAAGTGATGAGCAGCAGCATCTACAAAATAGCACTTTCGGTCATTTGGATTCTGTCAGCTGTAGTGACAGCAACCGAGACGTTACAATGGAGTGGATTTTGGGAGATCGGAAAATTTGCTCCACTTTTATTACCAGTCATTCTCACCGGGATAAGTCTCACTACAGTTACGTGTTACGTGTGTATCTGGATAACAGTTCGACGCAGAAAACAACGTAGACTTGCTGCCTCAGTAAAACAGGACAAAGCCCTGACTGTGACTCCCTTACTTGTGGGAGGGGCCTTCCTCATCACGTGGGGCATTCCGGCATTGTATTTGTCCATTACTCGCGTCTGCAAAACATGCTATCAGCTGTCGGTTACAACCATCAGCGGAGCAATGCTCCTGTTTGCCGTACAGTCATTGATCAATCCGGTTATTTACTTCTTTCGACTGCCATCGTTTCAAGATAGTTTGAAAGCAAGAATTAAAGAAATCGTAGGTTCATTGGCTATTCAACCAAGTAAAGAGGTTGGTCAAAGAAAAGTAACAGTTAAAACTGAAATACGTACTGCCTGGGAAATTGAGATGGAAGCGGCGATTGTGATCAGTTCTATAAGAACAGAGTAGTTTTTTTTCTTCCAGACACCGTAGTCGTAGCCGGCAAGGCATGAAACTAAACGAAAATGTCGCCACTGACCGATAAAAAAGTATTACATATAAAACACTTTATAGTACTGTAACCACATTCTTTAGCAACAATGCAGAACGGCATTCAGATGTAAATAAGATGCCTTTAAGAACAGGTCTTACTAAAATAAAAATATTTTGTGGGGATGTTCTATCACTCAATCATAATGAGCCTTATCTACAAATTCCTAAATGCCGAGAGCTCGTGGCAAGTTTCACGAGAAGCTCTGTAATAGAGGCGTTTTGCCTTCGTGCTAAATAGAGTACTCGTGTAAAGCGTCAAATAAAAAAAAAAAATAATATCCTTGAGGAGAATAAAACTCATTTTCACAAAAAGCTTAGGCAGCATGGAAATGAATCGTTGTTCGAATTAGGTTCCAATTAGCTGATGCTCCCCATTGGTATGTTTAACTCGAGTCGCTGGTCATGACTGACTGATGTCGCTGACGTCCAATCGCGTAAACGACAGCAAGACTGCAGGAGCCTCAAGCCAGCTATTGTTTTCTAGCTGACTTAGCGGCGATTGCCTTTCTCGATTTTTCCCTTTACACGCAAAGACATTTCTCAATGTCTTCCGGAACTCAGGCATTCGATAACTGTATATTATTGGATTTACTGAAGAATTTGCCAACCGACAAATCTGACCTGCCAAATATGCTTGCCCTTCCTTTTTTCCTGTGATCAGCCGTAGAATATTCGTTACTCCATGCGGAATCCAAGTGATCACCGACAATAATGTGACAATGAAAAGAGTTTTCGCTAGTTTCTTGTTTTGTTGCCTCCGATTTATCGCTATTCTCGGATCTTCTTTCGTGGAATAAACAAATATTGTTAAATATGCAACGGACATCACTATTAAGCAAGTCGCTGTAAACATGGATATAACCACAGGTCGCAGTACATCATCAAGTTTGAGATAGGAAAAAATGGGATATGTTGTCATGATAAGCATTGCGGAGACAATCCAGGTGGCTCCAATGACATAGAAATAGGTTGATGTTTTCGTACTGCGGTGGCGTAAAGGCCAAACGATGGCATAAAGCCTTTCTAAAGCAATGAGAACTAATAACGACAGTGATGCGATGCCAAAAGTTGCGTCTGCTAAATTTGTGTTTTCTAATATCTTGCATACTTTATTCCTTATGAGGAGGCACACAATATCATCAATTACACCCACACCAACCATGAGATCAGCGATGGAGAGGTTTATCAAAAGATAGCTAGTTCGTTTCAGTGTTGATCTTTGTTTCCAAAACACAACAATGCTGATGGTATTTCCAACAATTATTGCTAAGCTTTCTAGTGAGAAACCAATCATCCAGAGAATTAACTCTGTGTTCGTAAAGCTCTCTGCCATGTGTTCTCCCCACGTGGATGCTAAGCCCTAAAGAAAACCGCTATGATGACTTCTGTCCGCCAAAAATGCTTACCACTTTGTGACTTAACACACTCATCGCTTAACTATGCTTGGCAGTCTCTAACCACCACAAACTAGTTGACTTGTTTTGTTTTTCCATCGCCGTTTTCACCAGTGTCCAGAATCACTAGCCACTTAGTCTCTCATCTCATTGTAGAAATCGCGATTTAGTAAGTGAAAGGTCCTCAAACCGGCACCAATGGCAGCTTAGAAAGATTTTTAATTAATGACTAAGAAAATTGCTTCATTGTGATTTTCAGTGAGCAAGCCGTGAGTGTGTCGTTAATTTTTTATTTGTACTGCTGTGGAAATAAACGCGGGAGCCTACGTAATTTTCTTAGTCATGTAATAAATGACTTGTCTTGAAAGTTCGAGCAATTGAAACTGATCTACTGCCTATTCATGATATTTGAAAATTCTTAAAATTTCACTCGCCTAATGATGGCGCCAATTTGAGAAAATTTGAAATGTCACTTATAGTGTAAATTCGTAATTGCACTCGCATCCTTACTAAGCTTAAGAACTTTCCAAACACAGCTGCTTATTTAACTTCGACATGGCTGTCTTAGAGTATAAAGAATATTTCCATTTGAACCAACAGCACAAAAATGTTCCTTATATTGTCCAGAAGCTAAGTTAGTGGAGTGCGAAGACTCTCTTAACGCAAAACTGATGTACTTGCAGTTGCAAAATTAATTCTCCTCATAAAATATGCTGACATTCAGCTTCTCTTTGTAAACAATGCTTCTGTTTAATTATAAATAAGTTACCTGCTTTATTTCTTATTTGCTCCAAATAAATATGCTTTCAGTCAGAACTTAAGAAAGGACGATTTGGTTTTAAAACCCACGATTTATGTAAAACGCAACTAAATTAAACGGCTCGTAAAACATTGTTGCCTTGGTAGATACCAGTAGCTTCTTTGTTGTTAGCCATCATGCTAATGAGCTAAAGTGTCTTGTATTTTTTTTTTAACTCTGGGTAAGTCTATACTTTTGAATAATTTAACTTGTGTGCTGTTGTCGTGCATGTTGTTTTCCTGGACTAAAACACATTGGGTCATTATATTACATGGCCACAGAGGTTCAATATGCTTTAGACTATACGTGTAGTTCTGAAACTATCAGTCATCAGGAATTATGGTCGTTTCTCCCCAAGTCCGTTTGGTGCCAGATCGTTAACTGCACTCGCATCCTTACTAAGCTTAAGCACCTTGCAAACAAAGCTGCTTATATAACTTCAACATGGCTGTCTTAGAGTATAAAGAATACTTATATTTGAACCAGCAGTATAAAAAGGGTTCTTTATATTGTCCAGAAGCTAAGTTAGTGGAGTGCGAAGACTCTCTTTGATACAGAAACGGTTGCATTGGATTTTTGTACAAAGTTAATTTTCGTTACAAATACAGCTGGCATTCAGCTTCACTTTGTAAACATTGCTTCTGTTTAATAATAAATATGTTACCTGCTTTATTACTGATTTGCTCCAAATAAATATACTTTCAGGCAGAACTTAAGAAGGGACGATTTGGTTTCAAAAGCCACGATTTATGTATAGAACGCAACTAAATTAAACGAGCTTTTGATGTTTTTCAGTTAACATGACAATGAGCTATTGAGTCTTTTTTTCAAACTCTGGGTAAGCCTACTTTCGAATAACTCAGCATGTTTGGTTTTGTCGTGCATTTTTTTTCCTGGACTGAAGCATGTCGAGGCATTATATTACGTGGCTTCATAGGATGAGTGACTGTCAGTCGTCGGGAATTACGTCGTTTCGCACCAACTCAAAGTCGTTTTGTTTAAAGTATTTTATAATATATATATGTCTGGATTTATGAAAACCGTGTTAAAGACTTTGCACCAAAATAGCGGACATGTTTTAAGAAAATGTACATAAATATGGCCATGTCGTACCGAGAGTGCTGTCTACCTCGTGTACTCTTAATAGAGTCCATACCA
>OMLO01006227.1_pt1 | contig 10024 bp, 5 predicted proteins | sample 1674811 | NCBI WGS metagenome assembly OMLO01 (sample SAMN06265003, study PRJEB25207) | coral metagenome | isolation source: Coral host | place: Mexico:La Bocana,Puerto Morelos, Mexico | collected 2008-11-13
CTTGAAAAGTCTAGCTTAAATCTTTGTCTTTGAATTTCGTCGTTTGTAATCCGTGTCAATCTTCTCCATCCTAAACCATCCTTCTTTCTTTATGGATTATTTTTTTTCCTTTAGTGTTTTTCAATCTAATTAAGCTATTATTTTCTTTTTTTTTTTCCAATTTAAATGTTATTTTGGACGTGGCCAAAACAGCTCGAATTACCGCCACTGAACTCTGAAAGCTGTCTCCAAGGGGTGAAAACTTCCAGATAAAGTGGGTTTTTTTAGATTTTTTTTTTATTATCATTAACAATATCTGCATTACCTTTACAACACTTACTATGTTATTGAGTTGGTAGCCTGCGGGACAGGCTCACGGTGAGCGCAAACGAAGCCAATCCTGGATACCAGAATTCGGTATCATGATCATGATTGATTTAATCGCTGATGTTGACATCTTCGAGATAACTATTTGACCGATCTTTAGAAATGGGGTTAAATTTGACCGCACTACACGATTCCTGTGGCTCGTGACATTTGTGCATTTGCCGTTCTCTAGGACCTTTCTTTAGTCCACGCGGGTTTCTGAAGGGCAGTTAATGCTGTGTTATGAGGAGGAGGTTTAAGTGAAGTGGAGCCCTTTGACTTAATCTGCAAAGAGGCTCCTGGTAAGGATGGAAAAAAAATTCGACGAGCAAAGTGCAGGCTTAGAGTTGGTTTCAGTTGAGTGCCGTAGAACCAAAACCAAAGTAAACACTAAAGCCATTCAAAAAGGTCACAGACAATCCAGTGAACCAATCAAAACTGCTAGCAAGTAAACATGCAGCTGACACGTGTGCGAGCGAGTCACGATTAGTTTTGGTTTTACTTCTGATTGGACAGCACAGTAGTCTCCTCCGCAGCCGTTATTTGGGTCGTCACGCAACGCTTCTCCCCCACTAGTCGGGGAGAAGCGTTGCGTGACGACCCAAATAACGGCTGCGGAGGAGACTAACAGCACAGTGGCTCAAGATTTTTAAACACATCGCTTAGCGTTGCAATGTTAACCCAATTAAAAAAGCGAATTACTTTCGAGACAAGTTTTCAGGAGACAGCGCATGGGGCGTTGATTGTTGTCCGATGGGCCTCGGATCAAAGTCGGGGACAGTCGTTACAAAGATTAACGTAAAAAGAAGGAGTTAATTTGGTCAAGGTTATTTTGATCGGCCTGGTAAATTTAATTCGGGTTCACCATTTGAAAGAAAATAATTTCAGCCCGCTGTTAGGACCGATGTATACCTAAAGTCCTTAATTATGCAGAAAGGTCGTAAGAATTGCGCTTCCGTATTTTGCTCTGATACCGGCTAGCGCATTATATTACAATTTTTGTTAATTCATTTCGTTTTAATCCTTTCAATTTGAAACCAGACGACCCTTATTTTATACAGAGTGATAACTACAAAACTGCCGCACCTGAAAGCATTTGGAGATTTCGTTTATTAGGCTACCATTAGTCTCCTTCGCAGCCGCTTTTTGGGCCGTCACGCAACGCTCCGCGTGACGGCCCAAAAAGCGGCTGCGAAGGAGACTAGGCTACCATCGAAGACGTGACATATTTCGGAATGTAAACAAAGCAGTATAACCACTCAATCATGTCTTTTGAGTTTGCTACTTCAGTGTACAAATGCAAAATACATTAACAAAAATGAATAATAGAAAGCAGAAAATAGGTGTTGTGCATTTCAGCCCCCTGACTACACTTCCCATTAGATCACATCTTCTGAAAACGTCGCTATATTCCTAGCAGGTCCTTTTTTTTGAATATCAACGCGTCTAAGTGAATAATTATCTTTGTTTGTCTGCGACGTGTCCAGCGCACGACATATTTTTTTAACTGCATGTTGACACGTGACACGTGTTGATCACGAGGTGTGCAAACCTGTAGCATGTGATACATATTCAGCTACGATGGGTGAAGATCCTAGTCGGGTGCCAGACCTCTCGCATGGCTTGATTCCCTCTGAGAGAACAGTGAAATAAACAACAAAAATATTAGCACGAAGGCAAAAACAGCTTCATCACTACGAGAACTACAATTTGGACCTGTCGAGAGTTGCTGCAATTAGGTAGACACCCATTTTTATGAGAATTTTAATATTCGTACCGAGGCTGAGTTTTACTGTCGAATTTAAACTGAAAATATTTCTGTGAATATTCTTAGATTACAGCGCAACGCGTTTTACTTTTCGATTACATTTGGTGTCTGGATTGTGTTGATAAATAAAAGTAATTTTGGCCGTGCCAGGCTGCAGGTAATTAAGCCTGATATGACCCACGTATATCTTGCAGAAATATTATTAGTATCGAACATACGGCTGATGCTGTTTTCGTTTCTTTTTTGGCTAGTTTTGCCGTTTAGAGAAAGGAAGAATTTTGTACGGGTTAGTTAAAAATCATTGTATTTTTAGTACATATTTTCAACACGCACAATTGTATTCTTTCCAAACTCAGCCTCGGGCTAATTCTTAAAAATAATATTCGTAAAATTTCGCCTCGATTTCAGCCTCGATTTTCTTAGAAAAGATATTCTTATGTAAAAAAGAGTGTATAGTTTTCTCCCTATAGTTTTACGACGAAAGCTCAAGCTCGAAGGAAAACGTCAGTGTTTTTCAATATTTTATGATGTCAACATGAGCAAAACAAGCAAAACTGACAGTGATTTTTATCGCGTTTCTTTCCGTGAAATTCCGTAAGATTTGGCAGACTGGTAGTAAATAAATATCTACTTTAGTCGGAGCTCGTTTTTCAGGGAAACTGGGAGCTATAAGACCATTTTTTCGCAGCGGTAAAAGACATAGATTTGCAAAAATCGAAACACCTGCCTTTACAGACCATACTGTTTTCGTGTTCAAAATTCGTATCTCGCTGGATACGATGTGCTGTGAAGTTTTCGAAGATTTCACCGAAGGAAATTCAAGAAAATCACAAACAAAGCCATTAAAACATTAAAAACGCATTTACTTGGGCATTTATAATTCAAGACTAAAACCCAAAATTTTAACAAAGGTGGTAGTAAAACGCTGTTTAATCATTGTCTGTTACATGTAATAAGTTTGAGTGGAAAACAAATGCAAAAACAGCATTCAAAACATAACACTTGCGCGCGCAACGCCATAGATGATTACCCTATGAAGCCACCTTAAGTCAGTGCGGTTCTCATAAAAAGGGTCGTTTTACTTTGTTGTGGCCTCGTTCAGTGTAACACTGCTAGAACTCACTGACATACAGCAGCAGGTCTATATCTCATAGTCGTTATACATGTGTACGTGGATGTGTAAGTGACTCAGTCGGTTTGTTCCTTAAATTGAAATTCATTCTATCGGTGTCAGTTACAATAGTGCTAGTTTTACCTAGCCTGTTAGCTTGCGAGTATGTACCTTGCGTGACAAGAACGAAAGAAAGGCATGGGGAAGAAGAGCCTACTCTTCTTTTTTCCTTTCGTGCTTTCTTTTCCCGCGAAGAACCTGCTCGTAGGCTTGTTTTACTTCTTCAGACTGTACTTGTCTTAGAATGAAAATTCTTAGCATTTCCCCTAGAATCGCCGGATTGTGTTGATTTACTTGTTTTCCTTGTAAGCAAGTTAATGCAACACCACTACACAACAAGAGCAAACCTTTACGTATGTAAAAAAAGTTCAGGGATGTTATTTTTCCATTTAGTTGCAAGATGCCACGTATTCGTATGAGTAATCGTACGAATGCGAATAAAGTTTAGTATGTGCTTTAAGAATGATGTTTAAAGACTCTTTCAAAACGCGAGTGTTATTTAAAAGAATCTTTTTAACACTCGCACAATTACATATTTATTACATGCCTTAGAGGGCTGAGAAAAATTGGTCCAGCCAATAGATGCATGCCGGATTAGTTTTACTGTTTCATTTGATTTCGTGACCTCTAATTGTCTGATTATTATTTTTTCTTCAGCGGAAAACCACTTAACTAATGGCGACTCGTCTGTTAAATTCGGTGATTCAGCACCAAGTCGGGCCCAGTCCCATCTCCAATTCAATACATCTGGGCTAGAGCGACTTCGTCAACTTACAAAAGCATGTCAAAAGAAGAACTCTCTGCCTGCAGCCAAACCTAACGGCAGCAAATTACAGCTCAGTACAGGAGCCAAGAAAGAGATAACTCCAGAAAAAAACTCTTCTTCCAAGGAGCCAAATAGTCCTGACTTCATTATATCGTCCGCTGGCTCATCGCCGGCTCGTTCACCTCAATCAATTAATTTCAATGTGTTGTCCACGCCCCCACGGTCTAGTAGACCAAATGAGATGGCAAGTAGTGTCAATGAAACTGCCGAACTGGACTCAAATGACCTTCAAAAGGCGTGCACCAGTCTTGTTAAACGATTCGAAGAATCTTCAAATAAAACACTTTCCAACGGAGTCTGTTCAGACTCGAGGACTTCAGAGTCTGGCTTCTCTTCGGTAGAAGTTTTAGAGGAAGGCGATCAATCGCGTCCTTTGGATTCAACTGTCAAGGCGTCCCACGTAAATGGCGCAATCGACCCGTCAGTTGGGAATAAAGATCATGTGGATGTTTCCACGAAGGAGCGAAACTCACCGGCCTTATCAGACCTGGTTCCCAGTGTGACCGCTTCCCAGAGTGAACGCTTCAACTTTAATTCAGATGAATTTCGACAAGTAAGGGCTATCACATTGTAGTTATTTTTAGTACTCTTGAGTACGATGGCATTTTCTGTGTTCTCGGAATTACTTAAGAACTCTTCAAGGCGGACGTTTTCGCCTATGGTTCCTGTTCATCTTTGCTGTCACGTAACTCGAAATATCACGCGGTGTCACGCCACGTCATGCATCGAGTGCGCGCTAAGGATGAAAGTGTAAGCAAGTAAAAGGATTGGTGACGTTTGAATTAACTTCGCCCTCAGTGCACTCTCTCAAATTGTCGGGGGATCCTCTCTTTTTTGATGGACCACTTCTTTTATTGATTCTCCCCATTTAAACAAAATACAATATCCGAACATAAAATAAATAAAATAAAATATGTAACCCATGGAGACGCGTTGACCCAGTGGTTACTGCGCTCGTGTCCGAATCGAGCGGTCCGGGCTCGAGCCCTGGCCATGAACATTGTGTTGTGTTCTTGGGCAAGACATTTGACTCTCACAGTGCCTCTCTCCAACCAGTAGTATAAGGGGAAAAACCCTGGGAAAGACTTCCACTCCTGCAGGTTTGAATTTAGAAGCTTTTGTGAAGGGAGGAAAACTAAAACCCATGGAGCAAGGCGAGGACCTTCACCCCTGTGCGAACCCTGCTTACCAAATTGTTGAACATTAACATCAACATAAATATTTCCTTTTATCTTCTCACATACATCGAATTTTTATACAAATACGTGTGTGCATCACTCACAATCATTCTTCTGTAACCTAAACCAAATTGTAAGAATGATCAGCTGGAAGGTTTTGCTGTTCTGAGACAAAAAATGGCTGCACTAGAGCGATAAATTCCTTGCGCCCGCGGTCTTTTATCTTGCGTTTTCTTTTCAATGGACTGATAAAAATAGATGGATCCTCGTGAAATTTCTTTTGATGTAACACCCCTTGTCTTGTAGATGCTAAAGAAAATGATCGAAGAGAGAATGAGTCAAATGGAGCGTTCAATTGGCCATGACAAACCGAACGAGAAGCTCGTGGACAGACTGGTTTCACTGGAGAAGGAGAACAAGGCTCTGAAAGAATACGCCAAGAGAGTCGAGGATTCAATAAAAGACATCTTAAATGCGGAGAAGGAGAAGGCGAAGCAGAAAGTAACTCAAGCAGTTCAAACTCAAGATCCCAACTGGGTAAGTTTGAAGTCTTGTTACCTGCCGATGAAAATTTTTGCAGACTACCTCTGAGTTTTATCCGGACTCAAGAACCGAAGAGTAATCTCACGCTTCGGGTTATGTCCCATCAGATTAGTGTATTCATGAGACAAGTTTTGTACAGGAGAGAGAGTGTAACAAAGGTTTCACTAATTAATCGACCCTAAGTAAATGAAAAAAAATTGTTCCTTATTTGAAAGGCTTTTCAAAAAAAATAAGAAGAATGGCGTTTTTCTTTTTGGAATATCTTTTTTCGTTTTAGAGATTTTGACGTTTTTGTATTATGCAAGTTAGGAAAGTGATGACGTCATGAGGTTTGCAACTTAAATGGTAAAATACTGTTCTTCAAACTTGGTTCATGACAAAAGAAACTAAATAATACCCATAGTGTCGTTGTTATGGAAACTCTCTTGGCTCTAATCTCTGTCAAAAACCAAATATCCTAATTTTCAACCCTTTAAAGTAGGACGGAGGCTCCTGTTTGGAACAGACATGGTAACCACATTGTCTTAACACTCATTATTAGATTGGCTGGAGTGGATGGTCCTTGATTAAGACAAAAACTGGGAATTGTTTGAATTAAGGCAGGACCAGCGGCAAAAATGTTGTCATGGCAACAGCACAACAGGTGTCAATTTACTTCTTTTGTGATAAACATTTCTGGTGCCAAGTTTGAAAAATGCTGCTCCAATATTTCCAGAGATATTCTTTATTCAATATTGTCACTGTCCTAATAGGCATAATACAAAAACGTCAATATTTCTAAAACAAACAAAAAGGATATTCCAAAAAGGAAAACGCCATTCTTATTTGTTTCGAAAAGCTTTTCAAATAAGCAGCAATTATTTTTCATTTCAGAAGGCGAAAACTAAGCATCTTATGACGAAGTTTTGTGTGCACAGTTTGCTCTATGGTAGTTATATTCAACACAATGGACATTTGAATATAAATGACGTTTTCTAGGTGTAGAAGTTTAAATGATTAAGAACTAACAACATGCTCCGTGTTTCTATCGAGCTATCACAAATGCCGCGCTCTGATTGGCTACGCTACCCACTATCTATTCTGTGATAGATAGTGAGTAGCGTACCAGTGTGTCCTTGTTAACAAAATGACGGCCGCTTTTTGGCTTTTTCGAAGTGTCTGTGAAGATGATTTTTATAAAGTTTTGAACGACTAGTAGATTTATACTAAAACAATTAGATTATGAGCTCGAGATTTCTATCGCGTGATAGTTGACGAGGGCTGCATAATCTAATTGTTTAATAGATACTAGAGGGAAGGTTGGGAGAAGGAGAAATTATGTGGGAACACTCCCTTGTCATCTCGTGTTTCCTCCGCTTTTTCGAGTTCTCCCAAACTTCCATTGCTTAAACAATCCTGAAATTTGTGAAAAACCCCCGCTCTTGTCTAATAGAGAGCTTTCAATTTTCTCCTAGTTCAACACTTTACTGCGCCCAAAGACCGTAGCGTCCACGTCTTCTCCGGTTAGTGTAACAGCTACCAGGCCCTCTACTGTGGGTGTCAACGTTATGACCACACCCACACCACGGCTCACCTCCACTGTAGCCCCCCTACCGGGTCATACCATGCCCTCTCGACTTGAAGGCGTGTCGCAATCCTCTCCTGTAAATTTCCGTCATGCAGCGCAGCGGCAGCAGCCTGAGGCTCTGCATTCCCGCTTTCCAGTTTCGTCCAACACTCCACCTCATGCACAGTCATCAGCTGGAACAGGCGCGACATTTTCTCCCAATTACGATCCTGGGACAGCGGCGAGACCAACACCGAGCCAACCAGCAATGTTAAGGGCTGCTGCTCCAACGCCAAACTTTTCTCCTTCTGCTCATCCTCGGTTCAATAGTGTAAGGGCCACCCCACCAACTGTTCAACCTCCCAGGCCAATGCCAAGAGTACAGGGGCCCGTTACCAGCCTGGCTGGAGGAAGAAACGTTGCCCCGGCACCCAACCGACCTTTACCTACTGTGACAGTTCATCCACAAACTTCATCTAGTTCTACCAGTGTAAGGGTTCCGCAAGAGTCGCCGGCATACGGTTACAGTACACAGAATGCCTATCTTAACAGGCAGCCTCGACCGAGATTCTCTTTGGCTCCGCAGATGAGTCAGAGACCTCAACAAAGACCACAAATTTCCCATGGTGGCCCTCCTCAGATCTCACCTGGCCCAAGACCTGCTTCATATCCGCAATCACCTATGCAGCCTTCACCGCCACATCACATGCTTCAACAGCCTCTTCGTCCAGAGCATCAGCCCGCTTCACGACCACACCATCCTGTCCCGATACGACCAAGCGTACCCGTGCAGATGCACTCTCCTTCTCACACGATGAACCAGCTTGGAGCTACCCAAACCCAACAACAACAGCCCGGTATGGTGCATTACCAACAAGTGGCTGGACCTCCGAGACAAGTTGCTTCAGCTCAACCTTCTGTCCCACAACCTGGTTTTACACAGTTACCTTTAAGATCCCCACAGCCGGCCGCGTCAGGCCTACCGCCAGGAGCAGGACAACCTCCTCATAACCCCTCTCCAACGCTGCGCGGAAAGGAACCTCCTCCAAAACCCAGCGTCTCCATAGCTGTGGTGACAAGCGGCATCGTGTTGTCATGGAACATGCCTCTGGAGGAGAAGCACGCACCCGTGCTGAACTATCAACTGTTTGCGCTGCAGGACGGTGGTAACGCGGAGAACCCTCACCAGTGGAAGAAGATAGGAGTCGTCAAGGCGCTGCCTCTTCCTATGGCGTGCACGCTAACTCAGTTTCTACCCGGCAATAAGTATCACTTCGCGGTGCGAGGGACGGACGAATCGGGACGACTTGGACAATTCAGTGACCCCTGCACTATCACGTTGAATAAATCGTCTCCGAACTACGGACAATGATTTTGCAGGCGACTGTGTCTGGAGGTTACTGCAAAACTGAACCGCTAGTTATGAATCTTTTCAGACTCTACGTCGACCCATTCTCTCCGCTGACTGTGTCTTCCATACGTCGACGCCAATTAACTAAAGACACATGTACAGTACTATAATAGTTGACGCCGGTGTGCGTGATTTAAAGTAGTATTGTTCAACAAGTGGGGGGAAAGATCGCAAGCTGACCGAGACTCAAGCAATTTATTTTATTACAGGAAGGATATATTCGTTATCAGTATTTCTATGATTCTGTTGGTTACTGTTTTGACTTTTTCCGTTTGCATTTTATTATTGGAAATTGTTCAAAGCGACCGACAGTTCTTGAACTTTCCTTGCTGTTTTGACTTCTGCTTTCTTCTTTTTTTCTTTTATACGTTGCTTCGAAATGAAATGAAATAAACTATTTTAAGTTTTAACGTCTTCAGTGTTTTAGCTGAAGCGGAGGTTTGAACAGAAAACCCTTGGAGCAACGTGCTCCGGTCGATTAGATCGAGTACGCTGCTTATTCCGCCAATCAGGAGCCCAGCCTATGACTTGCGCACGTTTTCCCGCGCTTGTCACTGGTTGCGTGTTCATACTCCTAGTTCTGACTGGTTCGTTGCCTCCTTTCCGTTTCCTACTGCCACTGTTTAAGTTTTTTTTTAATGTTGTTTAAGTGCCTGTCTTGTTCAACTTCGTCACGATTTATAGGCGTCATTTGGTTCGAAGTTTCTTCCTCCGGATAGTAAAATTCGCTTTCATTGTGTCCGCTCTCCTCCGAATTCATTTTCCTTAACAGTTATATTTCGGTAGCATATTTTTCACTACACGGGGATGTTTAAAACTAACTCTGCAACATTAATATTTTTAACGAGCCACCTTGATTAATACGGCGGAGAAAAAATCCGGTCAGTGGGCCGTATCGTAGAAAGCTAGGCCGATCACGTGCGAGTGCTTAGCCAATCAAATTCGAGGATTTAGGATTCCGGCCAGCTCAGGTGCTTGAAAAAAGATATACATATTTTTTCGAAAATTTGTCGTTCGAATAGCATCAGGGTATCCTTAACACGACATGAGCTTGCGCGATGGCTCATGAAGAAAAAAATTCCTGAGTGTTATGGATTGGGTGCCAGTCAAACTTACTAGATGTTACTAGGCATTGAAAATTATGTTGGCGATATCGATATTTTAGTATATACCACACAAGTGAATAGTGCTTTTCGCGCGTGCTGATTGGCTAGCTCGGAGGTGATTAGCCAAGTA
>OMLO01006228.1_pt1 | contig 10024 bp, 7 predicted proteins | sample 1674811 | NCBI WGS metagenome assembly OMLO01 (sample SAMN06265003, study PRJEB25207) | coral metagenome | isolation source: Coral host | place: Mexico:La Bocana,Puerto Morelos, Mexico | collected 2008-11-13
AGAATTCTGCGCATGTCTCAAAAAAATGGGCATCAGGGGTCCAAGAGGGAGGATACCGTTCCGTGAGGCCTAAAATTCAGAAATAAGCGCACACTCCTTACCCAATTTCGAAACAAAACTCCTGAAAACCATTTTGATACTTATATAGCTTGTCAACTTCGCATTTTCTAGTCAGATGACTATGAAATATATATAAAAGATCATATACTTGAACTACGGAGAAAAATATGAATTTAAGATTGATCATCGCAGTTATACATCGCCTGAAAAAAAAAAATCAGGCCTGAACCGGATTCGAACCCAAGAACTATGCGATATGGAATTTGACCACTAACACATCACATCACAGTCTCGTTCTTTCAGTTAATTCTGCTCTCACCGAGATTAACGAACGCATTCTTATTGCTATCATTTTAAATGAAGATGATACAGTTTTACAATTTTTTGCTTCCATCCTGACATTCTGCTCTGGTATTACAGATTTTGGCAGTCAGACTGTACAGGTCCACCGTACAAGACTGAAGGACGACCTTACCCAGTTATTCTCTTGTCCAAAGATAACAAGTCAAGCACAAAAAGTGAGAGTCATTGACTAGCATCATGATGGTCGTTTGGAGAAGGGAGGCCCCGGCGTACTAAGAGATGTATAATTTATTTTTTGGCAAAACATCTTTGTTTCGCTGACGTTGGAGCACGTTCAAAAGGTACCTTCCATTAGGCATGATCCTCAAAAACATGAATGGGAAGCGATTGGGCGTGTGTTGCTGTATGGTTTTAAAGAAGCAGTTTATGTGCCCGTATGCGTATCATCAGTATTCCTGGCATCCTGTCTACACGGCGAGGAGACAATTACTGAGGCATACCTTCTTCTGTCATTTAAATCATGCGTCACTCCTGACGAAAGACAAGTGTTGGAAAGAATCTTTGAATCTCATGACGAAGATCTCTCTTTCTGTCCAGTTACAAGTGCTTTCGAATACGTAAGCCCCAAAATATCAAGTCTATTTGCAGAACTTGCGCCCCGGGAAATAATTCAAAAGCCAAGGTACATCACCAACTGATGGGCCCCTATGCAGGAAGTCCTGAAGGGACATGCCGACTTTGCTAACGTAGAGAGTCTGAGGCAATTGTTCTTGGATAACAAGTCAACTGCCAAGAAAGTTATCAAAGCTGTAGATGCCAAGCCAACTTCAGATGCAGAAAAAGAGTCCTTCGGCTTTCTAAAACAGTTCATTAAATCTCTTGATGTAGTTTCTCTGAAGGTCTTTCTGAAGTTTCTAACTGGCCTTGACGTGATGGTACTACAAACAATTTCTGTGTCATTCAACTCAGTGGAAAAGATAGGGAGAACCCCTATCACACACACGTGTGGACCAACCCTCGAGTTGCCCTCTACGTACCCGTCTTATAATGCGTTGGCTGATGAATTCACAAATATCCTAAGAGAAAAGGCATCTGGACTTTCAATATTGCTTAATGCTATAGACAATAGAGTGCCATACAGTGATGAGATCTGTCAGGCTTTATATCAATTCTAAAAATAATAATAATTAGTATCAGGTCCACGCGAAGTGCGCGCAAAAAGCATGACAGCGTCGACAAAGCGTGCTTCAAAACATGATTGGGGACCGGGAATGGCCATGAACAAAGGGTGTTTCCGATAAATGTAGAGAGAGGACTGATTGCTAAAATATGGCAATTTTAATGCTTTATTGCCGATAGCCGTATTTTCGAAGTATCGTGTCTACTATCTCTTTTTCAATCATAAATCTCTGGCATTAACCAAGCTAAACGTCATCTATCAGACCGAGTAAAGCTATGTACACATGGGTATTTGGCATCTCTAGTCCTTTACCTTCCATAATCATTTTGGCTAACTCGTTAAATATGGTGAACAACCCCGTTAAGATGGCTCTTGATACAACGCTCCTCGGCGACATCAACATCGTCAACGCCCACTTGTGTTAGATAATCAAGGGTATGGGTTGACTGAGGGATAAAGTACAAGTAATCAGGACGACCGGCCGGAGACATGGGTTTGCAGTGTAAGGTAAATCTCGATTGCATCGTTACGGCCAACTGCTCGATTTACAGACAAGTACTCGGGCATGACAGCTTACGCAGAAGAACTTTCAACAAAAATGACGCTGAATACAAAGAAAATCATCATGATCGGCTCTTCCGGTTTCAACCACGTGCACGATTTTCAACTTACCAGTCAGCCACAATGTGCAACTTGACCCCGCTAAAAAGTCGCTAAAAAGTCGCTGAAAACGTTACTGAAAATCCCGTTGAAAAACTCGTTGAAAAAGTCATTGAAAAAGTCGCTGAAAAACTCGCTAAAAAGTCGCTAAAACGATAAAAAATCACAATTTTTGCATGGCACTTATGAGCCACCGTAATAATATCATTAACACCTTGGCTTTTTTAATGAAAGTTCATTTGCCAATTGACGATTGAAAGATCGTTTAAATTCAAATACAGTCGAACTCGTCTACAACAGCCACATTGGGGACAGAGGAAAGTGGCTTTATATAGAGGTGGCTGTTGTGGGGAGGTAGGGGTGTAATATAAGTTTTTTTCGGGAAAAAACCATATTTTTGCTTCAAAAATACTTACTTTAGCATCTATAAATCAAAAAGTATCAATAAAACAGAAACTTAATTAATAGAAAGAGAGACAACGACGCGCGGTACGGATCACGTTTGGCATGTTTGGTGACCTTTTACAGTAAAAAAAAATAGGGTTTTGTATACATCCTTCGTCAGTTAGTACTTAGAACTAGCTGTTGTCAAGAGATTATTTCGGCAGTCGGGACGCGTTTTCGTGGCCACTTCCGTTATTAAGGGTGACCGGTGTTGTTAAAATAAGAGTGAGTGGATGGACTCAGAATGGACTGTCCGCCAGACCAAAAGGGGTGGCCATTGTAGAGAGGTCCCCGTCAGTCAGTGGAGGTTCGACTGTAGATCTGAGTTGACTACAAGCTCTAATCGTAAGAACTTTGTGCAAAAAGCAGATCCCCATCGCAGTAGCAGTTACATGTTTCAACTCCCCTTAGGTCTACTTTCTTCTCATTTCAGAACGAGACGTTCGCGATCTATAATGAATCCGAGCCTTGCGGAGATTTTCAATATATAGTAAGTATTAAGTATTATGTTTTGATAGCCATGGTACATATATCTATATATGTATAAAATATGTATACGCATGGTTGAAAATAAACAACATGAAGGTACAAATCACTCTTTGTCTCAGATCAGAGAGACAAATTGAAACTTCTATAGAATAGCAATAGTATAAATTTATGGTTGATCATCGCAGTTATACACACAACTTGAGCAGTTGTGAAACTGAAGCCTGAAAAAAATTCAGGCCTGAACGGGATTCGAACCCATGACCTCTGCAATACCAGTGCAGTACTCTACCGACTGAGCTATCAAGCCATCTGGGAGCTGGTCGCATTGTGAGTTCGTAATATACTCGTAGAAAGTGAAGAATGCAAATGAATATATGAAAGATCATATATTTGAACTGCGGAGAAAGATATAAATTTATGGTTGATCATCGCAGTTATACACACAACTTGAGCAGTTGTGAAACTAAAGCCTGAAAAAAAAAAAAATCAGGCCTGAATGGGATGCGAAAGCATGACCTCTGCGATACCGATGCAGTGCTCTACCGACTGAGCTATCAAGCAATCTGGGAGCTGGTCACAATGAACTCAGTGATAGCTCAGTCGGTAGACGACGATCTGAACTATTTCGATTTGAAAGGCACCAACATCAAAAACAGCGAACCGTATTATGACGGGCTTTACGGTGACGACGATCTTATTTCCAAGAAACATGGCCATGAACAAAATGGAAAACAAGACATTGCTCAAAAGAAGCTAAAAAAAAGATCAGATCGGATGGACGCTGATCAGGACATGAACAACAAGAAGATCGTCAATGTAGGATATACAACATGGAATCAAGATGGTGACGCGATCAATTACCGCATTTTTCATCAAATGATCGAAAATGAGGGGTGATTTGAAAAGACAAATCAATGGGGTCAGCGCACAAGCTGACGATGCTTTGTCACTTGACGACGGAACAAAGCCAATGGCTGGAAATCTTGATGTGAACAACAAAAAATTGCCAACTTCTTCACTGGTGGCTCGGACGTCCTCTCTGCCGCAAATGCTCCTTACGTGAACGTCTCCAGTGCAGCTTTGAGTGTGAGGCTGACTGATTGAATTGACAAAAGGATAAATGAGTCACATATCAGCAGCTCAACAAACAAGATGTTTTCCGATACATCATGGAGGAGGTCGATGAGTCGTCAAGCGAAAATAACATCAGTGTTGATGGCATATCATTCACCTCATGACGTGAACAAAAAAAGCTTACAGCTTGAGAACGGGAAATTGGGTAGAAAACTGGTATTCATCCCGGCTGAGTTTGGACGGACATATTCAAACTTCCAGATGGCGGGTTCACTTTGGCAATTCAATTTTTCCACCAGCCATGGATGAGATCAGAGTGACTGTCGGCCAACAGTCAACTTAGCTGTTCCCGAAATACAGCCGATGCATCGTCCACCTGCATAAGTGGGATATTACTCCTTCCGAACGCTTCTTAATCGACATGAGATATCAGGGCGTTGGTAATTTGATTGTTTATGGAGTTGAGTGATGTGGCTCTAGATGTTTTTGATGCGCTGTTTGTCATCACATCAGATTCAGTGAAAGCATCGACATGCAAAACAAAGCAATCAAGTTATGGAAAGACCGATGATGGCAATTCGGCCAATTTCAAAGAACTGAAGTTATACATTGACTACCTCAAGATCACTCTTCGAATTCGAATATGCTCACAACAACAAAAAAGGAGCTACTACAATGAAATTTTCGAAAATTATTTTGACATGCTTGACCCCAACAGTTGAAATGGATGGGGGATGTTGTGAGGAGCGCTGGCGGTAAATTGATGATAGACCCAGACAACCGCATTTAGCTTTCAGATTTTAACAGAAAAGAGGGCTTGGTATTTTTCGGTTCTTAAATTGTTTGGGATGAAACATATGATCAAGACTCGAATTACACGATGTTTGTTTCATTCAAGCATGACGCAAAGTTCGCACATAATTTGTTTTGTAGAGTTGGTTTCACTTCTATAAGAAAAGGAGAGACAACAGACAGCTTAGTGAAAGACATTTTTTCAATAAATAACACAGCTTTTGTTCAAGAAGGCATGCTGAGATTTTGGTATGGAGATATAACAACATCATACCAAAACAAACGTCTCTCACTTTGGTACACCAAGAGAGGAAATAATTACAGACTTGCTCTTTGCAATAGTGGAAAAGCACTTTCTAAAACTATTGAGCCATATGAATTACACATCGAATAAAATTCATATTATTCTTCCTTATTTTGTTCAAAGGTTTGGTTTCAGCAAAAATACTTATAGCGTGACTGACAAAGAACTTCGCAAGAAAATGTTTCTTGAAAAATCTAATGGCACATATTTCGAATAATGAGAACAACTTCAATGGAAATCAAAGGTCTCTTTGAGACAACGACTATTTTGCATAGATTCTAATTGTTCAAAATGTGTTAGTTCTGGGTTGGGGAATGAATGTGTATAAAATGGTGAAATTCACTCCAGTGGACCGTAGATTATTTGTAAGCTGTGTCGTTTTCCTTTTGAACTACGTCAACTAGGAAATTCGTAAAAAAGAAAGCTTCAAAGAAGAAAAGCGAACGCAAAACCTTTACTGACTGATGTTATTTCTATCTATTCGAATATCAACTGTCTTGATTTGATTGCACAGCAAAACATGAGCTTTTTCCCTGAATATGTTTTCCGGCGAAATAGTCGATAGTTGCTCGCGTTGTCGCTTGCGGTGTGTTCGCAGTGTGATTGTTATTTGAGCCTACAGTGGTCGTACCAAATATCAGCGGCCTGTCACGCTCTCCGTCACTATTATCCATCAATTCAACCGTTGTAGCAACAAGTCGGTCAGCTATGTCTGTCTGTATGCTTACTTTTAAGCTGTTTCTTCTAAAGTCTGGCCGCGGAAAAACTGAAATCCTTGAACCTCTTTCTGACCACCTTCCGAATTATAACCTCCAAAAACCCGCCGTCGCACGAAAGAAAAGTTTGATGAATGTCCGAAAATTTCAAAAACTCATCAACGCGCGAAAAAAAGGTTGAATGAGGGGTGTCAGAAATAACTGTGGTGAAACGTTTGCTGTATTTCACTTTTCCATGCAGTGGTCGCTGATAATGTCGTCAACCATTTTCAGCCTGTCGAGGAAGTATTTCTCGTTGAAAGGCTCGCCTCTGAGATAAAAACAAATCGCATCAAGGATTTTCTTTTACTCGATCCTTGAAGTTGGCTTTCTCGGATTTTTTTTGTCATACTTTTTGAGGCTTGCCACCGTTGGCGTGGTCGCGCTCCCAACGTACGTTGAACTCCCACCCTCCCGCCTTTAATTACAGAAACCCAACGCATTGAGCTAACTTGCATTTACCGTAAACTATCGTTAAAAACAAAATATAACGTTTGCCAAGAAGTGATACTTTTTTAAGTCGTTTACTTCTCGCCGTCTGATTTGATGGTATTGACGGCGTCAAAGATTTTGCATTTTTTGAGAGATGAGTGACAGATTCGGCAGAAGGTTTTGGCTGCCAAGTTCGGCTTCCCTGGCGAAACTGGGCTTCGGCTGATTCCTCTGTCCTTCGACATGATCGATAAACCGGTTCAGAAGTTTCAGCATTCACGTCCATCTTCTCAGCGCAGGTCGAGCAGATTCATCTTTGGTCGGCGTTCTTGGTTGTAGAACTGGGCTTGGGCTTCGGATGCCACGTTGATCAACCTCTTCGACCTTCCACATGATCGACAAATCAGTGCAAAAGTTTCAGCATCCACGGTCATCTTCTCATCGCAGTCCGAGCAGATTTGATTCATCTTTTCATGGAAAAACAGGCTCTCTAGCAGATCGCTGGGCGCTGTTACTTAAGAGATAGAAAACCACAAAACAGCCATTAGCCGCGGGCGCGTTGAAATTCACAGACACCAATCGTTGAACGTTTCAACCACACGCTGTTCGACCGCCTGTTCGGCCACCAGTAGGCCGTGGAGATGCGACTCCCCGAGAGCCAGCGGTCCACTGCGTGGGTGAATAGGGCTGCCTAAAGTTGTTGCCGCTCTGAGCAACGAGGCGATACGCCCCACCGGCAAGAAACCTGCTGATGCAATCAAAGACAAGGCTATTTCAGCAAGACTTTTCTCAAGGCCTGTTGGTGTGAGCGTAAAGAAGCTCCCCTTCAGCGTGAATGTTCGCTACTGGGATTTTCTTCCAGCCAAAGGTGCTCAGTTGGCTCAGTGTGTACCCCCGTGTGGCAGCACCCAGCGTTTGTCGTTCAACCCCCAGCTTCTGCTGCTTATAGGTGACTATCCGTGCGCCCCGCATCCTGAAACCTATGTTAGTTGCCATGTCCTTGCTGCCTTCCAATGCTGCCTTGAAACGCTGCCAACGTTTTTCTTTCGGCTGCCTTCACACTCGAGCTTGAAAAGCCCCGGGGTTCGATCGCTCCACTTGCCCTAAGCCAGCCATTCCTTCTCTTCTGCCTCGAATTCCGATCGTAACTCAGGCCTTAGAGCCGTCCAGAAACAGCCATGTAGTTGCTATCTGTGTCCATCTGGATGAGCTCGAAATCCCTCCGGTCGAAATACCTGTCGAGAATGTCGTAGTAAAATTCTAGCGTCCATAGCTTCGCCAGCTGGGCTAGTTTGCGTACAATGAGGCAAGTTTCAGATAACGCTTGGCAAGCTCTCTTGCGGCTTCTGTGCTTCGATGAGGGAGGGCACCCTAATAAACAGCAATGCAGCACCATAGGCACAGGTTGTCGTTGAATGTATCCAGCGCCACCATCCATCCACTGTGGGCAAGATTACGTAGCCAATCTGTCATTCGCTCTGACGAAGGGCTAACCCTCGAAACGTCAGCTTTATAACTCGTTACGGTGGGCAATTTATATTTTCAACTTAGTTGATATAACCAATCTGTCAAGGGCCTATTCCCAATAACGACTGCCTCTCATAAACAACCTTCAACAACAAACAACCATTTTGTGCTGGTTTTTTTGAGATTGTCAGTGTCCAAGCGAAGCTTTTCCTGTCGTCCTAACCATTTTTTTCGCTTCATCTTTTGATTGAGCCAAGGTGAGCCGCTTTTTGAAAAGAACACAATTGTAGTATTATCTTCGATGTTTCGCAGCCTAACGGAGGATACAAGCCTTAAGTAAAAACTCGTCCTGACGTTCCGCTCGATAATCTCCAGCGAGGTGAGGTCATTTTCCAGGTCTCGAATAAAGCGCTATCTAATAAAACGTCGCCCTTCCTCCTCCCCCTCATGTCTTGCGGCCTCGTACAGATCAACAATCGCATTCAGGTAGTTTGTTGCTCCACGAACCCTTTGTGGTTGAACAGGGTCAAAGCGTCTCAATTTTTCTTGCCTTTGCCGGCCACGTCTTGGACGAGGCGTAGGCTGTGGTTGAAAACCTTTTGGAGGAAAAAGTTTGCGCAAACGCTTTTTCACTTCTTCAGGAATAGGACCAGTCCATATTTCTTTGGCTAGACTCTGGTTTCATGGCCGCATCTTCTTCTTTTTCTTTCGAAAGAAGCTGATATTCTTTTTCAAGAATGACTTCTTCATCATATAACTGCTCCAGCCATTGTAGTATGTCAGACATGACTGCTGTTTTCATATAATGCGCGCCTTAAATGATACTTCAGCAAGAGTTAATATACCAAGAAACACTTTAGTTCAATTGGTGAGTAATTCCACTGCTTTCAAGCTAACTTAAAAGCAAAATTGTGGTTTGCTGTTGCCTCTGATATTTTCTTGCCCATATTCAAGATGAAATCTGTGCGTTGTCTTGTTTGCAGCGCATAAGCCAATGAAGATAGCGCCCATCATGCAATCATTGTTGGCCCGTTTTAATGCTCCAGTTTCAACACAACGCTTGGCCTATATTTGTGACTTCCATGGTCATTGACTTCAAGAAGCTTGTGCATTCCCTGGCTAATATCGCGCCACCTACTTATTTTTTTCTCGTTCTTGAAAGCGTCTGCTTAAAGGTGGTGTGTCAACAACATCGTTTGTTTGCCTGCGTTCCATTGTGATATACACAAGAACCACTTTTGTTCAATTGGGAATCTTCCACGGGGGTCCGAGTAGTAAAGAGTGAGGAAAACACTCAACTTCCCAAGTGGAGGGAGGAAAGTTGAGTGTGGGAAGCCCTTTGTTGTCCGTTCTCTTTTCCCATGTATCTGCCGTTATTTGATTCCCCCACTCTGAAGGTCTCTTTACTAATAGCGACCTCAAGATATTAAATGCACAATAGTCTTGCACTTAAGCAATCCAGCTCAGATCGTAACGTTGTACGAGATCTAACAATTTTGTTTTAGAGCAATTAACAAATACCCTACCGTTTAATAATCCAGAAAAAAAATAATGTTTTCTTTCGGGTCATCTGGTATTCTTTCCAACTAATTTCTATGGATGACTCTAATATTCAAGAGTACCAACATATGGAACCTACACGCTTGTTTTTGAACTGAATATACTCATATTGCCGGTAATCTAAAACATCGGAAATTAAAAGAGTAGGACAAATAACAAAGAATGCATTAGGCGGAAAGCGCTTAAAGAAGCCCTGTATTCACCCACTGACAGTGCATAGGAATGTATAGGCATGCAGTTTTAATAACAATCATACAGTCACACTGTTCTTAAAATGTGACTTGTCTCATATATATGTTGGAATTATTTGATTACTTCATTTGAGTTGGTTTGATATCTTGTTCTGGTAACAATGATTATTTATTATATTATTATATAGATACTGATGAAATACCAGGATCTTTCCATTTACGAAAAAATCATATCCTCACCGCGCGCAGTGAAGATACTATTTTTATCTTTCACGTGTGAGGATATTGCGATAAGTGGCATTTTGCGATAAGT
>OMLO01006229.1_pt1 | contig 10024 bp, 5 predicted proteins | sample 1674811 | NCBI WGS metagenome assembly OMLO01 (sample SAMN06265003, study PRJEB25207) | coral metagenome | isolation source: Coral host | place: Mexico:La Bocana,Puerto Morelos, Mexico | collected 2008-11-13
CTTAGTTGATATAACCAAATTACCTTGTTACCCCCACCGACGCAGCACCACAGTTTCTTTAGAAACTTTCACCCTTCGTTCGATAATAATTTGACAAGTGAAGTAAACCAATCACAATCCAGGAAATTGTAATTTTTATGATGAAATATGTAATACTGTTCCTTGTTGGAATATATTCAGCCAATCCTGACGATAAAACTATCGTTTTACTGTAATATTAAATTTGATTCAAAGTTAAACTGAATGTATTAAAGATTCCTAAGAAAAATAACAGGTTAATTTTCCACTTACAGTTCGTCCAGCTCAGTACAATGATCGAAAATCCCCGCTGATAAGTTCTGCAATTGGTTTTCGGATAAGACTCTACAGAAGAAGATACATAAAAACAAATACAAGACCAAGCTCCGTAAGTGAATGTTTATGACCAGCAAGAGCCTTGGTCGTTAATGGCATAAATTTAGACTCTTGAAACTCCCCCCAGGCCACCCCCTTCGATTTCACTGACGTAAAACCACATCTAGGCTTGAAATTAATAAATAAAGAAGCCTCGACTGTGCTCTGTTCTTGGTAAAGCACGCAGGAAGCGGTATAGCACAAAAGAAGTGCAGGGGAAAACACAAGTCTCAGTCGAGTGTTTTCCCTTGTTCTTGAGTGCTCTACCACTTCCTAAATGTTTTACAACAGAACAGAGCACAGTCGAGGATTTTTTTATTTGCTTTATGATAAGGAATCCAATAATTTCCCCACGCATTCCGTTCGGCTGAATTTTGAGTCAGCCGTGCACTGTTCTCTGATAATGCACGCTAAAATAAGCCAATCACAATCGTTGTTAGAATTGTCGAACTAATTTCATTGGTTAACGAAACGACAGTTGTCCACTGTTCACAAAGCTAACGGATAGAAAAAAAGCGAAATACAGAGTTGTATTCGAAAGGAGCTACAGTAATTACAGCCGTTGTTAGCAAGATTGCCCGAACTAGCGACAAAGTTGGAAAGACTACACTCTCCCCCCGTGGTCCATTCTCAGCAGAGGAGAGAATATCAGAGCAAGCTTTCAACTGAGTGTCGGGTGAGTGATAAGAAATTGTTGATTGTTCTCATTTTATATTGTATTTTTTACGTCTAAGCAGCATTGTCTTGTACAGTTAACATCTTTATTTCTTTAGTTGTAATATTCTCCACAGGGCCGTTCTGAAAACCACTTTATGTGAGATCGCCGCCTGTTTAAATATTATTATTATTATTATTATTATTATTATTATTATTATTGTTTCCGAGATCGCTACTACGAAAAAGAGCGTTACGAAATAGCATGTAAGTGTTGGTTGAACATTTTTACAAAGAACAAACCTTCTCATCATAAACAGAGACAGGTCAATAACAAATTATTGGTGTTTTGTGTCGTTTATTTACTTCTTAGTTATAATTTCTGCCTTTCATCGAAGCATTCGTTAAGCTGCTTTGTCGGAATCTAGCGAACGTTTCGTACCGGTTCTACACTACTGTTGTTATCGATTGTCCACGTTGAATTACTGCCGCTGGCTAGTCCAGGGAGTCTCCTTTCCCGCTAATCCAGGGAGTATATTTCTTACAGCTAGCCCATGGAGTTGCTGCTACTCACCAGCCCAGGGAGTCACAGCTTCCCGTTAGCCCAGGGGGACACTACAGCCCGTGAGCTCAGGGAGTCACTGCTGCGAGTACAGTATCACTTACAGATACGTCACCATGGGAGTGTGGCTAAAACTTCCTTCTGGCAAGTACTTCAATTGATTGTAATTCAAAATCCTGCAAAAAAAAAAATATAATGATGAAACTCGTGTGGCTTGTAAAGCAGATAAACTCCTTTATACTTTAGTGATAATCACGTGTCCATCCAACCTCGTGCTCAGGCTCTCTCTCCACTGCCTCCCTTTGTCGTTGGGAGAAAGACCCTGATTGCGGCTTGTCACGTGACCACCGAGAATCTGGCTGGTTAACAAATCTGTTGGGTGGGAGGGGTGGGAGAGTATTTCGAAGATGAGGGTTTCAAAACCTCGAGCAGTCGCTAAAATCTACCCGCTCTATCAGTGTTTTCTACCGTCTCCAAAGTAAAGAAGACTTTCGTTCATAAAGAAATTCGGCAGCCCAATACAGCACAATATTTTCGACGGTTATTACATGAAAAACGTCACGTACCGAATCGAAGTGAAACCAATGTATCAGTCTCTTGAATCTTTGCATTCGGAGGTAATTCATTTTCTTTCTTGTGCGGCAGTCTTTTGGATTTAAAAAGTATTTCTGTCACATAGCCAATTAGCCAATCTAACTTTCATTTGATTGACTTCATTTCCAGCAATTCAAAATGATTCACAGTTTTGTTGACATAAGCTCACAGTTATATTTCATCTGCATCAGGCTTATGTATGTTTATATTTAGGCAGATGTTTCAACACGGTTCCCTGACATAGTCAAATATTACATTTTTCAAAATTGTGACAAAACATAGTTTTATATGGCGAACAATGCGCCGTGAGGTTAATTCAAGCCACAGGGTATGAAAAAGCGAACCAAACAGTTTTATTCAGTAATTCGACGGGCTTGAAATCAGAGCTATACTTCAATACACTAGATATATACAAGTATATTTCGTTTGTCCTGCATATTTAGCTGAATAGGACTGAAGAATTTCAAAGGCGTATTTGCAAGTGTGTGGTTTAATATAGCGACCAGCGATCGTCTTTGTTTTGCTTCAGTTGAGATCAACAGAAAATTTTCCTTGACTCTTCCCCGGTGGAAAAGCTTGTGTCATAGGTGGTCGCATGAGCAACCGCAATCAGGGTCTTTCTCCAAAAGGGGGCAGAGGAGAGAGAGCCTAGGAACGAGGTTGGCGTCCATCGGGATGAGTAATCACTCCTTAATGACGTTATATTATCGTTATCGTAGCGGAGCCTAAGTAACGTTACTGAATATTTTCGTCCTAAAATAAATTAGGTTGTTTATTATTTGTTAAATTAGTCTGTCGAGGGAAATACTTACAGGATTTCAGTCTTTAGCGGAAATTGCAGTGGAATAGACGCCAGATTTTTCCATCCACAAGAGACCCTTACTCTGTTGTCCCATTCAAAGCTACATACGCATTTAACCGGGCAAGCTGTTGAAAAGTTCAAAGAGCAAGAAAAAGTTATCAGAAACACGGAGAACATGCTTTCTATTTCTTTTAGAAAACGCCGCGACAACAAAACAAGAAACCAACTTGTTTACTTTGATCATCAAAATGTGAATTATCTTTGCTCACGCCATCATTACGTCAACAGCTCGTGTGAGTTCTGTGTTTCTATCGAGTTTTAGTATAAATGTACTAGTGTTCTATCACGAATGCCGCGCTCTGATTGGCTACACTACTGCCGGACTATCTATTCCGTGATAGATAGCGAGTAGTGTAGCAGTGTGCGCTTGTTTACAAAATGACGGCCTTTCCTTGGCGTTTTCTGCGTCTGTGAAGAGTGTTTAGATAAAGGTTTGAGCGACTAGTGGACTTCTACTAAAACAATTACATTATTCGTTATCAATCTCTATGCGTGATAGTTGACTTGGACTGCGCCCTCGTCGACTATCACACGGTAGAAATCTCGAGCTCATAATTTAATTGTTTAGCTCGATCATGAACCAATCAGCGCGAGTATTTATACGACTGTTTTCTAAAAATTCAGTTTATTTTTCTACTGTCTATTTTTCTAAAACAATTATTCCACTTCTGCTTGTTGGATATCAGAGCCAACTCGGCACCACGTTGGCTTTCTATCATCTCATATCAGTCCAATGCGCATTCGTGGAATAATTGTTAATTGCCAAATGATACACGAAAACAAATGTATTTCTCTTTTATTTTGTTTTATTTTGAAACTTACGTTCCAGGTTTCTCTGAGGAGTATGTTCAGGAGATGTCCTTACAAATATTGCTGCTGGCGAAAAAAGACAAATTTTCATGAGTTAAATGCCATACGAAAAGAGAATCCGTTTCCACAACGAACGTTGCATGCAGTTGTCAAACAGAGCTGTTCTACGAAATGACACGATAAAATTATTTTTCTTCGCCTCTAACAAAAAATAAGACGATGCGAAATTTGTGCTGGCCTCTTCTTATACTTTACGGAGAATTCTGGGTTTAATTTGAAGAGGATCAAAGAAAAAGACCAAAACTTAAACACAAAAGCGGACTATATTCTTGCAAGCATGACTTAGCCTGACATTATGGCTCACATTTTTCTTGAATCTTCAGCACATAAGCTGGTATATATCTGATCTGAACGACTTTAATCTGCATTTGATAATGGCGACAAAATGACATCGAAACGTCATGTTCTAGCGTTTATTTTTCTTTTAAAATGTTGTTCAATATCTTTTTTTCTAATTTGAAGAGGAACAGTATATTTTGTTCAAAATGACACAGTTATTATCCTACCTGACGACAAAGATCGAGCAGCGAGTTGCCGAACGAGGGCGATACATTTTTGGCGCCAAATTAAAAGATATGGTTCTTTGAATTTCCAATCCCATTTCGTGAATATTTGATATCGTTTCCAGTAAGAAAAGTTGCCCGAGTGTGATGCCTTTCCTGTTAACAAGCATTTAACATTAAGACAGTACAGTTTCCCTCTGCTGAATCCTAATTGGTCAGTTCAAATGCAGGCGCACCGGCCAAGTGTAAAGACACTAAAACGTGTCCATTTTTGTTTCCCGGGCCCCCCGTCCCCCTTGACTGGGGGTCGGTAAACGCATTTTTCGACCGCTGGCAAGGGAGAATTCGGGTCCTGTTAACGAGATTGAAACATATCCGGTGACTGGCGTAGCCTTTCCTGATCAACTCAAGCTTGAATTCAACTCAGTGCAATAAGAAAGAGTAAACCTCATAATAAAAACACAAACACTTACTTAGCACAAGGAGAGCAGCCAACACAGTTTTCCTGGGAGACATTTTCATGTCCGTAATGACCCTGAAATTGTTTAGAGATATTGTTGTATTAGTGTACAATTTGTTTCATACATACGCAGTTGATACAATAAAAGTTTCGTTGATTTTTTTCCTGTTTTTTTTTTTTTTTTTTTTTTTTTTTTTTTTTTTTTTTTGCTGTTGTTGTCTTTGATGCGAACATCATTCGACATTTGAATCCTGAAGTACAGAAGACCGAGAGTTTACAACCGCCTGAAGGTGAAGCCTTGGAGAAAAATAAAACAATATGTCGGCACTTAAGAACTTATCAAGAAAAGACATTCGCTCGGCTGAGATTCTACAGAGGACGAATAGGATGTCAGATGATCACTATGAGACGAGTCTGCGTTGGCGTAACTAGAATATTAAGTTACCAAGTAACAGATCCAAGGAAGTGAAAAGGCTTTCCAGTCTGAAATGGAGATTCTCTCGTGACCAAGAACGAGATGAAAAGTATCGAAAGGTAATGCAAGTATACATTATTAAGGGTAATGCACGTAAGCTCTCACAAGAAGAGGCCACAGCCACCGGACCGAGAACATGGTACATTTCCTAGTCCCAATCCCAACAAGGTAGAATAGGTGCGAATCGTATTTGATGCTGTTGTAGAGAATGGAGCAACATCCCTCAATAACAACCTTTGCAAGGTCCCGATTGTACCAATAATCTCGCTGCAAGCATAGACTACACTGTTAGGAGAAAGCTAGATTTCAAGTTTGAAAAGGTCATTTTTGGACAGACACGATGTTCATGTTGGATTACTTCAGGAATGAGTCTCACCGCTTCTAATTCTACGTAGCGAACCGCGTGACAGAGTTGACAGACCCAGACCTGTGGAGACATTGTGCTGGCGCAGTCAACGCTGCAGACGTTGCAAGCCGTAGGTAAGAAATGTCTGACTTCCTCAATAATGATCGCTGGTTGAAGGGGCCATCCTGTATATTCTATACGAGAGGGAAGAGAAATGACCGGAAAACAAGTTCGGCATTGTTCCCTCAGACATTCTTGAGCTGAAGAAGGAAGTGTAGACTACCAACATTAAGCCTGCTATAAGTCGAAAACTTCGTCAACAGACTCTTGAACTGGCGGATCCTTATCAGTAATGTAAACTTCTTACGTAATCTTCTCGATATTGTAACAACCTCGATACAACTCCGCTCCACTACAATCAATCAATTCAAAATTAACTGTCTATGTTTAATCTTTTATATCGTAACGAATGGCATTGAAGTGCTCGCCGAGTAGGTCTTTGTGAAATCGAATTTTATAAACAGTCTGTTAGCACTCTGGAGTAAAAGTATGTGGGGGAATTTGAACGAAGACGACAGCAATTATGTTATTCTCCTCTCGGAAGACTGTAAAGTCAATGCAACTGTTAAGTAATCCAGTTTTTATTTCTGTTCGACAAATTAGAAGAAGAATTGTTTGTTTTGGGAAATGAACATTGACGATATGCTCTGAATGTTATTTTTTATGTATCTTTTCTTGGCCCCGAGCTCTCCACACATATTTAAGCACATTTCTTTTCGATTTTAGTTCAGAGCATTTGGTTGTCGGTCAAGACATTTCACTGATGATTAACGTCAGTTTGAAAGAAATCGCGCGCACTTTTTCCTAAGAAGGAAGAGGAATCAACGAACAGCAATTTTCTTTTTTTTTTAACTGGATCATTGAAATGTTTTTCGCTAGAACTAATTTTTTAAGTTTTTAACAATGACTGACTGTTGGTGTCAAGAAACGCTGGTCAACGACCCATTTGGCAAAATCGCTCAAGTTTTGCCCAGAGATACCCTTGGGTGACCTATTTCTAAAAGTCATATTTAAAGGTTGCAGCGAATTTGTGTTTGTTAGAAATTTGGGTAAATTTGAAAGCACGGTCAACGTGCGGTTTTCCGTACAATAAAATGACTGAAATAAGGTGCGAGGACAAAGCGCTGCTAAAGTCTTAAGATAAATTCAATTGACTTCAAACTTCACACAAATGTCTATATCTTAACTCGTCTCAGATATGTTAACATAGTCGTTTTGCAAGCCATTTAAAAACACCTCTGAAACGTGTTAAAAATAGCGGCAAAATATAGGACACGTTTAACTGCAGAAAAGGACATCTGGTTCCCTGCTTTTAGATTATTTTACTTTAAAATCTTAAAATATCATTATTAAATATTGAGCATGCCAAGTTTTATGGTCGAACTTACAGTTTTTTCCCCCGGCTTTGAATTGAAAAAAAAAAACGATTCTATGTCAATGTGTTAGACTCAAGTGACACAGTATTTATACACGAACAAGGATAAATTCAAAAACTGTTTTAGACGTTTTAAAAGCATGGCGCTTTAACTTTGTTTAATATCTGTGCGCCGTCGTGTCTAGTTTGTCATCGGGTGGTATTCGCTTATGAAAACAATAGTATCAATGGTTTTCATTACAAACGCAGGAGACTTCCTGGAACCTTACAAACTCGTTCCCACGATCTCACATTATCCCGTTCTCCCGGATCAAGAGAGGAGAAACCGCACAGGCTCGTCACGTGCTATTTTGACAATTGAGGGTCCCCTACGATCCAATCAGACAATTTGTCGTGTTGAATTCAAAGCATCGCACTACGACTGCCATTACCCGCGATATTTAAAAGAAATTTCGAATAGAATCCATTCCAACGTTAATCTTATGATTAAACAAGTCTGCCTCGAAGCAATTTACCGTGGTCATGATGTTGTTGCGGTCTTACCAGCTGGTTATACGAAGAGCCAGTCACAATTCATCTTCTTCCTTCGTTTTTCCGTGACAAAATCAACTATAAACGTCTGGTAGCGCAATCACATCCCATTTGTTTGTTTCTCCTTTGAATGCGTTCGATCAAATAGATGCAAGAAACATACAAACGTCTCTTGACAAACCTACAGCTTTCTAGAAATAAGACCACAGCAGTCTCTAAAAGAAAAGCTGGACGAAGATAAATATGAAATTCGCGATAAGAAGCATCACGCTGTGCTTGCCAACAGCTGTAATCAAATAGCGGCTGGGCCTGGCGTCAAAATATAGAATGCAGATAAGCAACGTGTTCACGCAGTATATCAATCTGTCCCTGGAGAGCCTATCTGCGAGTATCTATCTCTACATGAGCAAAAAAAAGCAAATAAAAGCACGAGGCAAATTACAGAGGTGTCAACCTGCTGCGAGCGACGTGCAGTGAACAACGGAAACTATTCAGACCTGACTTCTAAATTGCTATAACACAGACAAACGACTCCACGCTACTTAAAATTTCCCTTTCACTTAATAACACAGCATAAAGTGCTCTTTATAAAAACATGCGTGAAGCAAAGAAACGTCGAGAGAACGAAAATTAAAAGAGAACGGCAAATGAACAAATGGCACGAGCCGTTGGAGTTGTGTGAGGACTGTCAACACAATTTTACTCCGATTTCTTAACGACACAATAAAAATTATCGTTTTCTTTTTCTAGCCTCCTCTCAACTAAAGATAAATCTACTTTATTAGCCGCAACGGCGAAATTCAGACCGCAACGAGTCATTCTATCATCCTTCGTGTTCAGCTGTTGAGTTCAAGGCGGCAAGGCGACAATAAAATAAATCTTTCTCTCTTTTCCTCCTTCCGCGTTGGCTTTGTATTTCAGTGATCGAGGCTCTGAATACTCTAAAATTATTTCATCGCTGTTCACAAGGCCTACATAGTAGATGTGGTTTAAATTATTCATTCAGAGGTAAAGATCTTCCAGACACAGCTTCGGGCGAGGCGAGCAATTCTTCAATGGCCTTACTGAGAATATTTCTACGATGTTTAACGTCCTTAACTGAACCACACAATCTGAAGCTACTTGGATTTCCGCTATCAGATCATGATGGATGCATCGGGGATTAAAGAATATTACCGTCGGACATTGTCGCAGAACGTCATATCGTTCCTGGGGCCCGTTTCTCGAAGGTCCCAAAAAGTTAACGCACCTGGAAAGCCATAGAAAAATCTTGAACTTTATGATTACAGAACTGTTTTACTCATATATTCTTAAAATGAACAGAAGTTCCCTTCATACAAGAATTTTCAGGCGTGTACGCTTCTCCATTTTTAGATACAGATAAGCTAAAATAGCTTTACGGGTCCGAAAAGTTTCCGGGGCTTTGGAGAAACGGGCCCCTGATTTGGTTTGGTGACAACACATCCCGCACTCAATTAGACGGCAGTATAGAAAACATTCCTACTAGGCCGCCCTCTCTTCAATATTCTAATTTGGTAAACAGCCGATCTCGGTAAGTATATAATAATACTAAAGCTCAAGAAGACAAGAGACTAATCGGGGATACATTACCGCTACAGGCAAAAAAATCAACCGTGCTCATCAAAAGTTGAAGTGTTAAACTGTAGCAACAAGCTCCAAATAAATTTCGCCGGCTAAATTGTGAAACGGGACGACCCAGAAAAATGAAAACGTATATACATTAATACGCCATATTTACAGTGTATTTTCGTTAAGACCATAATACCCAGCCAAAAACCGTCTTAACAATGAAACATCAGATAATTTCCGAAGTATGACAGGGCTCTCTAAGTTTAGCTCTGCTGAGGTTATCAGCCGAGGTCGAATAACGAATAGAAAACAGTCACTGCGGTCACACATGACATGATTACCCGTGACTTTGACATTGTTTCTGCGATTGACAATCAGTCCTATACTAGTTTACTACTCCTTGACCTGTCTGCAGCTTTTGACACGGTAGATCACAAGATTCTTCTGCAGAGACTTTCTTGTCGCTTAAAAAGACGGAAATTAGAAAGGCGCTGGCGCAAATCATGCCTGTTTATTGACAGAGAAATGTAAAGTCGTCAGTTCTCTTATCAAGAAAGCAAAGGAAAACTATTACTCCAACATCATACAAGAAAATAAAGGCAATCAAAAGGTCTTGTTTAACACAGTTACCCGGCTCCTCCACCGTAACACTGAGAAGCGCTACCCAACTGCTCCATCTTCTGAGGTGCTAGCAAATAGATTTGCCGATTTCTTTTGTCAAAAGATCGAAGTTATAAGAAATGATTTAT
>OMLO01006230.1_pt1 | contig 10023 bp, 8 predicted proteins | sample 1674811 | NCBI WGS metagenome assembly OMLO01 (sample SAMN06265003, study PRJEB25207) | coral metagenome | isolation source: Coral host | place: Mexico:La Bocana,Puerto Morelos, Mexico | collected 2008-11-13
CATTTCTTCAACTCGCAACAAAAGTTTTTGTTGCGCGACAAGTTGATCACGCAAGGTGAAAAACGCGAAACATCGATCCGAAACTTGCAACAAAACAATGTTGCGCAACAAGTTGTGGGTTTTTGTATCTCGTATTTTGCCACCTTAAGACTCTATTTTATGTCTTCAGTGACTGCATAAAGAACTTTGCCAGCTGATAAAGTCTGTTGAGAGGTGACAGGCTTTGCTTGATTACCTGTTGCAGCAGATTATCACTTGCTGCTCGAGACCTTCAACTTAGTTTAATAAGCATGAGGTCCTAAAGGTGCCAGAAAGTCTCCAGCATACAGCCTTGGATGTAAAGCATGAAAAAAAGGCCTAATACCACCTTGTGCATCATTCTACGTCTGGTCCTATACCTCTGAGAGACAGAGATCACAGAAAATCTTTGACATCTCTGCAAAGGTTGCAAAACAATTTTGCAAGGGGCACGATGAGGAGGACTGTGACTATATTCACTATGGCAGTGACAACCATAGCAAACATTCAACTGAAACCTTGAGGTGCTTCCATTGTAATAAGATAGGCCATATTAAGGCAAACTGCCTTAAAAGGAAAGGAAAGGAAAAGTCGATAACAAAAAGTGTACTACAAGAGAAGGTGATGATTGGAGCCTGCTTGGTTATTAATTTTATGTAACAGATTATACCGACTATGACATTGTATTTCCCAAAATGTGGAAACTTCTGTTGAGCAATAAAATGTTTGAGATCTAGGATCTTTAGTAGCCCTGAACCTGAGAGCGACCATGAATAGTGGCTCCGAGATTTACACTTATGTCCACGATTGAACGCAAGTATTGTTCAATTAGTACTTCATATTTGGTAGGGATATCTGACATTTTCATATTACTTCATATTTGACAGAATTGTGTGTGTTTTGGTGCCTTTTTACCAATGAGGACACTTTGTGATGCTTATCATAAGGATTTGAATCTCATTAGTGTTCAATCCTGGACATATCTGGAGATTTAGCCTAGCCACATGCACAATGCTCAAGCCAATTCTTTTGCATGTACCTGGTAAAGAATCTGTAATTACATACTGCAGAGTGAGGGCTAAGAAGTGTCATACAGTGTGGGGGCTAGTTTTACAACTTTGAAAATTCTTGAAAAAGTGGGTTTCAGCACCTGCAGTCCCTCTTTCTCTACAGATCCTGGCAAAAGAGTAGAAGCCTGGAAATGAGTTATTGTATGTAAGGAGCCAGCAAATTATTGAAGGGAAATGTTGCACAACGCAGATTCTTATCCTGAGAAACCTTACCAAGCAATATTACAAGTCAAATGCAACATGTATCTCAATTCCATCAAAGCCTTTGGCAGTGTACATCAGGAACGTTTATGGGCGATAATGGAAAGTTTTGGCATATCAGACAAGACTACAATTCTTGTACAGCCCTTCTACGGGATTTATAGCTGCAGCATTAGACAGTATGGTGACTAACCAGATTGTTTCAGTGTTGTCTCTGGGGTAAGGCAGGGATGTGGGGTTTTCTTTTCCTAATAGTCGTTGTTCGGGTGATGTGCAGAGTCACAGAGAAAGGAAGGTGCAGGATACAGTGGGGTTTGTTGCCAAGGCATGACAATCTTGTCTTTGCTGATGACATTGTGTTACTGTCACATACATGAGCACATGTAGAGGAAGACAGACAACTTGCAAGCAACCAAAACAATACTCCTATTTAGATTCAAGGGGCTAATATTGAAATGGTTGACCACTTTACAAAGGAAAGATCAATAATGGATGAGAAGACAGAAGGAGATATTGTGTCAAAATTACGTGCAAGTAGGGCAAGAGCAATTTTCTAGCCTTTTCCTCTAAAACATTTAGTACTAGGACCAACTAAAATGTAAAGTATGTTTTGCTGTATGAAGCTGAGAACTGGACCCGTTCCTCGAACGTCCCAAAAAGTTTTTGCACCCGGAAAGCTGTAGCAAAATCTCAAATCTTATGATTACAGCGCTGTTTTATTCACATTATTCTTAATACAAACAGAGGTTCTCTTCGTCCAAGAAGTTTTAGGCCTATACACCACTCTACTTTATGATACAGATGAACAGCTTTGCGTGCCTGAAAAGTTTCCGGGGCCTTCAAGAAATGGGCCTCTGGATAATGAATAAGAAAGAGAATAAGATGCAGGGCACATTTCACAACAGGTGTCTGAGAGAGATCTTGGGAGAACTCATCTCAAATAAAGAACTTTACAAGAGGTCTGAAGTTCCTCTAGTTCGCCAGGAAGTTATTAGTGCACCTGCTATTAATTTTGTACACTTACATGATTTAAGGTACCATGAATCTGATTTTGCCTCTGTTCATCTGATGAGCTGCAAAAATTGAAAAGAGTTAGGAACAGTCATTACTTTTGTTTACCTACAACACATGTTTACAACCAACAGGTTATATATTCAAAGAGGTCAAAGAGGCATGTGTTCTAACTTAAGATTGTGACATTGCATGATATCATGTGAGTTGTATGCTTCTCCTCAATTGTGAATAGATTAATGTGTTTGCAGGGGCGTACCTGCCTTTACATGAAGTACACAATTGCGAACCAGAATTTTCCAGACTTTCTTTCTGGCAATCACATAGAAGAAATACTGAGGGTAAAGTCCTGCACTTTTTGTACTCGTTGTGATGTTTTGTTTTCTCTCGCTATTTTCTTTCTGTACATAAAACATGTATTTAAAGTAAAGTTTGACATGACGAAATGAAACCCAGTCGCGTGTGCGTGACAAACGCGACAGATGTCTAGACAAATGGCATGGAATGTTTCACGCTTGAGTGACCTGGTGTTCGAGTTTCAACCCTGGGGGGTACTCCCTATAATGGCCTATATGGGGAGGCTCCACCCGAAAGGGGTGCCTTTTTCAGGCTTCAGGTATATGAAAGGGTAGGGATTTCACAAGTTTAGGTATATGAAAGGGTAGGAAAATCTTCATTCGGGTATTAAAAAGGGCCTTGAATTAAAACAGATTAAGCAGACACAACTTATGACTGTTTCATTTTAATTTATTACGCACTACATGAAAAAAATAACAAGAAGTCTTCTTAAGAAGGTATATGAAAGAGTGCCTCTTTCCAATAAAAGGTATACGAAAGGGGTGCCTTTTCTGAAAAAATGGTATATAAAAGGGTAAGGGGTTAGACCTTGGGGCAGAGCCTCCCCGTATAAAACTTTTTTAGTACTCCTCTGGGGTTTCAACTTAAGTCTATGTTACAAAAATACAATACAAATTTTATTGTCATCTCCCCATGGGGGCTTTTCAGAGACAAAAAAAGAAAAAAATATATGTATAATAAATAATAAATTGACTATAAAAAAATTATTGATGAAACTATTACAATAATAGAGTAAAAATTCATAGAACTGCTAAAAATTGTCTATAAAAAATTCTAAAAATTTCTAAAACTAGTCACATGCAGAGTTCATGACATTAAAAACTGATTTAAAAGATAAGCTTTCATTGTTTCATTTCATTTTCATTCATCAACCCTTTTTTGACTTTAAAAGTGAAGAAATACACGGACGTTTCCTGAAAACACATGTACATGTTCCAATGTAATAAACAATACAAACAGTTATAAGTTTTTAGACACAGGAATGCAAAACAACAAAAAAAACCCGGGAGATTCAGAGGGTGATATAAAAACAAACTCCCCTAACAGCTCGTGCATACGGTGCTTGGAGTTCAGCGCTCACATCATTTCTTCGAAGTGAAACTTTTATCTATCACTGACTTTTTGCGTACCGCTTAAAATGGTCTAGGAATGCCCGTTTGTTTGTACTCATGGCTGCTAATTACATTCAATGACAGGGAGTTTCATTTTAGATTTCCAGAGAAATAGCAACCTAATGGAAGACAGATCAATTCTAAGAATAAGAGGAATCCTGAACCATGAATATTGAGATTATACAGTATTTCTTAGTGAACAAGGTTATAAAGATCTGACAAAACAATAAGCAATTTTACTTAGTGTTTACAGGAGTGTTCCCAAGAGATATACTTAGGAAACTTACTGCAGCGATAGATTTAGTGAATCGGAGCAATCAATAAACCAAAACTAAAACCACAACAGGTAGACAATGTGGCTACTTTAATGATGATCAGATATGTAAAAACTGAAATACAATGACCAACCAACCTTAACTAACCTACAATGACAATAACATAACAATGGAAAGAAGTGTGATTATGAGAGTGATTACTGAGACTGATTACAAGAGTGATTATAAACAACAGATGTTGATTGTCCACAAAATTACAAACTTTTCTTTATTCTGAGGCCACAGACAATCAACCTAAAACCTAGTAATGAGGAACAAGACTAGTTATAAATTCCCTCTGCATACATAAAATTGTCTATAGTGCATAAAAATTAACGGAATTGTAATACAGCATATTTTATTGTATTTTGTCTTTCCATAACTTATTTTCTCAAAGATATTAGCTGACTAGAGTTACTCTGTAAATTTCAAGCACAAATGGAGTATACCTATATGTATGTATGTCTGACTGATTTTGCAAAACGGTGTCTGCAGATTTCAACCCCTTTATTCATGTAACCTGTGACTATTTTTTTTTGTTTCCATGACATGTCGAGAGGTTCTTGCGGCTTGTTTCCTTTATTGATCTTTTTTTTCTGTTATTGTTTACCCCCCTCTACTTTTTAATTGGTGTTAAGCTTAACCCAGGCTACACCCATCTGAAGTTCGGGTGACGTGTTGGGGCTGACTGATTGGCATTCTCTAACTGCTGTCTAAAGGACGTCTGCCAGAGGACATCATTAAGTCCAATGAAGGTGCAAGTCTAATGATCTGCTAGCAAGCGTCATCCATTATTGTACATGAAACGGTCTTGAGATGTATAAACAGGTCGTCATTTAGCCCCATAACTGTACATGTAGGTTGTTCGCACTGTGGCAATGTTGTCTTTGCTTCAGACAGCAAAGAGCTTTAGACACATCAATTAAGGGCTTACACGTGGAATGGACTAGGCATTTGTAGTTGCTGTAGGCCTTTTTTTGGCCTGAACTTTGATGTGGTACTGTTGAAACGCTACTTTCCCACTCGATGAAATTAAATTACATCTTCATTTATGGGGCTTTATTATTTGCAAGCAAAACATGGCTACAAACAGAGTCAAGAATATCGGGTCAAGCACTGATCCGATCGTGAGCAGCATTTCCCTGTTCAGTCTATCAATTTCAGGCGTTTGCCGTCTAGCTAACTATCAGAACTCTCTGTGATTCGCTAGGGCAGAGGCAATTTAGTTCTGTGGCTTCCGGTCGATAACTGACGTACGTTGTGAATTTTTCAGGTCAAGCCACTTCAACACAAGTACACATTGTTCCCTGTTGATAGGACCTCATTATCCATATTATTTGAATTGCTTTGCACCAATATTTCATAAAAGGTGTGTAAACATTAAATAGAGCAGGGAAAATCAAAGACACCTTACTGTAGAAGGAATCAAAAAATAATTAAATGCAAGAATAGGATGCAAGAATTGAATTTACAAAAGTGGTACATCAAGGAAGGTCAAATTGACACTAACACCATGAGAGAAGTTTGTTAGAGCTTATAACTATACGAAAATATTTGCAACTAAAGCTCAATCAATTAAGACTATAAACTCTAATACTCTTTATTATAGGTTTTATGTAGCAAGACAGCTAAACAGCGCTTCAAATCTACAAGTGGCTTCCTTGTTGATTACCAAATCTAATTCATTTTCGTATGCTAGTAACTGATTTCGGCAGAAACATAAACAGTCTAAACTAATAAAGTGCATTTTCATGAGTATTAAAGGTAGTTTATTATTCACCCATGCAAAATCGGCCACTTAATGATGTGTTTTCAAATGCTGCTACCACAGTCCCACAGTCATTCTTTCGTCCACTGCGGTACTGCAGACTGCCGTAGCAATTCAGTTCAACACTTAACTAAGATTTGTTATTTGTTTCAGCTACTACAGGACTACAGACTGCAGTAGCACTTCAGTTCAACACTTAGTTAATTTCTCATTCATCGACTATAGGACTGCAGACCACAGACCACAGACCACAGAAGCAGTAGATTTAAGGAGGGTGTGTGTGGCAGGGTATTCTGTAGTTGCTCCTACTGGTGAACTTGACATACAGCTATGAATTTTGGAACATTTCACCAAACAATTAATACCAAGGAAGCTTTACAACCAATGGACTGCAATGCTAGTTTAATTTATACTATGTTTATTAAGGCTGCAGCAATTGGGTCACTTACCTTACTGGGAGAGAAAAAAGAAGCTTGCAAAGTGTCTGAACTAACAAATCCTCAGCTACTAGAGGAACAACAGCTCGAGCAGACATGATTCGAATCTTCATGACCATACTTTTTCTACAGCTGGAAAATACAGAAAGTAGATAACAAAAATGTTATCGATAATTATTTTAGGAAACATTAACAAACTGTACGTAATACATATATAAATTTTAAATGCTCTTCTATAGAAAAATTCACTGTCTGACGAGTGAATTCCACGTTAAATTTCACGCAAAAAAAAACGATATCGCACGAATCGCGAATTGCATAGCTAAAGCCACCTGAGCAAAACCAAGCATTTTCTATTTTTGTGAGCCATGCCAGTGCACAAATGAAACCCTTTCAAAGTCAATGTCAATGCATTTTCTCATACTTTTGGTGTGAGTGGTTTCCTCAAATTTTCTAAAATTTAAATCTCATTTTGAGATTTGGCAAACATTCGTTTTCTCTAAATTTTCAATTGTTTTTTCCTAGCACAAGTTGCTTTTTTGTTTTCACAATAGCTGCAATTTTTGCTCGTGACTCACGTCAACAATATCGCTTCACGCACAAGTGCAATTCCACACTAAATACCCTCTCTTTGAGAGCCAATCAGACCACGAGTTTACCTTTAGATATGCGATTCTACTCAATATTGTTTCATATGGACTTTAATACAGGTCTGTTATAAAACAACAAGGAGTTGGTCCACTCAATAGTTAAATTCCATGTACACTGTAGCATTGCCAACTTGATGGTTTATATGGTAACCGGGTTTTTCATACCAACATCTTTTCGTACCACCCATTTTCGTACCACCTAGATACACGTTCGTACCACATCATATACATGTTCGTACCACATAAACATACATTCAAAGTAGCACAGAGTTAGAGTATCTGATACAGATTTTAGATGTATAGCATGTTTTTGGTGTGATTTCTTTACATAAAGGATATCACAGAAGAAGTTCTGGAGAATAATTATCCACCAAGTAACACTTTTATCTTCACGTGAGCGAGTTATTGTGTGACAACAACAGTGTAAGTGTAAAGTGTATCAACAGTGTAAAGATGCGTGTCAATCGCTCAGATTTTTTTGAGAAACTCAGCTTTCAAGACAAGATCACAAGCAAGAAACAATTCTTTTTAATCATAGCAAAGTTTTAAAGGAATTTCAAGGCAGGTAAAGTAGGGCAAACATTGCCAATGACTGAAAAACTTCGAAGACGCGAGCGAGTTATTGTGTGACAATGGATGTCACACAACTCGCCCCAAAGACAATTAGCCCCTTGACAATTAGCCCCCAGTCTCTGGACGATTAGCCCCCAGTCTTTGGACAATTAGCCCCCAACCTATAACTTTCTACGGACGAACGTTTCCCTGTCAGGTATTATAAGATTAACTATGTTCTTTTTGTTACATCTGTTGGTCATTGACTTTTATAGAGGTGGTGGCTCCTACAGGAGCCGTTTTTGTTTGGGTTTTGGCCAGGCTTTTGGCCCAGAGTAAAATAGTATCGGGAGTTGATGACGTATCGAGCTTTTGAGACTGCTAATAGTATCGGGAGTTGATGACGTATCAAGCTTTTGCGGTTGGGTTGCCATCTAGTGAGGATATTTTGCAGTTTCCTTCCAGTGTTATTGATTTAACAATGTCTAGATGCCGAAACTTACGCAAACGTAAAATCATGAGGTGAAAGTTGTAACATGCAGTCACAAAAGCAAACCCATCAAAACTTTGTCTTTCACTTTTGCAAATGCTTACTACGATCAATATAAGTTTAACAATAAATCGAGGAATCAATGATATTTATTTGCAGGGAATGTGATATCTTTCGAGTAACATTCATCGTTGATTCCTTTCAACAATGACTACCAGAGCAACCACGCCAGGGCAGAGGCAGAGTTATAGGCAAAGCTTATCTCCAGATTCTTACGTAAAAAAAATTGACGTCTAATTGGTACTTTCTCTGTTTCAGTGTCATTTCACAAAGATGCAGAGTTTATTGGTCCCAGAAATTATAAGCACGTCTCAGTCCTGCAAAACCATGATTTGCCAGACACAAACTACTTGGCTAGATAAAAGACTGAAAAGACTTGATTAGTCCACCGGTCAAGATTTGCAAGACGGCAAGCAGTCGCGATATGTTAGATAAACAAAATGAAGATTGTAATGGAGATTCGACAGGAAGAAGAGAACCGTTCAAAAGAGTTCTCGAGATTATCAAAACTCAAGCAAGGCGTTTGCATTGATAAAGGTGAGAAAATGTTTTGGCGTCCTTTTCAACTCAGTTCTCGAGTTGGTAATTCGTGCTTTAGCTCCAAAGATATTGAAAGCAGTTGGACTCAAATCGTAGTTTAAAACCTCTAGCTATAACTAAAGTGACACCGAGATTATTCGTAATAGCAAAACAGGCAAAATGATTTCAAGCTGTTGTTGTAGTGTAGTGACCGCCGACCGGTTAGCTCAGTTGGTAGAGCGTCGGACTACCAAGCGGAAGGTCTTGGGTTTGAGCCCCAGACCGGACCAACACTCGGGATCTTAAAATAACTGAGGAGAATATGCTGCCTTTGCAATGGCATCTGCAAATGGTTAGATATTCAAGTCTTCTTGGATAAGGACGATAAACCGTAGGCCCAGTCTCCTGCATCTTCACTGTAACAGGCTAGCAGGGGACGTTAAAGAACCCACACACTTATCGAAAAGAGTAGGGCGCGGAGTTCCCGGTGTTGTGGTCTGGTCTTCGCTCAGTGTGTTGTTTGTTCTGAGGGCCCCAAGTTTATCAGTAACTTAAGTTACTGTCACGGGTCACCCTCATTAAATAAAGTCTCTCTCTCTCAGTCAGTGTCTTGTTTACGCAATTGTCAATCTTTCAGAATTTTTACACAAGTTCACTTTGTCCTTGGGACCATTAGCCAGTACAGCACGAGAATAATTAAGAATACACCCACTGCCATTGAGGGTCATTGAGTGTTTTCTTCGTAAAAGTCCCCCCAAAAAATGATTTTCAATCAATTACAGAAGAGCCAAAATATCAAGCAAAAGCATTGACTGTAGTAATGGATACAACTAAAAGAAAAACTGATTAACAGCGGGGGCAGCTGTAGTCGTAACTATTCCTAATTAAAATTCACATTGGTTGAACGAGATGAGAACAGGCCTCCAGAAGCGATTTCGAATTCCTTTGGCCGTCCTCGTATTGCTTCCAGAGGTCAAAGAGACTTCTCTGCATTGTCCTGTAGGTCAACCGCTGGTGTCTCTTTAGCTTTTTGTCTGAAATGAGACGGATCTGTCTATTAATCAAGGTAGCCTCCCGGTGTAACAGCTGGGTGAAGATCTAAAAGGGCAGCTGCGAATGTCCTTTGCCCTCTAAGTCGTTGTTGGTCTTGACGGCTTCCAGGAACACACTCCAGGTCTGTGGCGGGAAGGTCTGGCTGCTGATCCAATTCTCATGGATGTAACTGCAGAAATCCTGCAAGGGTCTGACACTTGCTTGCACTCGAATCTTCTTTCAATCTTTTAAGCAGGGAGGTACCGTAAAGCCATAAGTTGCTTTATGAGTTGGTGGGTGCTGCGGTCATTTCTGTAGCATCCTGAAGTCCAAGCCCTTGTACCTAAAATATAAAGGCAAAATTTAATATTTTGTTGGTTAAATGCTAAACTGGTTTCATTCCTTATTTCTAGCCATTTAATTAAAAGGGTA
>OMLO01006231.1_pt1 | contig 10023 bp, 4 predicted proteins | sample 1674811 | NCBI WGS metagenome assembly OMLO01 (sample SAMN06265003, study PRJEB25207) | coral metagenome | isolation source: Coral host | place: Mexico:La Bocana,Puerto Morelos, Mexico | collected 2008-11-13
TCACGACCCAAATCACTTGTTCCTGAATCTACGTCACGACTCACTTCAAACCGAGGAAGACTGGTGCGAATGGTGGATCAAAATGGCGGCAAATTTGAATGTCTTCAAAAGATTATAAAAAAAATTGTGTTTTATCCAAATCGAAAATTTTTTTCGCAGAAGTTCATTAGGTGAAATGTAGAATTAGATGAACGAAAAAAAAATTTGATATTAATGGCAGTTTAAGATTATGACGCTTAGCTAACTGTATAATTATGTTTGATTTTTAAAGACTTCATTAACTTCAAGTTGATAAATAGTAAGGTGGTCAAAAATAGCCCGTCTATTTGTACTCTCGTAAAGAATGGTGTCACAATTTCAGTTCTTTTTTTTTTGAAAATAGCTGAGGCAATAAAAATAAAACAGTGGTGGTCTTTATACATTTGAATGTAAAGAGCAATGCAACAAACGGTTACATACCAACTCTGATCTCAAAATTTGACAGTCCCTGTCCATCACTGTCTCTGTTGACAATGTATACTTCAGAAACTTGTTCTTCCCTTCCAAGGTCCACTCTCCACCAGGGCGTGTTTTCCTTCTTTGTATGTGTACACGACTTACCATGCCAGGATGTTGAACTATTACCATCCACTCCTCTGCTACTTGCACCACCATTTTTAGTACTACTCTGGTTTGTTTGCTTGTTATATGCCAGATTGTCTTAAATAAAATAATCATCACCATGACAGCGGGTTAAAACCACAATACTAACAGTGTACTTATTAGTCATTTGGCATGAAGAGTTTTTGCAGGGGTGGGTTCAGGCAATTATTTTAAACAAAACAAATTCTGTACTAGAAAAGTGGAGGTAACAAAACTTATTAAATAAACTAAAGGACTTAAATAATTATTGTACATTGAATTCGCTATCTCTTTTCTGATTGGCCGAAAGCATACAGTAAATTTCGAAATCATCAATTATCTAGCTGCAAATTATACAATAATCATTTCAAAGACTCTCAAGGTCATGGGTAAACATGTTACTTATGACAGGGGTGCATGATTTGTAAACGTAATCGCAGTTTATGTTGCTTGCCGTCAGTGAAAAAGCAAAAACATGACAAGCATTTTTTTTCGTTCATAAAAAAAAAACAATTATTAGATTCGGTTTTTGTGATATCCAGAATAGTCAAGATCTTGGTAAGAGTTATCAGCCTCAGCCTTCGGCCTCGGCTAAAAACCCCTCAGTACCTTGACCTCATCATATAATTGCATATGATCCAACGAGTCCACTTGCTACCTTTAAGATTCTGCGTTTGACTAAAAAAAAACTTCCCTGCAGAATGTCAAAATGTGAAAAAAATACTCACTGAAATGAAAAGTTACATGTTGATTTCACATTTCATTTGAAAAATATGAAGAGACCGGCTGCTCTTAAAATGTAACTTAAAAGGTATGACAGAATTATAAGGAATGCCAATTTACGCTTAAACAGTTTTATCTGCAGTTACTGGTTTTAGAAATGCCTTTTTTCTTATGTTATTATTATACCCACAGTATGTAATTTGGAATACTAAAATAAACAATTAAGCAATAGAGCACTTTTCCATGTTTACAAAGCCTCATCTAAAGACAAGCATGTTTGGGAGAATGCACTCCCTTATATTTTGCTAAGAAAGCCTTCTTTCTTCCCTGCATGCTAACGATCTAAATTTATTTTTGAACCAGTCGTGTTCACCACCTTTTCCTTTTTCGTAGAAAAAAGCTACGAAGTCAATAATACATTCGGCCTCGTGGTTTCCAGAATTTCCAGTATTTTCAGGCCTCGCTTATGTAATTTCCTCTGAGTTCCACTGAGGTGGCAGAGGTCAATTTACATATAAGGTATGTGTAAATAAAAACAGCTTCGGATTGGTAGCTGAAGCATATTGAAGATGTAAAACTAGATAGTGCTAGTCTGTATTTTGTCACAAATTAAACAAAATGATATACGTTTTTTATAAATTAATGTTATAAAATAAAACAGATCCAATTTAGGAAGTCACGTTCAATTTTATAAAGCTTTTGGCAGACATAAAGTCATTCACTGAGCATACATGGAAAAGAAATTGTATTCCATTATATTTGAGTTTTCCTATTTACTTTTTGAAGTTAAATAACTATTGTTTATTTAATCTTGCACTCTAAAATGTTAATATGACTTTTGTGTTCACCTTGTGATCCAGACTGACATTTCCATCACATCACTTCTTTACGTCTAGTATTATATTGTTAAGGATGCCTGTAAGTTGAGCGTGGGAAGTTCTTTTTTTGGGACGTTCTCTTTTCCCATGTATCAGCAATTATTTGTTTGCCTCAGCCTTTACTACTTTGAGTAAGACCGACGGCTAGTGGAAAATTCCCAATTGAACAAAAGTGGTTCTTGGAATATCGACTCGAGCAAGAGCCCGGTGAAAGATTTCCATTTGAACAAAAGTGGTAAGTGGTTCTTGGTATATCGACTCTTGAACTGAATTCTCATTGAAAACAGCAGTCATGTCTGACATACTACAATGCTTGGTGCAGTTGATGATAAAGAACTCATTGAAACTCTGAAAAAGAATTTCAGCTTCTTTTGAAAGAAAACGAAGAAGATGCAATAAACTGGAGTCTGGCCAAATAAATATGGACAAAAGAGAAGAAGCGTGTGTAAACCTCTTCTTCCAAAAGGTTTTAAGCCGTAATCTCCACCTTTGCTAAGACATGGCCAACAAAACCAAGAAATTCTGAGATGGCTTGTCCCTGTTCAACCAAAAAGGGTTTTATGGGCCAACAAACTACAAGAGTGAGATAGTTGATCTGTACGAGGCCACAAGACATGCGGGGGAAGAGAAAGGTCGCCGTTTCATACGATGACATTTTATTCGAGACCTTGAAAAATACCTCACACCTCCCCTTATGAGAATATCAAGCAAAACGTCAGGACGAGTTTTTAATTTAGACTTGTGTCCTCCGTTAAGCTGCGAAATATTGAAGATAATACTGAAATTGTTCTGCACTCAAACAGCGGCTCACCTTTGTTCAATCAAAAAGATGAAGCGAAAATAGTTGGAACGACAAGAAAAGCTTTGCTTGGACACCGACAATCTCCACAGAACAAGTACAAAATGGTTGCTTCTTGGCTTTTGTAATTTTGACTTAAGGGTTGTTCTTGACAGGGAGTCATTGCTGCATTCTTGTTCATCAAGGAGCCCTCTCTCATCGAAGCACAGAAGCCGCAAGAAAGCTTGCTAAAAGTTTTCTGAAACTTGTTTCACTGACGAAAACTTTCCCAAAACTCTAGGTGAACTGTAAAATGTTGAAAAACATTTTAATCGAAAAAAAAAAGAAAACCGTTTTCGAATTGGCTCGGAATTCGAGTATTTATCCCGTAGCGCCTTGAAGATGGCAAAGTGTCTCGGCACCTCACAAGAGGCATGCCAATGCCAGCAAGGCTTGCAAATATCCTGACAATCGGTATTTTCGGTGAGTATGCATGCATTCATCATCAAAAAAGTTGAACAGCTGGCAAAACTTCATGAATGAGAGCATTGCAACTCAAGATTCACACAAAAAGATAACCTCCAATTGCACAACATTTCTTGCTCAAGAGGGGAGACTTTACTGCTAAAGTAGTAGGGCCAAAGCCCCGAGCCTTTTTCCCCAAGCACACCTCTTCCCTTAAATCGCTCACGTGGATTGAAAAAACGGGCAAAACTGCACAAAATTCAAATCCATCACGCGAGGGACTGCTGCGAAGGGATATCACCCTGAAACAAAAACGGTCTTCCAATATCACAGTTGTAATTGTCACTGGCACTGTTCCACAATCTCGAAGTTGTTCACAAAATGGCTGTGTGCCACACAGGAGTCCTCCGAAAAGCAGGCTACAATGAGATTGAGGCTTCGCGATGCTAACCGAGAAAATCAAAGACAAAATCCCTTACTCACACAAGAACGTAATTTTGGACAGCAATCAGAGGAAGGAGTCGAGGGCCACGCTCATATTCGAGCATCCGCACGTGCCCATATCGGTGAGCATCGGAGACACTCTTGAGCACGAGCCCACGCACATCTGCAAAAGGGACCCTGCAGAATTAATCCACAAGTTCATGGTGGAGTTGGAAAGGTGGGCCAGAAACATTCAGGAAAAGGTGCTAAAAGATTTTATGCCGAGAGACATCCAATATATCCCCAAAAAACAGCGCACGGTGATCGAGCACTGACGCGGCAAGGTGCCGGTAGTCGGTTTTTAACTCCGGACGTTACAATCTCAAACTGGTCGAGAGCATTTCGTGGAGCGCCTGGCAGCTAAACTGGGCCCTGAGCCTGGAGACCAGCTACGAAAAATGGGTGAAGGCTTACGAATGCCAGACCGTGAAATCGTGATTTCCGTACGAGTAGTTTGACATCCCCAAAAACCTTGATTTCCCCGGGTTCCCAAAATATGAGGAGTGGCATTTGAAGCTAAAACGAGAATACGTTTTCTTGCGGGAGGAATTCGAAGACTGTGAGCGCGTTTTCGAAAAACTTATAGCTCCTTGCTCGCGAGATTTCATATATCAAACAGTTTCTTGCAATAATGGTCTCGGAGAGATATCACTTCAAAATGTTTGAAAATAACGAAACGTTTACTTTTCTTGCAGTAATTTCTTTCATCACGTTCGGGGCAAAGCACACGTTTTCAGGAATTAGTGCTGCATTTAGTTCGCTACATCAGTTCCTTACGATTTTGTTTACCTCAAAATTTTATTACACCAATTGGAAGAAGGAACAATGCTTGTTCAAACCAAGTAGCGAAAAGTAGACCTCTCGTTTAGCTGTCTTGAGCGGTTAACTTAATTTGTGTAATATTTTATAATTCCTAATATAATCCCAATCTATTTAGTTCTTCCAAATGAACAAGAAAGGAAGTACAAAATTATACAATGTACAATCAGTTTGTGATAACAAGTTTTAATTGTCAGTTCACAATTAGCCTCTAAATATATACTACTAATTTTCCATTGATTTCGGTCGATTAATTTACCAAACTTGAAACAATATTTTTGTGACTAGGAATTTGATTTTTTCACTATATTTCTGTACTGTAAGTCTGGTTGACATTGATTTAGGCAAAGTTGAACTCTTAAGTCTCCAAGATGGCATTGCCCATTATTCCCTGCAATTCCAGAGAGAACTTTTGACACCTGTGACACCTGCTAGACGCCTTTTTCCTCAACAGCAAATTAGTACATTCATAATGGCTAGTGAGAGAAATCCAGTGAACCAATCAGAAGGCTAGAAATCTGAGAAAGAGAATTTAATAAAACGTAGATAGCCAAGAGGGCAATGGACTGCAGTCTACAATTTGTGGAGTGATAAAGTGTAAGTTGAGAAATTTTTCTTTAAGTACCTGTATCGCAAATTGGTCCAAGATGAAAAAGCATATTATTCTGATTGAAATGCAGACCGCTGAGATGAACTACCTGCTCATGAATTAGTTTCAGTGAATTTCATTATTTTTTTTAAATATTACATTAAAGGAAACAGTTTTTTTAAGCACAAATCGGTTTTCCTACATATATGTTGGACAATGTGAGTTTAATTTTCACGAAGGTGGCCTAGAACTTGTAAAATCAATTAATACCTAACTTCTGCATCCTAATTTACCAAGGATCATTGAACCAGGGCACTAGTTTTAAAAGAGCCACTGTACCTCATCAAACAAGCTTCTTCGGTCCACATTGGGTAATACTGGTCTTGTTCCCTTTTATGCATCACCGGTTAACGTACAACACTACTAATAATTATTACCCCAACACAGACTGGTCACTAGTTAAACCACAGATATCTTTAATACATTAATTACCAATGTCGAGTTACCTCGTGAGTAAATTTCCACTTCACATAGCTGGAGGGCTTGACCCGTTGTAGTCATAATACCAACAAATCTACCAGTCTTCAGAGGATCAGTGAAACAGACAGCTGATGCTTTAAACTTTATAAAAGTGTAGTTTCCCAGACACTTAGGATTGGTTGTCACATCTCTGGAGTTACCTATCATTCAAATAATTATTATGCTGCACTTAAATTTGATCTTTCATAACTTTATAATTGAGAGCTCGCATACTGTAGTTCTAGAAGAAAATGTTGATAAACAGAAAGAGACAGCATTTAAAACGAGTCTTAATTACGCCTTTTAAAAAAAATATTTTCAACATTTTCTTTTACATGCATTCATAACTTGTGTTTTGATAACTGTTTTGTTTTGTAAACTGTGTAAATGATGTAAACAGTGTTACTGCTAGTAGTAATTTAGTGATAAAGGGATGCATATGACCTAAAGAGGCAGGATATCTTTTACAACTTAAAGTCTGTGTTTTTGTAAGAGGAAACGTACATATTATTAAAAAATCTGAAATTAACTTTTTAACTCTTTAATAATCTTCTTCAACCCATTGATACCTGGAGCGATAAATCTTTTGGACATTTTAAGCATGCACATGAGCCAAATCACCATAGCTCCAATTTACACAAAAAGGCATTTGCAACCTCACAGCATGCTTCTATTTCCAGTAGCATCGTTTTGTAGGACAATTAAGATCAGATACATGTATGCACAGGAATCAAAATTTTGTTTTGAGATGAGAAAGGGACCTATGTCTTTTAGCTTTTCGGTTTCTTTGTCATTTTTTTCGCTTCGCCTTTTTCTCCTTTTCTCGTCTTTTTTGTTGCAGTTCTTGACCTATTTCTGGGCTTGCTTCCAGATCAGGAATTTCCAAAAATTCTTACAAAGGAGTAGTCAAGTGTACTTAAGGGAAATTTTCCACCAAGTTTTCTCTCCAATTTCTGAGCATTTTTGCGCATATTTCTCCAGGTTCATTTGATGAAGTCACTGGGTATCATCACGTATCATCAGAAAGAACTTGAGCATAAGCAGTGCCAATTTTGTTCAAAGATGATAACCTCAGAATAGAAGGAAGAAAGGCCTACACTCATCACAGCCAATGATGTTTGGCACTGGCATCAACGGGTCAGCTGAGCTCAATAATTACTACTGGTGTTATCCTCCACTGGAGTATGTCAGGAAGAATTACAAGTACGTATTAGTAAATGAAGTAAATAAGTATAATAATGATCATGATACCCTATGTTAGGGACAGTTTGTTGTCCCGCGCCCCTCCGTACCCCCCACGTGTGGGTCACGTGATCTGTAGAACCATGTGCTGTTCGCAAGTTTGAGTGCGAGAAGCAATTCGGAAAGGTTTGATATTTTGGTCGCCTTTTCTGTGTTTATTTTTGCCATCGGTGTTGTTTATGAGGCCGGAAGATGCCCAAAAAAATATGTAAGTCTTCGTTTTAACCGCTTATTTGTATTGCTTTCCTTTGTAATTCGGTTTTCTTTTGGTTCGTTTCGCAAGCTTTGTATTTTGTAATTTTCAGCTGTACCGACAACAACTTCGACAACGACTACGACTTCAAAGAGCGTGTAACAGATTAAATCATCTTTCAGTGCCCAAAGTTTGCCTTGTGGTTTTATTCAACACCCTATGTATATACACTAAGAGTATATGTTTTAAAAAGGTTCACATCAAATAACATGAGAACTGTGTTACAGCTGATGTGGAATGTCTTTAGTTTACTTTAAGCTTCTTTAGTATCGCATCATTGGTTTATTTATAAAAGTGTACTTACCTAGTGTTATTTTATAGTCTTTACTAGATTTTGTTGGATCATTCGGACTAAACCTGTTGACTATGTATATTTGAGAGACTGGCACGTGATCTAAGCCCAAGTCCACTCGCCACCAGCTGGGGTTGTTTTTCTTTGTTTGTGAACAATGTCTGTTAAGCATATTAGTATCAGCATTTCCGTCCACTGCTCTATCTGATGCAGCAGAACCAAACTTCTGCTTATTCTCATATGTTGAAGACTGATCTGTGTCCTTTCCAAGAGCAAGATTCTCTGTGTGCCAGTCGATCAAAAAACAATATTTTATTTAATTTTTAATAACCCAATCAATTCGTAAACAATTTCAATAAATTGTTATAAGCAAAAAATTGATAAGTGCATACAGAGATACTTCGCATTGATTTTTCAAATCAGGAGTGTGTCAAACTTGCCCCATGCACAGATGTGTTAAGTACAGAGGTGGGTGTAAAGAGTGGTTAACTGGCTTGGAACTAAGTGACACATGGATTTTACATCTATGACATGAAATTACATTCGGTTCTAAAGTTACTATTTTGGTCCCACGAATATTTCGTTACAAGATATAAGCTACTTGTTCATAAACATTCACTTTGTAACTTTGTAGATAAAGTCCTAGAATACAATCCAACAAAATAAGGGTACAGCAACCATTAGGCCATGGTAATAAAAGAAACAAAATCTGTATTCACCTGGTTTTAGCTTCACTCCAAACACCTCTGTTCTCAAGCACTTACCACCATTGTAAGTTTCAGGCATAAGTCGCAAATACCTAGCTAAAACTCCTCCATAAAGAATATGCTTAACCTCTGAGTTTTTGTCCTCATTTCCTGTAAGAGACTGAAGTCAAACAAGAAACAGCAAAAACATTCAGAAACTCAAAGCATAGTGCAGAATATTGGATTAAATTATAGTATTATTGCTTAGACTCTTGAGTATACTTCAGAGGATTAAATAATTTAATATATAAATTAGTGATATAGGTGCCGGTACTGCAGTGCAATAACAATTGTTTTTGTATTTTCTTTTACTTTGCTGTTGTACGATTTTAATAGAAAAACAGCTGAAAATAAATAACAAAATTTCAAACTTATTTAGTATGCATTAATCTATTAGACTAAGTTTTAAACTCAACGAGTTTGAAACTGGTAGGAAGATCAACTAAGGCAACAATGACTCACAATATCAAGTCAGTCGTTATTATGTTTAAGACACATTACAGGCACTCCATAAGTGTTCCAGATTACAAAGGGGCTTGGGTCAAAACCTAACTACGTCAGCTACCTGAACCAGCACATTGATGGAGAAATTCTGATGATTATTTTGATGAAATCCATAGCTACAGGCCCATTCACTTGGTTCAGTATTTATCTGGACCTTGCCTTCAAAACGTATCAGGAAGCGTACAAGGTATTCTGTATAATACGCCGTTCACTAAAAGTGAGCACACCATATAGAAAGATGCTGTGTTGTTGTCCCCTGAGTTTCCACAGTTTACACAAGGAATACCCAGGGACCATGATCCGCCTTTTGACAACAAAGAACAGTTTGCATTTTGACTTGGGCTTTCCTACGGAAGCCTCTAGTAATTATATAGGGTGTGCAAATCATTCACAAGTTTTTTTCTGAGGATAAGTGAAATCTTAATACGTTCAAAACAAAAATACACCATTGTTGAATGAACTCAAACTTTGTTAGCATTTCCATCTGCTGATCGCTAAAGAAGAAGAGGGAAATGTTTGCCAATATTACCAATATTTACCTGCACTATCAATAAAAAAAAAACTACACAAAATAAATTTTCTTAACAAAAAGCTTTCAAACAATTCAGCCCTTAGTGTTAATAATGTGGAACTGCCTATTCACTAGTGGATTAGTAACATAGTTCCTTCAGTTATCACTCAACAGCTCCACTCAACTACCCACCGATTGCATTCTGCTAAAAAAGTGAGGTTAAAGAGGCATAAAGTCTTTATTACATGTAGTTGTAACATACTGGTGAAAGAAAACTGTCAACATGTTTGTGTTTATTTAAGTGTAGGTCATTCAGTGCAAACCTAACTTGTAAATCTGTAGCTCCCAAAGCAATAGTCAAGCAGAGAGCACTATACAAGTATTAAGCATAATACATGTAGGCCAATCAGTTCTTTAGAGAGGTTTAACGAATGTTTGCTTGTGTACAGAAAATATTATATAAATGGGCTGTATGTATGACTTTTTACCTTAAGTTGTCCACCTTCTTTGTAATTTGTCCATTTTGACCCATCTGTAGATAACTGAAGTTTGTAGGTCTTCACCCACTGTTCTGCTTGAGAATTCCCCTGAGTGGACACA
>OMLO01006232.1_pt1 | contig 10023 bp, 12 predicted proteins | sample 1674811 | NCBI WGS metagenome assembly OMLO01 (sample SAMN06265003, study PRJEB25207) | coral metagenome | isolation source: Coral host | place: Mexico:La Bocana,Puerto Morelos, Mexico | collected 2008-11-13
ATATAGCCCTTTTTAATCTTGAATGAATGAGCTTCCTCTCGGAATGTTAAATGGTTATACAGTTTTTGACTTGCATCTTTTTGGCATTTGACAAAAATGGAAAGCTTCGGACGTCGTCCTTGTGATGATGACCATGATGATTAAGGCGATGATGACTATGAGGACGAGGATGATGCTGATGATGATGATGATGATGATGATGATGATGATGATGATGATGACAATAATATACAATACTGCCGATGATATGGATGGGGAATGGGGATGCGAATGGTGCTGATGTTCTACTGTGTTGCGCGTCTTGGTGTTTGTGTGGCTGATGTGTTGATCAAACAACGTCAAGACAAAATCGCTAAACTGTGCTTTGTCTTTAGCTAGCACTCATTCTATCTGCACAGTGACCAAAGATAAGCTGCGGCTCAGTAGTATAGCTCTTATCACATCAACACGGTTCACGTACGTAAGAGTATCGACCAATCACCAAACATCACCACACCACGGTGCTCTCCTCAATCATCTTAGCACTTGCACTCTCTGCAGAGAAAATGCCCTCGCGGACAATGCTCTCTTGTCCGAAAGGGCCCTCTTTCTCTCGTTCGGAGACTATAATGCCGCCCTCGATAAAGACCTTTTGCTTCCTCAGGTGCACACACCCTGCACACTTACACTTTTCCCAGATTTCAACATGTTCCAAACAATTGTACACAATTTTTACAGCATTGATTGTTGTAGATTCATATTTCAAAGAAAAACTCACCGGAATGCCCCAGTCATTGTTTGCTTATGGACTTCGTAAACACAAAATATATGAAACAGTAGCACCACTCCAATTCCCAATCATTATTTCACCTACTTCTTTCGGCACCTACTTCCGTCGGTATCCCAACAACTTTGTAACAAGCATCTTAGTTTTGGTGGTCTTGAAGTTCAATCTTCCTCTCCAAAAAGCAGTACCTCCTGGTACAATGAAGGCTTCCTTGTAGGCATCCGTCAAAGGCTGAGTCCACTCCTGGGTCTACTCGTCCAGTCGGAGAAGTCTCGTCTGTGTTAAATGCTGCTGATTTTGCCCTTCTGTGATATTTAAACGTATGAAACAACATGTACAATATATATATATATACATATGATATATAGATCTGTACATAAGTATGAGGTCATTACCTCCGCCAATTATCACTTTTGGGGCTGAGTTTTGCCAGCACTTTGCAAGTGGCTGTTGGCCCTTGATTCTGTGGGAAAGGTAACACTAGATACATGGAGTTAAGATGAAGATATGGTTATAGAACACCCACACAGAAGAGTTTGAAAACACATCTGGATCCATGTAAGATCCAAATGTCCTGTAAATCTTGAATCTGGTACCTATATGCGATTGCGATCGATGGCGTACGTTGGCAAAAACACTATTTATGTATGCCAAAATGCATGTCATTCAAGTCAAATCAGTCTTTCTTTATTCAACAAAACGGTGGTCATTTACAATATTTTACAACTCTCTCTCTCTCTCTTCTTACCGAAGTATACTATATTTTGGACGCAAATGTATATCTCTAAAATGAATGTCTTTTTGAGCGACCACAATTTGGGCTTACCTTGTGTGTGAGCAGAAAGGCTGTTGATAGGAACATGACTTGAAGGCTGGTGAGGTGAGAGACAATCCCCTTATAGACAATACGGGCTCCCTTTACGACGAGAAAGAATAGAAGGTACATTCCAGAAAAACTACTTTGGAAACAAGTGCAGTTCACCCTTTTTTTGAAAGAAGACTGTTTACCAAGTGAAAGCTAGTTTGTAAAAGAAAATATTCAATTTTGGAGGAAACCTTATGGGCTTGAAACTGGGGCTACTTTTCAACAGAACTTTGATCCCTATCTTTGGCAAGACTGTTTATTGTTCTGGTATGACTAATCCAAGTTTCGATATCACATGATATATTATGAATGCGGCTATATGTATACTGTACGGACAATTACATACACATATTTATATTATATATATATTGCATGCTGTGAGTGCAACACCTCGTATTAAGAGTATTCAAAACCAAAGTTCAGGGAAACCGTGCTCTAGTTTCAAAAATTCACATCACATGTATTGATAATCGATAATCAATGAATATGTCTTAAGTTCTTAATGTCTTTTTGGCTAAAATGCGATTTTTTGGGGGTCCACATCTGCCAGGAAACTATGAAGAGATCATTGGGATCTTCACCTTCCTCAGGATCGCCTTCGATAACGGACCAAGCGCCCAGCTCTTTACTGACCATGCCCGCATGAAAGTGCACGGTGCCATTGGCATGCAAGGTAAGGAGAGATTCATAGTCGGGGAATCCAAAAACATTGCTCACAAGCCTCGGTGGGGCAGAATGATGCAGGTGAAGGGAAATGATGCCGGGAATTTTTGGTGGTTCTTTGAATCTTTGAAGTTAGATCTAGAAAATGTAGAGAAATTATGGAGTATTTTTCTTTTGATAATTTGGGTTTGTTTCGGCTAAATGTTCAAAACCTTGAAAAAATGGCCAGCATTTTGTTCAGCCATCTTTGGGACATCGACTGCCAAGTTTGACCAGCCAGGTAGCTTCAAAGTGGTGTTGCAGAGTTGCATCTCGGTTCGGTCAACAATACCTGGGTCGATAAGCTCCATCCATGGAAGGCTGACATCGAAAGGAGGGCGGAATTGTGAATATTGGCTTCACATTTCTGTCCATGAACAAATTTATGATTGTTCTAGTGCTTTATTATCCCATCTCTCCTATCCTTTTTATACATATTTGAAATGGATGCCGCGGACATGAGCTCTCTTCTTCTTTTTTGCAGCTATCCGGCACTCATCCATCCAAGCATCAAATGCAAAGTTACATGCACTTACTCAGTAGTATCGTATGTTCTATGGCTCTAGCCACTCCAATTTCATAAGGACAAATTATATATATTGTATATAGTGTATGTATACATAACCGCTCCTTGCATTGCCCCCCTTTTAACCGGTTAGCCGCCAAAAATGTCTTTCTGCAAGTTGCTATTCAAGTCAAACTCTGGCAATTCTGTCGCGACTTGTGCGAGGCGGCCTACTTGGCTACGGCGTACTTGCCACCAGACAGGTGCAACAAAGCATTGTGAAGCCACAAACACCTGAGCCCACGCATACCAGGGGGATCCTGTCCATCTTAAAGCCACAACTGAATTTCACCAATTCTCAAGGCAAAGCGGCAAAGCTTATCTAGAGTTGGTGGTCTCAATTGGATTATATGAATAGAGATGAAGATTATATAATTACAATAACATCTATAACAGTTGAAACCACCACATGTAGTTTATGGAAAAAACACGAGATTATATATTCATGGGTAGAATGCTTTGCAATCGGGGGGATTCTTTGCGTCAGAGGCACACTTGCTAAAAGCCATGAAAATTGCAAGCGACTACGGGTGCGCCCGGGCCGACCCATTCCAAAGCCACCCATTGCATCCAAGAAATTAATGCGATTCAAAAGGATCCAAGATATCTTTCTGCATTGGACATTTTGCATTCAAGGAAGCTTGAAGAAAATGGATTTGCCATCAACTTAAAAGATCTCTCATGCATCATCTCTGGATTGTCCAGCTGGAGCCAAAACTTAAGACATCTTGTGATCATCCCTAGTAAGACAGAGTGACCTTTGAAGGTTTGAACATTTCTTTCCCCAAGTCTGCAGCGGTTGTCGATCATTTCTGATGTATCTTCAATTCACAGACAGTGCCATCCGAAGTGAAAGGTTGACATTGCAGACGCAGTGTGCTTTCAGCACACCGGTACAACCCTTTCTGAAGAGACTCCGTAGAATCCCTTTTCGGTGAAAAGAAAATGGAAAAAAAGGATTTGTCCGTACGACTTGAGGATTCCATTTTGGGGCATCTGCTCAATTGGGCTTATTCGAAGGCTCCACCCCGAATCAAAGTCTCGGAGGACTCAGGCTTTGAGGAGTGCCAATGGAAATCCATATCCTACCAGTGCTCGCCTAATTTTTCTCGTTGCCAAAGCCCCGCTGCCCCTGTCATAAGGAAAGCATCTATATAAATCATCTGCTCTAGAATTTGAGTATCTTTCCTTCCCAGAAACCAGAAGCCATGACATTCTCACAATGTAAGCACATACCGCTACCATGAATACCGCAACACTATGCATTCCCAAGTGTTCTTTGGCTTTGGGCAGCAGACCTCAAGCAAAGGTAGGTAAGGATCTTGCCTCTCATTTGATGGCGTAGGCTTTGGGTGGGGAGTGGTGATGTTCATCCATTCCCACCGCCTCAACCTCCTCGCTGATGCGCAGAGATTCAAACAACTTCAAGACCAAGAAGACGAGGCTAGAGAGGACGCCAGACCACAAAATCACCATGAGGATCAGGATGAACTGCGCTCCAATGGCTGCTCCAGCAATGCCAGTCTTGCATGAGCCGTCAGTTTCGGCCATGCATCCAAAGCCACTCCAACCATGGTAGTGATCCTGTGGACAACCACGAGCGGCTTGACGACCCATGCGAGACATATAGGATCGTCCTCGATCATCCTACCATATCCTACCATATCCTACCCATCCTATGGGGACAACACCTGCTTACCAACTGCAAGAAAAACACTCATACTTTCACAGTAAAGAAGTACAAAACCAAAACCGAGGGTCCACGCCCTTGCCCCAGTCGAAAAATCCACATGCCAGAACACCCCAAATACCACAAAAGCCGTGGACAGGGGCAGCATCAACTGGGTCATCAATCTTGAGCTTCTGGAGGAGCATGGATGCACCCTGAACGGTGGCAGTTGTCAATCGATGGATGAAACAAGTTGCAACAAGATGAGACATCAATGGAATAACTGCAAAGGATCGAGTGCAGTCTGACAGCTAGCAAACATCAGAAAACTGAGTAGCAACACAACCCGTTTTAACATTTCAAGATTCAGCTACAAAAACGGGCCTGGTACACAATACCGCCGACCAAGCCGGTTGCAAAGGCACTGCCACATTCCATGTTTCCACAGCCAGCTGTGATAGACACCAAGCCTGCAAGAATGCCGTTGCACAAACCACCCACGTCGTATTTCTTGGTGATGAAATACCTGAAGATGAAGACCGTGATGCCGCCTGTTGCAGCGGACAATGTGGTATTCATGGCAACCTGGGCGGCCATAGCCCCAGTAGCGCTATCGTGCATGCCCAGGGTGCTGCCAGGATTGAAGCCGTACCAGCCGAACCACAAGGCGAAGGTGCCAAAGACGACCAATGGAAGATTGTGGGTTTCAAACTCTTCAGGATTCTCAAAGCGACCCTTACGGGGTCCCAAGACGATGGTGCCAGCAAGCCCAGCCACTCCACCAGAAAGGTGGACGATTCCTCATGCCGGGAGAAGGCAAACTTCATGTCATGATCATATCATGTCATGCAAATTCATGCAAACATTGTCAAACATCTTCAGCTGCAGAACGATCAAAATCGGGAAGATCAGAGTTTCTGCGTTTCTGTTTATAAACATTTCTAAACCAATGAAAGGATTGTACATTGACATCCATCTGATTTACACTCCGGTAATCTAACATAGCAATAAATCACAGTTTTTGGAGAAACATGGAGAAACTAAAATGGCTTCCAAACTGTTGGAATCTTCGGATAGGTTAGTGATACTTAAAGTTGTAACTATTACTAACATGGCAATCGATTCACAAGAGACCTATTAGCATAGCATCTGAGGATGCGGATCATTACATCTTGTACACACAACATGATAAGAAGGATTCAGCTCACGTCGCATTTCTCAAGTTTTGATGACTATATACGTGGAAGAACTATTATTTGCTTATAAAGCACTTCTCTGACAAGTGGACATCTATTCACAAAGGATGACTTCAGCTAACACAGCAATTCTGTGGTTGTGATGATTTATAGATATATTGACATCCATCTGATTCATGCCTCTGAGAATCCACTGCCAGCAAAGTCCATGTAGCCGACATCGAAAAGGGTGGAAATCCAACCTCCACCCCAGGTCCATCCCACGATGACCGGGTAAATCCAGCTTGCCATGATGAAGGCAAAGATAGCATAGCTGGGGCCCTTCACACGCTCCGCCACAGCTCCGCTCACAATGGTAGCGCCAGCTGTGCAGAAGGCCCATTGAAAGAACCATGACAACATAACGCTTTGGCATCCGGAAGCGTCGCAGGAAGCAAGAGGTGTGATGACACCGGTTGTGGCATCCTTTGAATAGAATCCAATTCCGGCGAAGCCTCCAGGTCTCTCAAACACATTCAAAGATTAAAAAGCAATTTCAAAAGTATTGCTAAGATGACATCTTAGCAATTCGAAACAAAAAAACATTCTGACTTAACGATCCGTGTGCATGGTGTGCGTGATTATGCGTGTGGTACATCTTCGCATCTTGGCAAAGCTTGTTGCAGCTGAAGCACCATCAGTGCCAAAGAAGCCGTTGGGGTCCTGTGTGCCATAGGCGAAGGCCCAACCAAAGACCCACCAGCCAATGGTGCCAACACAGACCTGTTCAAACAGAGTCACTGCAAAGACAACATCATGTTAAGTTGCCAATTGCTGCCACTATCGCAAAAAAATACCCGCGTTTAACTTCAATGTCTGATAATTTTTGCCAAATGATAAACATATTCTGCCTGAAACATCTGGGCAGGAAAGCAACTGAAAACACAAGACTTGTTCAAATATCAAGAAACGTTCACCAAGTTCTTCATCAAAACGTTGGATGCGTTCTTGGCACGGCAGGACCCAGTCTCCAACATGCCGAAGCCGGCATGCATGAACATCACCAGGGCACCGCAAAGGCACATCCATGCGGAGTCCAAGGCACCTCCCAAGCTATAGTCCGTCGCTTGGAGTGCTGCAACCTGCTAGCAATCACATTGTATCCAATCTCGAATACAATCAATCCAACACCATCTACTGTATGTAAATTTAATCTTAGCTTCAAGAATCGTGATTTTTTGGAAAATATAGGATGAGTCCTCCCCCAACACAATAGAAGTAATTGTAATAATATGCATAAAATGTTTACATTCTAGTAGTATCATTCATGGTAGAGCCTGCCATCATGTCCAGTCGGAAACCATTAAGAGATTGCTCAGAATCTGGGTCTTTACACTTCGCAAGACTCCTGTAACATGTTTCCACCTAGACCCTCACAATTGTCAAAGTGACTGCGGTGGCCAACTCAGCCGATGTGGCATAGGTCCTTAGTTTCAGGCATGCATCGAAATGCAGTTGTAACTTGTAACCAACTCATGTTCTCAATGATTTTCCGGCATTCCACTTGGCAAGCCAAGAAACTGCAGGCGTCGTGCATCGCGTTTCTTCATCAAACCCTCCAACAGAGAGTGCTGCTCCTGGAGAACTATGTAAACATGGGTGTTGTGCTCCCACAGTGCTATGAAACATCAGTGAAACTCCGCACCAAAACGAATCCGACATGCCTCGTACAAGTCGTGTTCTGCCTTGACCTGGTGCATATCTTTGGGTCACGCAACATGGGATGTGTGAAGTGTTGTTCTACTCCCTTTATCATTCTTTATATCTTCTCTTTTCACAACAAACACCAATGAAGAATGCAAGCTCTAAGCAGGGACTCTCTTGAACATCAACACACGTTATCACATGTTTCAACATTGTGCAACATTGCATTTCATCAGCAATCCGAAAAGATTCAACAGGTAGATTCATCAAGATGTTGCTGTCCCAAATTTGTCTAGATTGGAGAGTTTACTAAGATCAACGAACATGTGCTGCCTTGCAAGACTTCAGATACATGACGGTGCAACAATCCCTCAAAGTGGGGGAACCATCACCACTGTGTGAGCTCATTTGCATGCTCTGTGAATCTGGGTGATCACTCACCACCCGAACATTATAGAATACTGACTATCTATAATAATTTGAATGATTCCCGCACAGCACAAACCAACCCTCTTTGGGCTTTGCGACAAGCAACAAAATCATTTAACCAGATTGTTGTCAGGTCTTGCATGCTGCACAGCAACCTTCCTTTGTATATTGATTGTCTGGCTGTAAAAGAATCACCCATCACGCAATTGGATGTACTACTTACGAGCAGCGGCAATACTGCATGCCAACGCCAAGTATCAAAGCTATATTATACATCATACCAGTATATGTAAATAATAAATATATATATATATAAACACATATATCATATATATACAAATATCAAAGAGTGGATTATATTAGCTCTGCAATCAAAACAGCTTTTCCCACACCTGCGGCCAACCCAGACCTCCGCGCGCAACATGATCAACTCTTCCTCCAAAGATGACCCTTGGGTTGCTGCCACCTGCGCTGAAGATTTTATCGGGGCTCCAAATACTTCCACAGTTGGTAGGGAAATCAACCATCATCCCCAGTTCGAAATCGCTGCCCCTCATATTGATGGGAAATGATTGATTGCTTGAAGAACGTGTTCGAACAATCTCAGCTCCGCATCCAACAAACTTACTTCTAAGTCTTCAACTATGTAGCTTCACAGTGCCTTGAAGTTTCAAGAACAATCTTGCCGCTTGAAGGGAGGGAAGGGAATTGAAAACAGCAACTTCCAATACATAGCGGTTATGTTGTCTTTCATCTTCCGGCTTCTTCCAAGTGACCTCGTTTTGACCCACAATTGACCTTTTCAGGGCTTAATTCACCTCCATTTGGAGAATCAAAAGGTCACTTTGCAGAATCTGGTTGCTATTCGTCATCTGATCCAACATGATCCAACTTTTTAAAGAGCTCCTTCACACCTTTTTGAATCCGTTTGACACATTCTGGTCACCAGTACGATCGATTCGCCCCAGTCTCCCCAGTCGGCGAGCCATAACACCAGCCAGCGCACTAAAGAGCTTCATGGTGTCCTCCAACTTGACGACCGTAATTGTTCTCCCCGTAGCCCGCCCTAACCCCAAAAGCCCAAACAAAGATAAGGAATACAGAAATTCTAAGGATGTGTTTCCAAGTTCATGGAAAACACTCTCCCAAGGTCTCATTTTAATAGATCCTTACTTCTGGTGAGGATATGACGGGTGGGATTTTGAAGGGACGTGATATTGGGGTTCCGTTTCTCTCTAGAACATCTTTAGAGGCACCATGTACTTTGTCAAACGTACTAGTCAACAAAAATAATAAAAAAACATGGGAAATCCGTGTACTGCTGGTGATGGGAATGATCCCTGGTCTGTCACTCTCAGTTTCACGTAGGACGTGGAAGAACTTAAAGAAGCACCAAAAAATGCTGCTTTGAACAAATCTACATGATTGGTAGCCATGAACACAAAACAAGCTTCGCTCTTTATGCTTTGATTTTTGATTGGACCTTTTTCAATGGATGTTTTAGCAACAAATGGATGTGTTTGCCATCACTCCAAAAACCCCCCTTGAGGCTTCAGTCCTTCAACTTGCCGGCTATCAACAGGGGTTCCACGTTGTCAGTACCGTTCGACGAATGAGCCGAGAAGAACTTGACGGTCAGAAAACCATGTATATCAAATGTATATCATGATTTTACCACAAAAGTGACGGGTTTTTGCCCAGCTCTCTGACAATATGATTCAGGATCTAAAGCCATGGGTGACTCCGGCCGAGTATAAGATCTGGGTACCTAATTGATGCTAATTGTACTGTATGACCCTGATTGGGGTCATTCTAAAGCTTGTTGTTCAAAAGCTGAAAAGACAGTCAAGTGTACTGATGAAATAGAAGAAGTGAAGTGTAGTGACGCATTTCCGTAAAAGCATAGAACATTCACCAGCTTCCAATTCTGGCGAGAGTTGAAAGATGGACTGAAGAAGAAACAGAGTTGTTGATCTTGGCCAACGCTTGCTTCACCTTTTTCTGCATGTGAAAACACCGTTTGGAGTTTCCGATCTTGCCATTGAAACCACCCTTCTATACCAACTGATTTTGGAGTTTGACTCAACAAACCACTTGTCTCCATGAAAGTAGAAACGGTGGAAATCTATACAACTGATACAACTGTGG
>OMLO01006233.1_pt1 | contig 10022 bp, 12 predicted proteins | sample 1674811 | NCBI WGS metagenome assembly OMLO01 (sample SAMN06265003, study PRJEB25207) | coral metagenome | isolation source: Coral host | place: Mexico:La Bocana,Puerto Morelos, Mexico | collected 2008-11-13
TTGTTGTTGTTGTTGTTGTTGTTGTTGTTGTTGTTGCTGTTGTTGTTGTTGTTGTTGTTGTTGTTGTTGTTGTTGTTAATTGTTGTTGTTGCTGGGAAGGTCTGGCAATGGAACTGGTGATGGCAGTGGGGGTTCAATGTGGCTAAAGTACTAGGGGGTGGTAGCCCTTTTTGTTGGAAGTATCTTTTCATGTGAAAAAAACTTAGCTGAATACATCACTATCACTTCAGGTGATACCCATGCCTGATACCAACATTGATGTTGGCATTTTTTGATTTCCGATCTGTGAACGACAAATAGTAGGTGTTTGAACTTACACACTGAAAGACATCCAGTGGACCAAAAAAAACTACCTTTAAAGAATAATTTGTGGATGTTCTATTGCCCGATATGGCCGATATGGCTCAAAGCAGTGGCCTTTTGTTACATGTGTTGCCGTTGGAGGCATATGTCTTTCCCTGGTGGTGCGTTATTTTACCGTTATTTTGCGTTACAATCGCGTTATCAGAGACTTCTAGGCGTTATTTTGGCGTTATTTTGCGTTATTTTTAGAAACTGGGTTTCTGCCACCTATGACCCCGTTTTGCCCGGTCAGGTTGGGCCTTGCCGTTGCTTTTCATCATGCCTCCACCTACGGCAGCAAAGAGTCGGCCAACACCATATGACACTTGGTGATATCAAATGGGAAATGGCTGGTACTAGTGGCTAAAGCCCCAACTGACTTGTTGAAAAAACACTTAAATGACCAAAATGCTTTTTGGAATCTGACAGTTTTTGATTACTTAGTAGTAATCGTCGTCGTCATTTAAGTCGACCTTCATGACATCATAAGTCGTCATCGTCATCGTCATCGTCATTAACATCGTCAGTCGTCAGTCGACGTCATCGTCGTCTGATTTCACTAGGAGCGATCCAAATCTGCTTCCTCTGTGGAGAGCTTCAATGCTGCTGAAGAGCTTCAAGCGTTGGAGGGTCGATTGAAAATGCCACTGGTTCCAAAAAGTGAGACCCTAAGTTTCCAAATCAATGACATTTTGATCCTGTTGCTATTCTACCAGCATATATGTTAAATCCAGAAACATGTTTGAGGTGGGAAGCCTGTGGCCACACCGGTGAGAGCCCCTGCAGTTGAAACTGATTCTGGAACCACCCCAAAAGCTAAAGCTAAGAATGGTCGATCAGTGAAGGTTGAGGTGGCCCCAAAAGCTACAGCTACTCTTCAACACCCCCCTCCACCAACATCAACGACTCCGATCAAAAGCCCTGATTTGAAACGGTCAAAGTCGACTGCACATCCGCCTGCTGATGCTGGTGGTGACACTCAAGTCCGGCGCAGCCTGCAGTTTGGGGACGGTGCTGATGGTTCCCCTTCATTGGCGACTTTGGGGACTGGGAATGATGATAAGAATGATGCTGGCATTGTGCCATGGCTTCAAAAAAAATCTGCATCATGACTGTGGTCGGAATTCCATGATCTGATATTTTTTTGATGGTCCCTATGGATCCAAGTACCTCCTGAGAAGATACTTTACCCCCCAAATTGTACCCTAAGTGCATTCCTAGCAGCTACTTGGATCCATAGGGGGCAATATAAAGGGCTTGGACTTTGCATGTACCTTTGAATTGATACTGTTGATGGAAAAAATCTTGCACCACTTACGATGCCTCCATCAACCGTATTGCCCCAACATATACTGATGCAAGTTTGGATTGTTCATCTAAGGAGGCTTCAGCTTCACAACAGGGGGTGCATCAATCAAATGGTGACTTGTCTCATCGTGTCTCCACTTTTCAAGTACTTCAAGATATAAGCTTGTTTTGACACTGCTGCTCCTGGATGATTCACTAGAGCTATATACTAAATACTTAGGTGGAGATGTTGGTGATGGCACCACTCCGGAGTGTCGCCTTCGGCACCTTGAGACCCTTACTACCATCCCTTTGGGGCATGTTGGGGAACACGAAATTGAGACGGCCCTGGAGTTCAAGTATGACCAACCCTTATGGAAATGTCTCTATGACCCCCAAGTGCCGGGGTTTGATGTAGAGGTTGATTCATTGCTTTCGCCCACATATCATTGGTTGGAAACCCGCATGAACCAGAATGATATCAAAATCATTGACCCTGAGATGGAAGAGATGTTTGATATCGCTTGGAGGATTGAAGATGAATTGAAAAAAACATGTGAGTTGGTCAATGAGAAAGAGACTGAAAGAAACAATGCTGTGTCAAAGGTGACACTGGCCGCTGAAGCGATACTAGCTAAGCAGGTCAAAGATATGGCAGGTTCTGAACACACTGCTCTTTTCAAGGTGAAAAAGGACAACATTGAAACTTGGAAAAATTCAAAGATTGAGATTGCCCAAAAAAGCTTTCAATGTGTGGTGGATGCCCGTTACACAGTTGGTGAGAAATTCAAAGAACATTGTCGCCAAATGATTGAGACTGCTTTTAAGACCTGGGACAGTCATAACAATGATGGAGCTACTGGTGCTGATATCGATCCTGAGCTGTACCGGGAATTGGAAGTCATCATGGAGAACAGTACTGTGGAACCTGAAGTTACTTGCCTAGATGTGATGTCACTGCACATTGCTATAGCTAGATTGTACGATTTAATGTAGTAAGTACTAGTAGGTCTGGCCATTTCCCTCCAAATCTGTTTTCATCCAAGGCCTCTGGTGCTCCTGCAGAAAGTGCTGCTGCCTTGGATGACGTACCACCGGTCATCAACTATGAGGGTATCAAGGTCATTTGGGAACAGAATTTGAAATTTGAGGGGAGTTTTCAATCCAAATTGATATGTCCCATTCAACCCTACAAGCTAGACACCTAAGGTGACTCCAAAGGCAAAGGCCTTTATTCCTGGCTATATTCCTCCGAATTTGAATGCCACGGCTGCAATTCTTACAAGGAAGGATACGAGCCAATTGGAAGCTGCTGCTCCAAAACCAGTACCTTACCTTATACTGACCTGACTTATATAGTACTAGTACTATATTTGGATGTCATATTTGGGATGGCAACTCATCTTCGAAATATTTGCTTCCTGTCTCACCTCATTTTATATTCCAATTGCAAGGTACCTGCACCTGAAGACCCTAGTCCTAGTGACTCTGAGCCTTTAGTTGGACCTGGTGGGCGTATGGAAACTCCAGAAGGTCGTGACCGACGATTGGCAGTCAATGCCAAAATGCGATTTCATCGTTCTCTTACAAGACCCTTGAATGAGCTAGTGCATATGCATGCATATGTGCATATATATATATATACATATCTTAAGTTGAATTTGTCTATTTCACAGCTAGCCCTTCACCCAGAAATTGGTGCTCTTCTTAGGTAGCAAATGCCCCCCAGCTGTCTTGGAGAAAGCCAAAGGCAAACGTCACAGTAGCTTGGCTTGGTTTTTTGCTTTTGAAATCAATGCTGGAAAAGTATCATTACCAGCTGTATGTACTTCCACTGCGCAACTAAGATAGACAACTGATCACTGAGCTATTCGAAGAATGGCTTTCGAGTGGTGAAGATTGGGCCAAAAGTTCCATAGTCTGCAATGCTACAAGGTCCATGGCACAAAGGCGTCGTGGAAAATATGTGATGATAGATTACAAAACCCTGAAGTCCCGCTATGGAAATGGCCTAGCAAAGCAGCTGTTACAAGAGAAGAAAGCTATGGAACAAAATAAAGATCCCTCTGATCCCATTTGCTATTGGATGGAAAACCCTGATGTTCGCCAGGAGGCCGGGTAGTTCAATTTTTGAAAGAACAAGTTTTTGAATTAGGAAGTGGTAACCTATATACAGTGAGGTCAATGGTGTTTATCTTTGGTTGGAACTAAGGACTTCGAGCTTGTGCGCATGTTTGACAGCATGGTGTATGAAGATGAGGTCACGGATGATTTGTCTATCTCCTTACAAACGAAAGGACAATTGGATGCGGCCCAGTCGAGACAAGTCATGTATCTTAAGCTTATTATTGCATAACATGCAGTGTGATATCATACGATCATATATTTTGCTCGGATACACTACACGTAGTACTATCCGTTTTCTTCGTTCCAAAAATAAACAAAAACTGGATCAGCCTGGAGTCTAGATTCTTGACTTTTCATGACCAAGCAACTGAGGCAAATTGCGGTTGGTAATGAACTTGCATCACTCCAGTCTGCTGCTCCTGGTTTGAGTGCGGGGGCCGCTGCAGGTGGAAAACCACCACCTCCTCCACCCAAAAAGGAAAAGAAGACCCCCCCGATTCCAAAGCAACTCTCTACCAAGATCAGTTCCAGTTCTTCAAAGCTTACTGAGTGTATGGCTTGGGAAACAAAGATATCTGACAACACTGCTCTGTGGCTTGATTGAATTTGGATTTGTTTCTTTTGAGGTTTGCCCCTAAGACATAAAAATTTAAACAAATACTTTTTGGTATCCAAAGGAAACAAATCCAAATTCTGATGTTTGTCTAGGTCGGCCAATCTTCTGAACGGTTTCAAAAGTGAACTTGCTGGTCGTAAAGATGCCATTGTGAATGCAAAAATGGCTTTGGAGAATTGCTATGCCAAAACTTTGGGGAAGCAAGAGAAGGATATCCTAGCTGATGCAGACTTGATGATGGAAGTCAACACTCAAATTGCCACTATCGAATCTGCCTTTACTAGTTTCAATGGTACTGTGAAGAGCATTCGGACGGCGATTGATTCTGGACTTGAAGATTTTTTTCATATCTTCTTTTTACATGTGAATTTGTTGAAGTTGAAGGTTAGAATTCACAAATCCAAATGATTCTTTTACTGGATCTGGGGTGTCATTGGTGCCAACCAAGGACCCACCGAAGCCTAAGGCCAAACCCAAGGCTGCCCCACCTGCTCCAGATACCCCATCCGCATCTCCTGCTTCTTGATGGTGACTGCCTTGATTGGGGCAATGTGACTGGCCAGCTAGATTTTGATATCTTGGACGGATGGGGTTAGGCGATCAAACCCATTCAAACCCATATGATTCCTTTAAGTCTGGGACATCAATTTTTTTTGTTTCAAGCGTCCCCGTCGTCAGATCTTGGATGAACATAGTGCCGAATAGTCTGGTCGGGGTCATGGAATGGCCAGGACTTAGTTCATGTGCTTGGGGGCTGTGGGACTGTGAGTGTTAGAAGGGTTGTGGTCAGTGAATCTACCATGGAGAAAACCCCACAATATGATACCCCCAATGTGTTGCAAATGTTTTCGGATGGATGTATACTTAAAGGTAGTTTTGAAATTTGACCATCAAACCTTTTCTCTTTGGTATGGTTAGCTCACAGTCCCAAATTGGTCTCAACTTGGCTGCGGGGTATACAAACACATTGCTTGGCATCTGGTATGCCTAGGCCTCTATATATAATGAAAAAGCACCGTTGTTTGCTCAAAGATTTCAAAAAATTACCCATCTTCATTTAGCTGAGTGGTGTTTGTGCGGGTACTTCACAGGTGATAACATCTGTGAATACTAAGCCATGAAAGCCGTGCGTCTTGGAGTTCACCCTGCACCCAAAAGAAAAAGTGACAAATCAAAGGGCGATGGAATACATCATCCCGTTTTCAAAGTCTAAAGAGTTCATCAGTACATATAGGTTTGTCAATATCCCTTGTCATTTCTCCCCCCACGCGCAGGTCAGATGATGCCTAGCAGCAAGACATCTCCTTTGACAACTTTCATCCTGCAAGAAAGTGGTCTTGGCTCTGCTTCTTGGTTAAATTGCAGGTTTGACAACTTACTAGAAGAATGCCCTGGGACAGAGCATGGGATTTGCAAGCTAAGGAATCTTACAAGAAAGCACATGAGATTGTAGACAAAGTGCGGAAGGAGTCGGGGTGGGAAAACATTTGCTTTTTCAGTCCAGGTATACAGTACTACTAGTACTGAAAATACATATAGCAAACCTATGTGGAGACATATAGCCATAACTCTTTTGTTTGGTGATTTGCCTCCAGGAGTTCGAATTTCAAGGCTATGAAATGCGAGGGCCTGCAGCATCTTTATTTCAAGCTGGCTCTTCGGGCCGCCACCAAAACAATATTAGACGTGACTGGTTCCGCAAAATGGGTGACATGAACTATGACCATCGTGTGACTTGGTTAGTATCTTTGCCACTGGATGATTTCAACTTAATCGTTTCTTAAAATGTTTGTCAATGAAGTTATGGGTAGGTGGGTAAATCTTGTTCCAAATATGTTTTCCCAAAACAGGTGCCTATTCAGTGGGTGGATGTACCTCTGTGGAAGTATGGCGAAGAGGGTTGGGATCATGGAGCACAGTCCCTGCGATGAAATTTAGAACACTTTTTAGTTCAATCAGAGAACATCTTGATGCACTAGGGGTAATGGTACTGGCCAGTAGTCTTGACCTGCATCTTATGAATGGTCTTCCAACGAGTTAAGGAGTATGCCATACATTTTGCCTGAAGACCTTATCCCGTGGCTCAGTGACCGCAATATTTGGGCAGATGTGCCTACCAGAAAAATTAAACGCTACTGGCAACATCTCAAGGATGTTGGTTCTGATTTGGCTACTGCTAGTCCTCAATGTGATCATCACCCACTTTGGATTTGGGGGGATGCGGCACACTACAACAAAGAGCAAAACATTATTGTCATTTGTTTTGGCAGTGTGTTGGATGATAACACGGATTCAATCAAACAGTGCTTTCCATTGGTCCTTTGCAGGGAAGACCTTTGAATGCAATTGGAATGAATTGTTTTACTAGTACTATATTTGTTTTATTTAAAAACATGCAGTATTTATATATTTATCTTTGCAAGTACATATGCTGGAACCTGCTACACTGAGGAATTGAGTTGTGGCTATTCGACTTTATATTCCTACCTGGAGCCCGCCCCTTGTCCGCAGTGCCTTTGTGAGGACTTCTTGAATCTCCGTTTTCTGAAGTCCTTGTTGCTGCGGTGCCGGTTCTGATCTGTTGTCGTTGTAACTAGTACATGTGGCATAAAACAACGAAATGCAGTACAAGTACATCATCTGACCCGTGCTAAGATTGTGAAGTCTCTGGAAAAGATCTATCATGGTGGCATCTGCTTCAATGATGGAACTCAGCAGAGATTCTGTTTAACTGAAATCCGTGGTGACTGGAAGTTTCAGAAGGAGACTATTTGGGTTGATTTTTTTTGGGAGTTTCAAAATCCAACATCCTAACCACAAAGGTTTTGTAGGGTGAAGGTGTCAATCCCAGTCCAAAGCCACTTTTCAGGAGTGGTTGAACCTGAAGAACTTCTACCAATGTAATTTCCTATGCCATGAATGCCGTGCACACAAATCGACCTACATGCAAACAGCCCTACATGCTGAGAGGTTCACCCTTGATGAATTCTTCGATGAATGTGTCAAACCAGGATCTGTGTGTGCCTAGCATTGACTTGTAATACATTTTGATTCCCCATGAAGTACATCTACATAAGGGGGTTGTTTTGTTTTCCCAATGGCTGTTCCATGATGGCCACATACTTCTAAGGCCCTCTCCTTCGAGTACCTGGATTCACCATTGGCATGATAAAGTGGTGTGCTATGCATGTTGTACATCTTGGTTGTGATTTGTGGATTGCTGGAAACATTCTGAAGACCCTACTTCTTGACACAAACATTTGGGGTGATACCACGGATGATGAACGTCTATTAAATGCATGGCTGGAATTTAAGCTGTGGGCTCGGCAGAATAAGTGGCAGTTCCTTAATTCTGATGTTTTAGCATCTTTATTTTTTCACTGCCCTGTTTTCGACAAAATGAACACCCAGGATTTTTGAATCCATATATTTACCAATTTATTTTTGCACAGACTTACTAAGGCATTCGATGGGGAAGTTCAGTACAAAGACAATCACCAGTCGTCAGCATGGATACCCTGAACTTCAAAGCAAAGCATGGAATGTTCCTTGGATTTTAAAATAAAAAGGACCACATCTTTGTTCAATAACCACATGCACATGATCCCCCAAAATATCTTAAGATCCCTTCAGCTTTATGTTGGCACTACATGTGTGGGGGTTGTCCCAAGGCACGGGTCGTGATAGCATGGCTGGGGTTCTTTATGGATGACCTCTGCCAAAAACAACATGACCAAGAACTTGGTTTGATGCGGGATTGTGTGTCTCTTGGCTTGAAAAGATTTGCTAGGCTGAAATGTAGGCTGCATGTACTGGAAGTAGATCAGCTTTGTCAAAAATTCCCTTTCAGAGCATTGAATGCACTTGCGCCACGCTGCGCGACAACTGTAGAAACTTGCTCTGGGACTTTGCAGCTGCAGCGGCACTGCAGTGTCTGCCCATTCAGCACCTTCCAATGTCGGAGTTTCCGGAACACCTGGTTTTGGCCATAGGATTCCAGGTTGTAAGTTCCAAGGAGAACACAATTGGATTTCGTAGGGTCCTTATTCATCTCTGCGATGAACTCCTTTCCCATCAATGGCTTAGCCACAATCATGCCATCCAATGGCTTGCCATATGTAGGCAAATCTACTCAGAAAGTGGCACAAACACTAAACCCCTCCCACTAGGCCCCCGTTCGGTATGATCTGTGTGAGCTTAGGTGTGCTATGGCTTCGTTCCATCTGACCTTGGAGGAGAATGGCCGGTATCTGACTGCAGCAACTGCTGTGCTTTTGCAACAACAAATTGTACCTTGGGTGGAAATCATTGACCCCATTCAAAAGATAAAGTGGCTTAGTCCCATATCGATCTAAAGTGCTGTTTGAGGAGGTGATGGGGTGGATGAACAATTTTGATCCCAAAAAAAAAAGTAATAGTTAAATGATCATGCAAGTAAGTTTGCTCTGGCCAAGGATGCATGCATTTCGGCATACATTGAACTGGCACTGGCAGCAGTTCGGGCATCTCGCATGTTGTGGCCAGCTAGACCCAAATTTCATGCGGCTGGGATGATTCAGGTATTGTTTTTTCAAACAGATCTCAGAATATATTGCAATAAGGATTTGAACTTAACACCAATTGGTCACATGTGCTAAGGGGCTGCAGGAAATGGTGAGGCGACAAACCCTTGATCGCTTCTCAGTCTTGTATGTACTAGTACTGTTTTTTTTTGATTTCCTTCAACCACACCCAGTACAAATTTAGAAACTTGGGGTGAAAAGCCCATGATTGAAGAATGATACGGTGGACAACCAAGGACTCAATGTTCGCAAGTTTCATTCGTTCCACACAGAAGATTTTATTGGGCGTATCAAGCAGTGCTGTGCTGCCTCCAAGCAACAAGGTTTGGAACATATTGCAATGATGCGTTGGTATACCGGGTTTCTTGCTAGCATATTTTCAGTAACCTGTACATGTGTCTAGATCCAAGATCTTGCATGCTATATTAAAGCCTTCAAGATCCTTCAAGGGCCTACCCATTCGCCTCCAAGGCTCACCAACAAGAGTGAATCCGCAAGGTTTGATTGAGACTCCGGGCGTCGTGGAAAAATCTATTGCCAGACAGTGGCCGGATGGCGTGGAGCCAGTAGTGGATCGGGTGGAATGGAGAGGTGGTGGATGGTTGGTACCACTTTTATCTTTCTCAATCATTCCAATCATTCCTGATATGTTAATTTTATCATTTATGGAAGAATGATGATTATGACAAATTGGTTAGATTTCCCAACTTTCTCTCAGAATGGTCTTGGGCCCAAACTGCTTCTCACAATGGTCCTGCCACCCAATCACCTCCTCAAACAGCACTTTAGATCCTATGGGATTGGATATGTTGATTTACTTGCGTGATTCGGTCAAAATGCATTCAGTGGAAGGTTGTTGAGTTTGAAGCTGCTGGCTCATACCATTGTCACAAAACTTGGGCGACAAGGCTGCTAAGACACCATTGTAGCCGCAGCCGGCCCCATCAGTTGCACTCCACATAGAACTGGATGTACCTCACACATTTGCAGGGTAGGGATTTAGGATCTGTACCTTTTTGCACCTCCCCCCCCCTCTCCCCAAACAAGGTTGCTTATCACAAAATCACGGCCCCTTCTGTGATAAAGTT
>OMLO01006234.1_pt1 | contig 10021 bp, 10 predicted proteins | sample 1674811 | NCBI WGS metagenome assembly OMLO01 (sample SAMN06265003, study PRJEB25207) | coral metagenome | isolation source: Coral host | place: Mexico:La Bocana,Puerto Morelos, Mexico | collected 2008-11-13
ATGTTCATGTTCATTATTGACCTTAAACGCACGCGCCCAATCAAACCAGAAAGTTTTATCTAGAGTCTCGAGCGCCTCGAGCGTTCGATGACCACTGACCGAAAATGCGCCGGCTCAAAAGACAAGATTGCAAGACAGCACCAGGAAGGTACAAGATATGATTAGCCTGCTTGATGGAAAGTTAGTCCATCACCAAGTATTTAGCAGCTTTGAGAATTTGATGAAACATCAAAACAATAAGGCTAGTAGATGCTCATTACCAGAATGCTTAACAGTGTGACGATGCTGTAAGGAGAAGTTAGATAATGATCCCTCTTAGGAATTAATAATTAAAAATACCTGTTGAGCAAGCAAGGACCAAATTAACATGCGGCCATATTCTCTTGATGATGCCATTAAAACCTTTGGCAAACTCCTCCTTCAGTTCATCAGCCCGTTTTTTGTCAGGTTTAAGAAGGCTGTCCAGTTTCCTGAGGAAAATGAAAATACAACTGACCACGGGAAACCTGAAAGGGGGGGGGGGGGTTAACTTCCATATATGGGCCATATAGGTATGTTCCCTGGATGGGGTATGGTATTTGAGGTTCAATTCTTACATAGGGTATCATTTTTGCACCTGTTGTCATTGATTTCCTGATGTGATCCTTAGGTACGGAACTTAAAATGTATCAGCTCAAGTTCCAGTGCACAAATGCCCAGCTAAACAAAAAAAAAATGATCTTTTTAAACAAAAATATTTGTAAACTTCCTAAGTTACAGAAACAAAATAAAGTTTAACCATTAACCATTTCTAAGTTTCTTTTTTCTCTTGAATAGGATGTAATTTTTTAGGTTTTGGCCTTTAATAGGGTGTCAATTTTTATTTGCATCATCCTCAAATAGGCTCAGGGGTAAGACCCATCACAGGACACAAATAACTAAAATTTATGGAATTCCCCCTAGGCAGTAAACACCATTTTTCCAAATCAATGGCCTTCTGTCAAAACAAAACAAACGTGATCTGCTCTTCACCTACCCTTATTTCATTTATCTACCACACTTACCTTCTGACATCATCATCGATCTCCAATCCAGGATTCACTCTACCATGTTCAATATCATCCACCAACAACATCCACTGAGCTTCAAGTGCAAGAAGCCCTGAATACACAAGCTGTGCAAAGTTTGCTTCTAAAATGCCAAGATTGCGATCCTTCAAGGCAAAGAGCAAATGAATATACAAGGCCTCGGGTTCTGTCATTATGTCAAAGCCTGCTTTAGGAGTAGTGTAGAGGTGAAGAATTCGTTGCGAGTTACTTGGTGAAGAGGAGTTCGGACCAATTGGAAGGCCTGATTCAGTGTAGCGCCACTTTGGAGAGTAAAAAAACTTCAAGCTCTTCTGTAGCTGGTATGACTGCATGGAAAAAAATCAGAAAAGAGCATTTTGATAGGTTTGTTTAATTTGCATAGTAGGCAAAAAACAAATTACCATATTAGGTGAGGATTAGAGATAAATAGATTTATTTTACCCCAGGATATGCCTCAAACATGGCCCTGATGCCAACAAGAACTCCATTGGTGAAAAATATTCTACCAACATCACTAGTGGTGGGAAGTAGACTGCTCTTGCCAGAGGTTCCAGAAGTGACACCCAACTGGTATAGGTCCTTAGTAGTTAGAACATTCTTCTTGCCACAAGAGATTTGCTCTACAAAAACAATGATAACAAGTCCATTAATGACACATGAACTAAGAGTAGATTGAAACCAGGCTTCTTAAAACCTTTCCCTCCTAAGAACGCCATATGGCACTCCTCTGTTAGTGCACCAAAATCCGAAGAGTGCCATTTGGGGCTAATTCCTTAATAGAGTCATTAAGGCCAAAAAATGTCAAGAAGTGCCTAAACCCCCTCACCCCAAATTAACAGAGTACCACCATTTAGAATTACCTCCTTCTAAAGTCAATGGCCTGTAAAATAAGGAAAATGACATACTTTGGTCTGGAATACCCTTAGGGTTTGGAGAGCCAGGTGGCACACTTCTAATAAAGTATCTAAGAAGCAATTCCCCATCACTACCCCCACTAATGCCCCCTCTAGCAAAAGCTCAGTCAGCTGTCAAGCCACCTTTTTTACTAGGGACAGACTGGGACAAACCATTTATTTTTTATAGGGGAGGGGCTGGTCAACTCGAAACAAAAATTATGCACAGCAAAAATGACTGAAAAACAAGTTGTGCAAGAGAGGCCATGGGAAAACAAATTGATCTAATGTGCAGGTTTTCCAATTGATGTTTCTGCACAACTTATTACCCACCAAGAGAAAAACAAAAAATTCAAGCACATCCCAAGGGGGAGAAAACAAAAATTCATGTCACACCCTCCTCCCCCCCCCCCCCCCCCCCCAAAAAAAAAAAATTCCACCCCACCCCCAGGGGGAAAAAAAAAAAAATAAATGCCACCCCCCCCCCCCCCCCCCCCCCACCGTCAAAAAAAGAAATGGTCCATCACTCAGTGACATTTCATCGAAATGGAGAGCGTGATTGACTCAAAAACTTAACACCGTACGTAAGCTACTTTTCGTTAAACTGAATTTACAACATCTGAAACATCGTTGCATTGTAAACTGGCCTACCGACATAAGGCTCATAATGAGCGTATCTTGTCAATGGATGTACGGCGATGAATTTTAATTTGTCGTTTATGTCACGGAACTTGTACTTTAGTCCATATTCAGTGTCAGCGTTATTTTTAAGTATTTTTAACAACGTTTCTTCTTGTATGTCAACGAAATTCATGCTGTCTTTTTCTAATTTTCGTGTCATCCTGCTTCCGATGAGAGAGAAGATGAAGTATTCGAAGTGCTGTCGAATCATGGAGCCATACGTGTGGAGTTCAGAACATCTTTTTCGTCGAATACTAATAACAAGTCCCAATATTGAGAATCCGGTTAATCCTGCAGCTACACCGATATACAAAGTTGACTTTTCTGCAGGCATCTTGGCTCAACCTTTCACACTGTTGCATAACCTACTAAGATTGCATGTAAACACTGTATGCGAGTAAAAGACTGGGTTCCAGGCAAAATCAGGGATAGGGGAGGGGTGGGTACGAAACCTTTTTACTGTCATGGAGTACCAGTAGTCTTCACCACGCTATTGTACAAGATTATAGCGAAACACATTAAACAGATTTAACAGACAATTTTTTATTATATACCAAGTCAATGTTAATCTCACATTTACTCTTAACTACCTTTTGCAAGTTAAATGTTATGACTTATCATTAGACTGAAAAAGGCCACAGGTCTGGAACAAAAAGCACAAGTCCTATTCCATGCAATTTCATTTTGTATTTGACAAACCCATGCCCCCTCTCTCAGGGTTGATTACCAATTGAAGTATTATATTATTATAGTATTGGACTAAGATAATTCATGCGGCGATTATTTACACAAATAGATTATGAGCTCAAGATTTCTATCACGTGATAGCTGAAGAGGGCATAGCGTGAGTAAACTATCACACAGAAATCAAGAGCGAGTAATCAAATATTATTGTTTTAGTATAAATCTACTGGTTGTTTAAAACTTCATCTAAATTCTTTTCACTGACACTTCAAAAACGCACACTGCTATGACAATCACTATCTGTAACATAATAAATAAAGAGTAGCATAGTCAACCAGTGAATGGCATTTGTGATAGAATGATAGTAGATTTATACTGATAAACAATTAGATCCAGATTTCTGTGAGGCGAGGGTTGATGAGGCCCGAAGGCCAAATCAAGTCCATTGCACTCTAATGCTGATAGTGAAAGTTTGAGAGGTAGAACTAAAAATTAGCCATGGAAACACTCGTCTGTTGGCTAGTGTTCCCACGGCATTTCTCCTTCCCCCTAACTTCCACTTTTGTTTCTATAACTCAATGGAAGCAAGTTACATGTTTTCGATTTCTTAGTTATTTTATGTATTCACTCCTAAGAGATAACACCCAACATTTAACACAATTTGTAAAAACTCCCAACGGATTGTGGAACAATCTGGTGAGGATTTACAATTTACATTATACCTAAAAGATTATTTATTCTAGTCCATGTGCAAATAGCTATATTAGTTATCTATCTTGTATTTTCTACATCATTCTATTAAATTTTTTCAAATGATTTTTTCAAATGACTCAAGTCAATATTATCTATTATCTAGTATGTCATTTAATCTTCAAAACCACCAGTCTTCATCGTCATCCTCATCATCATCTTCGTCAATACCTTCAAACAACTTATTAAAGCACTCACTGCCTGGGGCATTGAAATGTTGGTATGGATTACTGCGAGAAAGTGTAGCCATGCACAGCCAACAGAAGTAGGCCCGGCACTTCAAACAAGTCATTTTATTACAACCATCAATCTTCTGAATACTTGCTTTGCAACTTGGACATTGCTTTGCATGGGAATCAAGCCACTCTTCAGACACAACTTCATCCATCAACTTTTGCAGTTGCCGCTTCCCAAAACGCTTTTCTAAAAGTTCTTTTTCAGCACTAGAGGCTGCGCTGTATTCCTCTGTAAGCTTCCTAACATCATCTCTTTTAATCTCACATGGAGAAACACCATGGTAGGTGTGTTTGCAAAAGGCACAAAATGCAAATGAACATGATGTGCAGACACCCGTTGCTGAATCACTCTCAAGCACGACAGCAGTTTGACATGATGGACGAGGACAGTAAACAACATCAGACATTCCATCTAGGCTGTACTGAAGCAGAAACCTGTCATACTTTGCAAACAGCTCAGGACTAACAAGCTGTTTAACTTGAGAAGGCAGAGCTTGTGATTCGCACTTTTCTGATGGACAGTTCAAAGCACGTACAGCGCCATCTTCAATCTGAACTTTGAAGTACCCTGCCATGCAATCCACACAGAAGACATGGCCACATTCATGGAATTCAATACACAGTGATCCAGGCTTTTCACTGAAGCAAACATTACATGTAAAATAACTACTGTTAAAAACTCTCCCTTTCTCTTGTTGGTCATATTCCAATACAGCACTGACTAAATTATGGTGCGAAGCAACATCTTGGAAAGCTCTTGGATCCCCTCTTCTTTTCCTGTTATTTTGTTTGTGTGCCTTCTTAAACTGCAAAGGAAATGGGCTCTCCACATCCAGCAGTGACAGAGTCTCATCAAGAAGAAACTGGGTCCATCTGAACAGGATTACTTCTCCAATGCCATCTTCAGCCCACATTTCATCAAGGCATTTGCAAAGCTTTGACAACTGAAAAAATAAGTCATGTAAACGAATGTATGTTGTAGTTGTCGTGTTGCAGTTTGCTATACTGGCAAACATATATGAATTAATGTATTTTTAGCTTACAGATTTAAAAATTTGAAATGGCATGAATTTTCCAGTTTCTTGCAAATCTCAAAAATCTCTTGCCGAGGTCTTTTTTAGTCAAAGCATTGTAGCTCACCTGAACATATGACTAAAAACGTGAAATTTGTTCATGGGAGCCATAGATGCAAATAAAACTGTGGTTTAGCTTATAACCTCACTCTAATTTAATGAAAACAAATATTATGCTCAGTCTGTAGGAATGAGCAAAAAGCTCATGTGATGTGTGATACTATAACTGAAAATAAACAATGAGGCTCAAAACTGCCACAAAGTTCCTGTAAAATTTAATGTTTTGGGCATGGTCCTTCATCAGTAGGTGGAATAACAGAGACAAGCACACACACACAGAAAGTGCGCTCACAAAGTACAAAGTAAACAGAAGCGTGTTGAAACATACTTTGTATATAAACCACTGCTTCAGTGTGCGTATGTGTAACACATGCTACAAACACAGTCACAAGATGCTAAAGTTAAAGTTCAATCTGTCTGGTCTCAGCACGCCTAGTTTAAGGATCATTCTTGACAATTCAAAATCTGGTCCTCCAATCCTGAGGCATGCAGGATTTTCCCTAGAGCTCCACTGGTATCAAATCGGCGTGAGCACAACCTTAGTGATCTCCTTGTACAGTCTGCTGATGTTTCAACGTTTCCCCCTGATGCTATTTCATTTCCCTGCCGACGCCCCTGATGCCAGACATGCATGCACATAACTTCTCAGACTTTTTTACAAGGCCTGAAGAAAGAACAACCTCCATTACCACTTCACCTGTCAATCTGAGAATGTTGTGTATTGCATTTCTTGTTGTCGCTGCAATTACCTATACGTCAAAGAGACTGGGACGCGACTACAGGAACATTTTAGTGAGCGTCTCCAAGGTATTCAGTATCAAACTCGTGGGTTTCCTGTAGCTGAACATCTCATCTCTGCCTCCCACTCTCTGGATGACGTCATGGTCTGCGGAATAGTGGAACAGTGCTCTGGCAGCAACATCAGCCGCAAGCAACATGAAATGAAATTTAACTTCAAGCTGGGCTACTGAGACCAGACGGACTGAACATGAAATTTAGAGCTATGCCCGAAACGTTTAGTTTAACAGCAACTTTTTGACAATTTTAAGAGCCTTTTGAGCCTCATTTCCTAATATTAGCTTACTTTGTCATACCTGAAAAACGGTTAACCACTTGCATGAGAGAGTAAATAATGGAGGGCTCCTAGAGGGGTAGTCCTCAGGAAATCTGAAATTTAACACGATCGGGGGAAGGTATTCCACTTTGAGCAACTCAGACCTTTCAGCTTTCCTCGCTCCGTCTGCACCTTTATGAGTTCCATTTCTTTTACTTCCTGAATCTTTAGGCAGGTATCTAGCCAGTATTTTGAGTTCAAAAGGCTTTGGTAACTCAAGAAAAACATTGAACTGTCCTCCCTTCTCCTCTGAAGATTGAATGAAGATTCGTTCATCGTAAATGGAAGCTAAAGCAAGTAATTCGTCTTCTTGCTGTTCAACGTCGTCGGCCATCTTGTGCAATACTCTATCCCAGACTTCACGCGTGTTTGGTAGGGAATGTGGGGGTCGGGTGAGGCGGGATGGGGGCTACTTATCATCTGTCGCAAAACCGATGGCCCCTTTCCTGAGTTGATACTAACAGCAAAGAAAGATATATGAAATCAATTAACTAGAACAGAGTTGAAAACTAAACACTAAACACTAAACACCGACATTTCGGTACGGTTGATCATACATAACGCGGACTTACTAGCAGTTTACTCAAGGCTAGACGACGGTCAATGGTAAGGAACTTCCCTGGGAAAGTTTACAGAAAATGAATTGTTGAATTTCTGAGATGCGAACTATTCAACCAAAAAATTCAATGAGCAAACTGAACTCAAATGGAACAGAATGTGGGATATTTTCGTAAAATGTGGATAAACCTAGTGAGCCTGTCGTTCTATCGAAAACGTCCGCAAAATGCTATTCCATTCGACATTCCATTCCTGGAAATTGAAACTGAAATTTTTTGTTCAAAGGAAAGCGCCTTATTTGTAACACAGTTATGACGTATCACTGCACTCTATTTTTTTCAAGCGCACTAGATGCTCGCCTAAAAATAAATGGCCGCTTCTTGTAAGATAGCCTGACACATTAACTTTGAAGGTTAGAAAGAATTAGAAAGCAGGCCAGTAACTTTCGAATTCTCTCAAACTTTTCGTAATTGCATCAGGCTTCCTGAAAGCACACGCCACCTAAGGTACGAGTTACCAGTTTGTCAGAAATTCATAATATAAAAGGCATCAAATATCAAAAACAGAATAGCTCTTCTTTATTTTGTCTGTATCATCATCTAAAATTATATTTTCAATTACCATCTGTATGATAGCTACATATTAAAAATTGTATTTTGTGCAAGCAGCTACCACAAAATATACATTTTTCTTCAATAAATTCTGCTTCTCCGGAGATATTTCTACATAAATTTACCGTAAAACAAATTGCTAGTTACTCTTTTTACTAATACAAAATATAATGAGTATAATCCAGTGTTCTATCAACTGTTCTGCTGGGGAACAGAAAACGAAGAGATAACCAATCAGAACACGCTGTGTCGAATAAAGCACCGCGTAAGTCAATCAGATTTATCGATATTCATTTTTGACAGGAAAACCACTGGATTGTACTAAAGCTGTTATGCTCAGTCGTGTTTTGCTCGGAGCATCCCCCCTATGTCAACTACTAGCTCGTGGAAACCTTGAGCTCGCTGGTTTATTGTAGTGACTGTCATATACGTAGCCAAAACTAATTCTTACATCACACCAACCAGTCATTTTCAAAACTCTGGTGAGGACTTTACTTCAGTACGTACACATTCCAAAATTATTTCACTTAATAGCTACACAAAATTTATTCTGCAAAAAGCAATTTAACAAATTTCTGATGCCTTCATTTCTAGTGTTTAGCTTAACAAGACATTATTTCCAAATAAAATAACTACAAGTATTACAATGTATGAGCCTAAAGATCAATTTTCCATATTTATATTCTTTCCGACACTAATACCAAAAATATACATAAAGAATTAATGGTCACCGATTTCCATGAACCATGGTGTAAAAACCACGCCTCTACAAATGTATATAAAATCTTTAAGTCCATCGCGTCTAGTGCGGGTGTGGGAAACGGAAGTGATACGGTTGCATAGTGTTACCATATGTTCCAGGATAGAGGAGATTGCGTGAGCACATTTTCTATTCATCCTACTGTGTCACGTATGTACATTTTTTCCGTAAGTTCCATCTGGGGGTCGGTACTGTTTGGGTAAAGCCATAACTTGCCAAGAATTGAACGCATATCTCCGTATCCCTGTGTTCTTGAACGTGTTTTCTCTCCTTGTTCCTTCACTGAAATTGGAAAAGAAAACATACGTTTGAAAGATAGATTGTAATTAATAAAATAACGGTGCGGGGGAGGTTAAATTGTACTCTACCTTCTCATGGCGTCTAAGGCTTGCTGGAAAAACTGCGAGTCCATGTTGTGCTCTCGCTTGAGGATCATGCACTGCTCGAGAGTAATTCCCATCCCGGTTCGGTCCTTGGCGCTCTTGCAGCTCATAAAACGACACCCGTTCAACCGCCAGCAGATCTACAACCAGAAAAAAGGTCGCTGAACTTAGATGGATGTCGGTGACCACAAAGGTGCTTTACCCGAGGGAATACGATAACCTCGTTCCCACGAGGGGAAAAGGCATAAAAACGAGGTTAAGAAAATGCAGGCCCAATTATAAGCTAATGGTCTACCTGATCAGAGCTGATTCCTTGCGGCTAAGGTTAACCAAGCAGACACACTACATATATCTCTCAAGTATTACGTTAAACCAAAATGGAAAATGCGACAGTTTGTTATCCTAAGGCCTTTTCGATTAAGATGAATCGTAAGTATTGTTTGAATACAAAAGCCTAATGCTTAGATACAATCCATACAATGCGTCTTAACTTGAGAGAGCATGTTAAATTGAGCCCCTGGTTTTCTGTCGTTTGTCGAGTATTGTTCTCCAAAATCACACCAGTATTGGTTGGTGTCGCGATCGGAGTTCTTGCCTCCAGAGCAAGCCTGAGATCTAGATTCCACTCCCTTTCAGTTCTGATACACTTATCATTGTCCTACCATTACCTCTTCACTGATTAGAAGAATATCCACATTCTTCCCTCGTCTGCTGTCGATGTTTGATTTCAATGACTTCATTAAATGTTCTAAGCTTGGGTCTCCGTCCTTTCTGGAAGCAGCTGATGGGAATGAGATTAAAAAAACACAATAATGACTTCACAAGGCTCAAACAATGTTTGTTACAAAGTATTTTTTCATCCTACCTGCATCAGGAAACTTGTCTTTGAACTGCTCAAAGTAGAAATTTAGAATGCTATAGTTATCTCCATTGATCTTTTCCTGTAAACTAGTATCCCCAAATCTGCAAAAAAGACACATAGAAAGACAGTAAGAAGACCATGGTCTTGTCCAATCTACGCCAGAAAAATATGAAAACGCAACTTTATTTCTACGGTCAGGCCTACCGTCCACACTAATCCGTCACGCTAATCCGTCACGAAAACGGAGCTTTTCGAAAACGCTCTTCAAACTGGAGGAATTAAAAAATGC
>OMLO01006235.1_pt1 | contig 10021 bp, 6 predicted proteins | sample 1674811 | NCBI WGS metagenome assembly OMLO01 (sample SAMN06265003, study PRJEB25207) | coral metagenome | isolation source: Coral host | place: Mexico:La Bocana,Puerto Morelos, Mexico | collected 2008-11-13
TTATCATCAACCTCTTAAACACCAACATAACATAACAAGTTAATTTCACTTGACAATGACTGTATGTTCTATTTTATATTTGATGTGATATAAGTCATATTTTATTAATATTAAATCAGTCCGGAAAGTAATGACTAATGAGTATAACTTTTAGTGAAATATCTTCGGTATTTGATTTTTCAGTTGCCACCCCACCCCCACTTTCCCAGAAATTGACATGTGACCCCCTCCCCAAGGCTGTGAGCTTACATTGTGCCCCCCTCTCGTTTTACTGCCCCCCCCCGTCATGATAATTATTGCACAATCCCTAAAGTGGTACTACGATCAAAATTTTACCCCTTGATTTTTTAGTTGCATCACATAGAATTCCATGAAAGAATAAAAATTAGTTCCATTAGTTCTGGAGATATTTGTGTTTGAAAATACGTTAAAATATGCAAATGAGATGACTGATGACGTCATATATTCAACCCAATATTATAGGAGGTATATTAACAGAGCTATCGTGGCCAATTTGTATCACAGACCATTGAAACTTGGTAGGCTAATAGTTCTAAAGGAAATACACCAATGACTATAAAAAATTATGTTCCCATTGCAACTCACTCTTTACCAGTGCCCACCTACTTTATTTCAATCTGTTGGTGATTTTCAGCACAAAAACATTAAATGGTGCCAGAAACTCGAGCTAACATATTCATATGCTTGCTGGATCGTACATACGAGCCGCCATTAGCAAATGTCAAAATGGAGCGCCACAAGTGCCCAGGAAAGCCTTTGAAATTGGGGAGGTCTGGAACCCAGTATGTTACCATGGTAGCAAAACTGTTGAGTTCGTACTGTGGAGCACATTCAGAAGAATCTTACTGCAAAGAATCAAACATTTCGGATACAAACTGGGGGAGATTCTTCCTTCATCATACTTGACTAAAATTTGGTTGAGTGTATGACGTCATCAATTGGCTAATTTGCATATTTTAAAAACTTGAAAATATCTGGAACGAAAAGAGATATTTGAAAATAGTAAACAGCATTTTTCTTCTTATACAGACTACTTTTTTATGTTTTAAAATGGGTCAGATCGGAAAGATGCGATTTTCCTCATAGTACCACTTTAAGTTTATAGTCTGTAGAAACTTATCAATGGCTTGTATCTGCAAATGTTTTTAGATTCAGTGTTCTCTTGCTGCGCTTATAAATGATCAAGGTTTAAGTTGTAGATTGGTATTCTGTAACCACAGGGGTAGCAGCTATTAGGTATAGGGGAATCTTTGGTTACAATATTTGCTTCATTACCATAAGCAATACAGTTTCTGATGGAGCTACAAATAAATCAGTTCAGAATATTGAAAGGTCATATTGCAATTAACTCCGCCAATGAATACATATATCTTATTAGACGTTTTAGTGTGTAGTATCGCTGTATATTTTTACGAGTCAAAATACAAATGATGAGTAAAACTACACACTAAAATGTCTAATAAGAAATTTCTTATCCAACATTTTCGTTTCCCCAAAATTCTGACTTGCCAAGGTTTTTAATCTTACGCGCGGTCGGTAATGAGACGAGTACAAATATCGTGTGATATCAGTACTCGTTTCGCGCGTTATTTGTACTCTACGAAGCAGAGTTGGATAATAAAAGCCTGATATTTTGAGTACTTTTTGTCCAACACGAGATTGAAAACTCAAAATTTTATAAAGAATGCATGAGCTCATTAGCACCTTTGCCACACAGAGATTTTGCAGTATTTGAAAAACAATTTCCCCATGAATATTAGACAGAAAGAGCCAAATATTTCAACATGTATTTAATTTCTCTAGCTCTTTAACTTCCTGGATTTAATTATATCTGGCATGTTTCTTTTTGCACGTAAAGCCGTATGCAAATAAGCAAAAAATGTAAACAATGCCGCCATGAAAGATACCCCTATATGGGTTATAAAAACATTTATGTTTTTCCACTTTGTCCCACCTTTTCATCACAGTGCTGCATTCCCTGATGCTTGTTTACAGGGCCCATAAATAGGAACTGAACACACTTAAGCTGGAAAGAATAATTTTATTAAATCGGCTATGGACAAAGGTCCATAGCCGATTTAATAAAATTAATCTTTCCAATTGTTTCTCCATTTCAAGAAAACAAATTATCATTATGTTATTTTTCTGACCCAGCAAAGGTGAGGGCACCCAAAAAACGACAACGCACAACACCAAAGGCAATGCCGAGAGGCCAAACAAAAAAAATCAGGGGAGGGCTGGGAGGGGTAAGAAACTCCTGAACGTCACAAAAGCGATTGAATGCTCAATTGTTCGATAAGATCTGAAAGGGAGCATCATTTGTTTCTATCGCATGACCCCTAGGCACATACCTGGATGCTGTCATACAACACGTGACACGACAAAATAATAACACGAGATCGCCGTGGAAAAATATGAAAATTCCATATTGGAAAGTGTTGAATAAATCGGTTAATCTTGTTTTTGTATTTTTAAATATTAGTCTTAAAAACCCGTCAAATACGATGATGCTTTATTTTTGAGCCCACCATTAACCTGATGAATCTGCCACTAATTAAAGTTTAATGCTGTGTAAAAGTGTGTTAAACACGAGCTTGATAAGTTCACTGAACTGTATTTCAGCCCTATTAGACACCGCTCAAAAACTCGTGGTCTTTTTTACATTAGAGTCAAGGTGAAACGAAAGCTTCTCTTGCTTATAAAAAAAGTACTAAAAAATGTCTTATTTTGCGCCACCAAGAGACGCGGCGCCACTTAGACGTGATACATTTCAAAGCGTCCACTATCTTGGATCCGCAATCGTAATTTCGGTAAATCGACATCAAATTTAAAAAAAATAGTTTTGTAACAGTTAAACTAATTCATTTAAGAAGTGTGAAGAACGTCAACTTCGTCGCCCAAAGACAATTCCTGTAAGCTATGAAATTTTCAAGCTCAATTTTTTTGCCGGGTTTTTACAAAAATGCTTAGATGTTGTGTGTTTTTTATTTTGGCAAAACCTACCTTTTCTATCACCTATCAACCGTTGGACGCGAAAATTAGCGTTAGACCAACCAATGGTTTTATATATCTAGACATTTAAGGGGAGAATTAACCTAACTTTCTGTAAAACATTCTGTAAAAAATTTGAAGCTTAAGGTATTAAAGTTTTATTTTTTAAATTTCTCTTACTGCAAGTTCAAAGCTCTTTTCCTCAAAACATGTTTTTTTTGCCTCTGAAAAGATATTTTGAGAAGGACTATTAGTACAAGACGAGGGTCTCCCGCAGGGTTCCTTATTCCCTTGTCCTCGTTCATGTTTACCCTCTGTTCCTTACAACATATCAGCTTACCTTACACTCCCTAACCGCAATTTCCCCACTCCTAGAAAACATTAAGACGACACAGAAGAAACGGCATTCAAAACAGCCATGTCTATGTGTAACATTGGAACTTCTTTTAAACCTCCAAGTCAATTAACATAGTACAGGAACTTATCAAAATGTGTCCTCTTCATTGCTCGTCTTGATCTTCTCAATGTGGTTTTTGATTCATTTTAAACTTCTCCTACACATTTCTTTGCCTCTTCCTCCTGACGATAGTAGACTGATAATATACAAATTCATTTTCAGTCGTTTCAATGATTTTGCAGTAACGAAGCTCTCTGTTACAGAACCACATTTTCCTTACATTTATCTCCATTTCTGCCTCTTCTGTAAGAGTTAACGGATTAAATACATCGGCATCATAGCACATCGCCCGGCCTTGCCTTTTTTGTGGCAGGAATACGTCTTGCTTTAATACGTACAATTTTGCTGGATGGTCGACCATCTGTGATTAGATAGACAACTGGACAGGATCGCTTGATGAACTCCTTCTCCTTTCCCCTCCCTTGGGGTAGCTGCTGTTTCTCCGTGCACCTCTCCAATCACCTCACCAAAATCAGAGGGTTGACTAGTAGGTTCCTCTGCAGTTAAATAGAGATTAATCTGCAGAGTACTTGGGCTGTCTTTTTTATGTTCTTATTCTTTCTTATGTTGTTTTTTGTGGAACACTAGTAGTAAAGGAGATGAGGTTCCCAGGACATTTTTCAAAAAACACCTTACAACAAGCTCTAGAGATAAAAAACCCCTCCGTCGGCCCCCAACTCTTGATTTCTCAAAAAACAAAAAAATAATATTTCTTAACCCTCCAGGAGAAAAAAGTAACTGCCCTAAAAACAGCTTTCAATAGGCTCTGGAAATCAAAGGGGCCACCATTTGGAAATCATGGCTTTTTATTGTTTTCTTCTTATTCATCTTTTGCTTCCTATAGTCAAAATTTTTTTCTTATTCATCGAATATGAAGCTAACTAATTATTCCAGCAATATTCAATCACGAGTCTTTAATAATCATATGTTAAATTAATCTGCCAAAGTTCTGTTAAAGAGAAATCAATGAGATATATATTGAATAGCATGAAAGTAATACTAGTTGATAATGGTAAATATAGGGTTCATCCCATTGATAATTTATATGCCGAATCAGAAGATAGAAAAATCATTCACATCGCAAAACAAGTACCGCATAGTGGTAATCTTAAAAAAAATGGTTACATGTCATGTAATATGCCTAAATATGATAAAAAAGGTCAAAAAATTTGTTATGGATCTGTTTGGGAGTGCTACAAAGGATATATTTCAGATGGTAAAGTAATTGATCATATGAATGATGCCAAGATTATGCAATCTCCAATTAATGACACAAAAACAAAATAGCCAGAAATCAGGATTATACTTGTGCTTAATATAATAAAAAGTGTGTGCGAGCGATCAATCAAAATACGAAAGAAGTGACATATTATAACAGTTTGTACGCCGTACAATAATATTTAGGCATAAATGCCGGTATTGTGGAAATGGTTAGCGAGAAAATTAATAATAAAATTAATAATCGTATAATAAAATTAATAATCGTATAAATTCGAGTATGCTAACAAAGGTGATTTACCTGCTGATTATAAACAATCGGCTAACATAAAATCTAAAAACATTTCAAATGAAAACAAAAAAGGAAACATTAAAAAAATGGAAAAACAAAGTGTACATTGGTCATAAATGGAATAAAAGTTTGAAAAATGGAAGCAGATATCTTTACAATATGAAATGCATGTAACCGCGGCAATATTGGCGCAGCTTAGCATCTATTAATAAGTTTCGTTCCGTGCCAGAACGTCACGTGGGATAGTTTATTTCACTATAAAAGTTAAGATCAGCGCTACGAAATTAGATCAGTTACGGGCGTGGAGAAGAAGAAAAGAAAGATAAGAAATCGCCAAAGATTAAGGATAGGCTTTTACCCCGGAAACGTTGGTGAGTGAGTTTATTTGATTTAAGTTTCTTAGTTATGCTTGTAACGTTAGGATCGTTAGTTTCTTTGCCATTCTCACTAGTCTTGATTTGCGTGTAAGAACCGTCTTCCCGCCGTTAGTAATTTAGCTCTATGTAATTGTAATTTCAGTCGACCACATCTTATTATCAAGGGAATAAACCCAATTTAATCATGACAAAGACCGGGTCATTTTCCTCGGTGTATAGTGGTGTGCGTGTGTAAAGGCGAGTTTCCGTGGCAAGATTTTCAGTGGCTCAGTTCGAGTCTGGCCACCTAGAATGCAGTAACCCAAAAAATAACATTTTTGGCTGCTATAAAATAAAATATAGTGTGAATAAAAGCAAGTTTAATTTCAAGTCTAAATTAACTTGATTGTGACCCTACTGTATCACACCCATTCTGTATCAGAACTATCTGATGACTGTGACTAGTCCGTTGATTGTGACTGATCTAGATCTGTTGATTGTAACCAGTCTGAGTTTGACAATGATTGAGAATATCCTTGCGCCATAATATGGGATTAGGTAATTTTCAAGTCCTGGAGTGGTATCCAACTGTTGAAGTTGTCATCATAACCTTTCCACTATAGTGAGGCTAGTTTTTTCTTCTGATCTTTCCGAATATTTTTAATTTCAATTCTGAATACATACTGTTTGGCTTTTAATGACTCAGGTTCATAAACACTCGCTTTTTTCACTTCATTGTGGAGATCTTTCAGATGATTCGTATATTGGATCTTATCAATTGTAAATATTTCATCAGTCCAATTCCTGGTAAACTGTTCTTTTGTACTTACTTATTCTCACTTTTTCACCAACTTTGAACTTTGGTTTCGATTATGGGTCTCTATTACCACTTAGATTGAAATACTCTATTCCTTCATTTTTGTTTTTACTGGCTTCAGTAGGAGCCATTTTTATTGAACCGTATTCGGTGTTGTTGCACTGCTTTAAATTTCATGTAGTATGTTCAAATACTGCGTACTGCCTTGAACAGTAAACTGCTTCCACATTCCACGTTTTCATTTTTCAATTCCATCTTTCACAAACAGATGATTTTTATTCATTCTCAGTGGAGTAAAATGCTATTTCCTTCTTATCCAGCTGTTAAAGTTCGTCTTGCTTCAAATCCTGTATTTTTTAGCAATCCTCGTGTCAGTATCGAGGCTATTTTTAGCAACAGATCCGCTGAAATCATTAGAATATTCCAACAGATTTTTGACAAATGTAACTTTATGCACATTATCTATATCGCAAACTATTTTACTTACAGATTTTATCATGAGATGATTGATGGAAGAATGGGAGCCTACTCGATCTCCTCCTCCATTAGCTCCTCCATCAGCGAGTTTTTGTACTGGAAATTGAATTTCGAAATACATACTATATCAATCATTTTTTGAGTGCAGATGACGCTACACTCCTTATCGGTTTGAATATATTGTCAACAATTAAGGCTGATCCTTTGTGCTTATACACAACTTTAGCCATTTTAGGATGGTAAAACCTTTTGAACTCGTATGGTTTCATGTAAATACGTTGCATAATTCTTTTCAGTAACAAGCTAAAAGCTGTATCTCCACCGTTAAGGCTTTTTGCCTTCTTTTCACGGTCGTAATGTATATTCTTATGTTTGCAATGGTGTTTTTATTCACCGGATTGAATGTTACTCTCCGTCGTTCCATTGTGAAACTGTATGACGGTTTTGAGACAGATGTGCTGAAACTATATATTATATCTGTGTCTACTCCATCAACATGGCTAGTATTAAGTAAATCACAATGAATGTTCAGCATTTCTGTATCTTGACTCAAATTAGGCATTCGTGATCTTTGAAATGACTTGAGTGTGAATATCACTAGATGATGACTATAGCATAACTAATGTTTCAGGGTTTGTTTGGGATAAAAAGAGACCTTTAGATCCACGTTTACCGCAAACCGCGAACATCTAGAAGTCACGTGACCAGGCCCCGAGGTCACGTTTGAGGTTTTCAAGGCACGTTTTCGACGACAAGAGGTAGGTTTTCACGTAAGTGATTTACCTGAAGATTTTTTAGCCTGAAATATATGTGTCACGTACAGATATTAAAATTATGTGGGGCAAGTCTTTTTCTAAAAATCGTGGGAAAGGACAAATGTGGAGATTTGTGTTGACGTTTGCAAAACAACACTGCACATGTTTGTAAATTCAATATGGCGGCCGCTTCAAGTGAAAGCATGCCTTTGCAGCATTTAGCTCCTCTTGGTCTTCTGTCGGGCGTCTGTGTTTAACAGAATAGCGTTTCTTATTTTTATTGTTGTCTTACTTTGATTATAGTCGATGCATGGGCAGAAAATGTTATCTTATAAGTCTTATAATCTAAATCAAAAAACGCGCTAACGGCAAACCGCAAACTTGTAACGTCAAACTGCGGTTAGAGGTTCGCCGAAAACGTGGATCTAAAAGTCTCAAATGCCTCAACCCAGAACGGGAAGGCTAATGGTTGAATAGCAAATAATTCAAGGGTTTTTCAAAAGGGCATGTTCTTTGGTGGATGTTATCCCCGCGTCCTGAACATTATGTTAAGAAGGATGTGCAAAGCTGGGTTTGGAGCTAGCGGTGACATAAATAACAAACATGTATTGCAACTACTTTATAAAGTATCTTGGCTTCATCATGATCACCCAAGTCAGTACAAATCAATGTATGTATCACTAGGAATCTTAAATAAAGAGCCATCCCTTTTCCAGTCCTTTGTTGACACGAGGTGGACATACTAATATGAGACACTTCAATGGCACTTAAAGTATGGTAAAGCTTATCTATAACTTGGAGAGAGTGTCCTGGAAAGAATGCCAAAGTCAGACAGCCACTATACAGTGTGGCAAAATTTATCAAGTTGAGCTCCTGTCCAATGATTCAAGTGGAAATGAAGCTTTTGTACGAGTTTCTTGACAGGTTTCTTATTCCATCTCTTAATGCATCAACAGATCAAGAACTTGGCTTCTCTAGTGGATACCTTTTATGATTACGATTACGATTATGGCCAGCAACTGTCCTTAAACATCATTAAACATCAAGTAAAATGTTGATGTCTCAATCAGCATGTTTTCCTTTCACTGAGCACCAGTTGAAGATGTCACCGAAGGATCCTGCAGCCATCAACAACTTTTGTCAGGAGGTACAGAGGCCAATGTTACAAGAAGCCTTGGTTAAAGACCATGGATCACTGAGAGTGGTTCTCCTTCACAAAGTTATTTGGAATTGGAGCTGATCCAAGATAACAAAGTCCTCTCTAGTATTCTGTTTTGAAGCCTCTTAAAACTCCTGTCATACTGTCAACGTAAAGAGAAAAAGAAAGCACGTCAGAATAGAATTTATATGTCCATGGACAAAACTTTCACACATTCCAGAAATCTGGGCAGAAATCTGGAGCTTAAAGGAATCAAACCTACTGAATGATACCAAAAGATCACTACAGAATAGTCTCAACTGCAAAGAAGCTAACCCCCGGCTTTTTTAGCTCTATGCCAAACACATTTTCAGTACTCCTGTGAACAATGTAATTGCTGAAAGGCAGTTTAACCTTTTACAACTTTATATTCAAAACATCTCAGAGCTATCAAAACAAGCCTCGTTAACATTTGTGCGTGGACTCACCTCTCGTGGCCTTGAATTTAACTCTCCAAAGCTGTGTCCGTGCGCTTAGTGCATTCGATATTTATTCCACTACAATATCTTGGGCGCACGGGGAAAATTGAAATAACTTCAAGAGCAATCAGTCTAGGCCTCTAGACCTTCATTAACCAGGAAACTAAAAGGCAAATCTCGAATTTCGTCGTTTCGGTTTTTCGATATCACCGCCTCTGGTTGCTGAAGATGGCAAAAAAGTAAAAAAAAAAAATACGTATTCTACCACTTACGCGACGAAAAAGAAAAAATTCAAACGGTAGAACTTTCAGCTGTGTCCCATTCTTCCTTCTTTGCATGTAGTTTACAATAAGCTAGTGTTTCCGAGAAACGGTTCGACTGCGCATGTCATAATTTCTTTTTCCTGCTGATGTGCATACCATTCCATGAGGCCAAAAATTAATCAGAATCGAGTGAGTGGGTGAGTACCTTCTATACTCATGGAATAATTACGGTGGCCGAAATAAAATATTCACACCATCTAAGAACAACGTTGTTGTTGATTCTCAGGTTTTTCGAGCTTCTATATCTGCGCACCTATTTCGTTTCCTCTGTTACAGTCGACACCATCGCAAACGTTTCGAAAATTCCAAAAAGTGGTCATATAACCTAGAGCCCGTGGCTAAGGAGAATGAGCTCTCAGATTAAGCGAACACCAACTAAAACAATAGAAACTGGCCGGTTGCCAGACTCCTAATCTTAGAAACACCTTCTGCAGCCATACCGGCATCATTCTAAACTATTAATTTGCCATCCAGTTTATAACGAAGTTACATTATTTGGATGCTGTTCAGAAGAGCGAATGTCCACTAAGACCGAGCGAAATCGAAAATAAGTGGCACATGATGAGAAATCAAAATTTCGCCCAGAGATAGCCTATGGTAGGCCTAGAAACGTGCTGGGATTTTTTCTTGAAAAATCTTTTAAACCGGCCAAAAACTTACAAAACCGTTGTGGCCCCACGTGTCTTCAAAAACACGC
>OMLO01006236.1_pt1 | contig 10021 bp, 2 predicted proteins | sample 1674811 | NCBI WGS metagenome assembly OMLO01 (sample SAMN06265003, study PRJEB25207) | coral metagenome | isolation source: Coral host | place: Mexico:La Bocana,Puerto Morelos, Mexico | collected 2008-11-13
ACGTCAAGTAAATGAACATTGTTTAACATGCGTTTTACTACCATGTTTATCACCGCAGTTTGCGTTTTATTTCTTATGAAGCACATACCTATATAGCCCATATAAGGGAGTACCCCTCCCCCACCCCCCCGGGCCCTACATTAACCAATGCAAAATTGTGTAAAAACATACCATACAAGTACGCAGATGTGTGTTGCTAATGTATTCAAACTACATTGTTTCATGAAAGGTGATCAACGGTCATCAACGTGTAGGACGTCGCATGATTGCGTCCATGCTAATCTTGAAGCAGCAGTTACTCAGCGGTAACTCCGCTGGTCAAGTACCTGGTTACCAAGCAGTAGTAAAACCCACATGCATGTCTGCAATGTAAATATCATACACGTAAAAAATTATTCCGCCTTACATCATGATCATCAGAAAAAGAAGAGTTTTCATCATCCTTGTAATAGTAATATGGCTTCTTGGAATATTGTATTTTACATCGGATTCAGGACTTCTACGGAGCGATCCGCCAAAGGTAAGGAGGACAGTCGAGGCGTACCCTAATTACAGACTTCAGTTACAGCCAAAAGCAAGGTTACCAAAGAACAAATTGTTAAGTCATTGAACTCTTAATTTGCTACTAAATTAAATGGAAAAGGGAACTTACCCGTTGTTTACTTTTACTGAATAGACAATTCATCGAACAATATGCTTCTTCGCAAAATCTCTGAAGTGTCAAAGATTCCCATTGTGTTTTTGTGCAATTCGTTTTAGTCTCGCTGCAGGGTAGCGAGCAGGATTCTATGAATAATTGACGATTTGTCTGGAGATTTGTCAAAACATTTTAAACCTCCCTTAAACCACTGGTAGTTTTACATAGATTTCTGAAGAAGTGAAGACGTCTAGCTTTCAAAATTGCAAGTGTGCTTCAGGAAAATATCTCTTTTGTGCCACTTAATCCGATCGACCTAATAAGAACTGAAGTCAGTTAACGTTGGAAATCGTGCCAACAGGTGCCACATAATGAAACTATATTTTTTGTTTCATGTTTGTCCAGAAGAAGAGTGATATTTGATTAATGTATGCTTCAGCAAATATCATCATATGCAAAATATTTCTAAGTCGTATTGTATTTCAGTACTGGCAAATCAGAAATGTGCACTACATGTCCTCGTGGCTTTTGAGGTGCTTAATATCAAAATAAGTTATTTTAAAAACAAGCTGCATGTATGTGGAGGCTTGTTTTTGTATTTATGCAGCTGTGAACAAAAATGTCACGGACAAATAATGTCAATCAATTATTGTGGACTGTCCATTCCTTTCCAGTAATAATTGACTACATGTAAATTGCATGTAGATGTTTTTTCTATTTAATACTTTCTGTAATGTAACTGAAGAGTTTTTTTGTGGTTAATTTTGAATACTGCTTATTATAAAGAAAATATGCATGGCAACAGACACTTCAAGCTATTATAAATTTATATTTTAATGAACGTTTGCCAGATTTGTGTTTTATTCCAGATATATTTAAGCATTAGAGCATTTTTCCATTATTACAGAGCCTCATCGAAACACAAGGTGGGTCAAGAGAAATCATGACAATTATGTAGACCTGGAACTTAGTCAAAGGTTTCCATAACTGTCCAAAGTTCTCCCATCCCCTGAGTATTTAGATGAGGCTATGTAAACATGAAAAAGTGCTCCATAGCTTTTTAAAACAATGCTCAAAAATATGAGCAAATGTAAAACCTCACAAACGTGCGTACATGCTCTTATTTAAACGCACCTATCATAATCATAATCATAATAGAACAACACAGAAATGCTTGTCAACATCCCCTTTTCTCCTTTCATTAAAACTACCATAATTAAAACTTAGATTTCCCCATCACAAGATTTTCAGTCCAGTTTTTATGAGTGTTTACACTGCATTCTCAATTGAGGGATGCCAAGGTAAGCTTTTTTCAAGATGTTTTATTTCTAACATGGTGCCAAGTCCTAGGGTATAATACAGATGAAAAACATTGGAGATTAAGGAATATTAAATACTGGTAAATAATTTTTTTTTGGTTTCAGTCTCCTCCATGTAAGCCTTGGCACCATGTTAGAATTGAAAAATAACATGTAAATAAAAATAAATTACAATATTTAGATGGGAAACCACTTCAGTCTTAGCTGGTTATCATGTGGGTCCCCTATCCTTATCAAATTGGAGTTTGGAGATGTTCATTTTTTTATGGAGGGAGAACCCTGAGCAAGAACCCTCAGACCAGACGACAACCAGAACAACAAAATCAACCCATGTATGACACTATGCGAAAATGGAACCTGGGTCACTTGGCAGGCAAGCATTCTTACATGTACCACTGCATCATCACTGCTCACACAGTAGAATGAAGTACTATTGGAAATATCTTTTAAAAATGGCCTGTTGTTTGGGCAACAAATTATTTGTTTGAGGTATTAGTTAAATTTGGTTTGTCTGTTGTCCGCTTGTCTCCAGTATATTCATGAAGAAGAGGGAGTGAAAAGACCACTTTTCAGCGCAGAAGCTTATCTGAAAGGTGGAGCACTAAAAGATGGGGAAGATAAATACAGTAAGAATCAATTTAATCAAGCTGCTAGTGATGCTATTGGAGCAGATAGAAGTGTTCCAGATACGAGACACTCACAGTAAGTTGAAACGGTATAATCATATACTCTTAGTCTAATTATTAATTATTAACCATTAGTGCCTGCAAGGGCCACGGGTCAACAGCCCATTCAGATTCGCCTCATGGGCTATTGACCCGTGGCCCTTGAGGGCGAAGGGTCTAATTGTTTTAGTATCACCCAACCAGTCAGACAGGAAAAGCAATTAATTGAAGAAAGATTTATTTGGGAATAAAACAAAAGAATTTCGCTACTTGATGACTATTACTGATAGTTTGCATTAGTCCACTAGTTGGGTGATACTAATAGATGTTATTTACTGGTAATACTGGCCTGAAATTGGAAAGAAACATATTGAATACTAATCACTGAATACCAGTTTTAGGATGAATACACTGTACATGTACACGCAGTTCATTTTTCTAAATTATGTTATAAGAGTACCAAACCCTGAAAATTAAGACTACAGGTAGTTTTTCTTTCAATACAATGTAGGAAATCAACTAGAAAGATTAAGTGAGTGAAAATTACGGTCAGTGGAACCCCATAAGTCAGCCAACTGACAGGCCACAAAAGTATGCCCGTGTTGGCCATTTTGAGTTGAAGGGGTTCTTTAAATAAGGAAAGGACTTACTGAGCTTTGGTAGAGTCAGAATAATAATTGAAGTGGCTGTAATAACAAGGTGACTGTTGTAATGGGGTGGCTGTTAAGCATGCTGCACTCCTACAAGTACAGGTGTACTTTGATTTTCATCCCTCCATGAAAACCTTTTTGTTTTTAGCTGCAGATATGAGGAATATCCTAAAGATCTTCCTCCAACTTCTGTTATAATCACATTTCATAATGAGGGAAGATCCACACTTCTTAGAACTGTTACAAGGTAATCATTTTGTTGTGTGAATTATTATCTTTCTCAATAACAAGAGATTAGACTTAAAGTGCTTTTACATGGCCCCACCAGTTTACATGCATGGCAAGTTTTAATGGCAGAAGCATTTTTTTCTGTTGTAAACAAAGTCATTTGTCCTAGGTCTTTCTTTACCCTTTTCTGTGTTATTTTACTGTACTAGCCCTAATTAAATACTGGTTTCCTGAGGCTTTCTTCTGTGACATTTAATTAGTTATGTAGTTGAATAATAAATATGTAGTGGTATGTATTATTGATCTTCCAAGGAGGTAAAATTAATTATAATTAGTATATACCACGCAAGTGAATAGTGCTTTTTGTGCTCATTGATTGGCTAGCTCAGAGGTGATTAACCAAGTACTATTCACCTTAGAGCAGCCGAACAAAAACAAAATGGCTTCCTGTTTCAAATCAAGTTACTCTTAAACAAGTAAAGTAACTCTTTGGTCCGCTAGTTATTCAGCTCGTGTGGTACAGTGTATATACATGTACTAAAACAATATTCGCCACAGTGTCGGTGAAAGTGGTGGATATTTACCTTGCCGCTTGGTGGCTTCGTAAATATCCACCACTATTCACCTCCGTGCACTTCGGCGAAAAATTGTTAATTATTGTTGCTACAGTGTATGTGGAAGAACAATGCACCAAACAAGAAAGTCAGAATTTGTAACATTAATGTTATTAACTTTCTTCTTTTCAGTATATTAAACAGAAGTCCTCCAAATTTAATCAATGAAATAATCTTGGTAGATGATTATAGTGACCATGGTAATTCAACATTTTCTTTCTTTTTTCTTTAAATTTAAATTTTGTAATGCATTGGTTGTCGAGGGAAAAGCCAATGAAATTTAGTTTTTAATGCCTATCATTCAGTCAGAACTGTACTGTAAGGTTACTGAACAGGGTGTCCTGGGAATACATTAAAAACTGGATGTTTTGTTAGAAAGAGATATTTCTCTTGCTATTACACCCAATCATTGATTTTGCATGACTTTGTATGGTTACAAGTATAAAAAAGATAATTAATAAAATGTGTAACACTAACAAAATGTATAAAAAACAACTTTAGTGTAAGAAATACTGTTTTGATTTCTCTTTGCAGTTGATTGTACAATGTACCTCTGTTTTAAGTTGTTATAATTGTTTTTGTTTACAGCTGATGATGGTGAGCTCTTGCTGGGTCTTCCAAAAGTAACCGTTCTTAGAAATGACAAGAGAGAAGGTAACAGTACATGTTATTTGATCAGTAACGTTTTCTGTACATTATCACCATAAAGCAGCTGTCCCTTCTTTGCTGCTACCACACAAGAGTATGGGAGGAGTGAGCTCAAAGGACTTTTTGATAATTCTTCTCCACACCCAATGCAGTTTCATACCTTGACTCGCATCATTTATGCCATTTTTTTCAGGTTTAATACGATCCCGTGTGAAAGGAGCAAACTTTGCCTCAAGCAAAATATTAACTTTTCTTGATAGTCACTGCGAGTGCAATGTTGGCTGGTTGGAGCCATTGTTATATAGAATTGTGCAGGTAGGTATTGGTGATTTACATGTACGTAATTACTAATATTATGAGCTTATCTTGGTGATACTGTAGTATGAAGCAGATTTGAAATGTTGCAATTATTGTTTTAAAGCTTCTGTAGCTTACCAGGCATTCAGTTATCTCCACTGTCTGGTGTACATGTATGTTAAGTGACTAAGAGCATGGTATTTCTCGGTGGATGCCAACCCTTTTTAGGGTATTCCCAGCATTTAATTTGTCACTATTCATTAACACACTTGGGTAGAGAGAAGCATTTGAGGAGTATGATATTTTGCCCCAAAATGCAACATACAATGTAAATGTGTACTGTTCCCATCCATGTCTTAAGTGTGGACTGCTGATCTGGAATCCAGCAATATAGGCTGCTATACCTTTTGCAAATGTATGTAAATTTTCTCTGATTTGGTTGTTTGAATATATGTTTTTCTATTTATTGGCATTTTCAGGATAGAACAGTAGTAGTCAGTCCAATTATTGATGTAATCAACATGGATGACTTTAATTATCTCGGAGCTTCAGCAGACATCAAGGGAGGTGAGACATGTTGTTGAATTTGTGCTCAAGCCAAGCTAAAAATGCGAAAATGTCTATGGTGCTCAAAAAGTGGAAAGGGTGCAAGGAAAGACATGTAAGCTTGACCTTTGCTGGATAACTACACCACAAAGGGCATTGAGTGTTTAGAGCACAAGTCTTATGCATGCAGTTGTTTAGCTACATAACAATTTCTCCCAAGCATCTTAATACAATTATGATAGTGATATTCACTGTATCATAATAGTACAAGAACTGTCAGGGCTGCTGCTGGTCAGGTGTTGGATAAAATTCTTTATTTTATTTTGAGTCAAGGAAATGGGAATTTTTTTAAAGTCAAGTCAGAGAAAATTGGAATCATACATGTAACTTACAACAAATGCTGAAAGAAAGATTTCAATTTGCTATGATCTAAGTAGACTCAAAACTGCTATTGCACACTGTATCTGATATTTTTCATATATTTTGTCAGGGAAAGTTGATTTTTTTTTTCAAGAAAAAGTCAGAAAAAATAAGGGAATCAAAAAACTGATTTCTTGGGCAATGAATGTGAAATGATTAACTTTGTGTAATTGAAATTGTTTACATCTTGTTTCACTTTCCTTTTTACAGAATCTTTACTTCTCATTCTTTTGTGTGTTGACAGTCAGTAGTAATTATCAGTTTTTACGTCTTTTTATGTTTTTAGGCTTTGACTGGAGTCTTCATTTCAAGTGGGACAGCTTAACACCAAAGGAAAAACAAGCAAGAAAAAGCAAGCCTGTTGCCCCAATTAGGTACATGCTGTTGTTAACTGAACATTTAAAAACGACATAGAGAATATTTACTCATGTCATGGCTGTATAGGCCAGTAATAATACAGGGTTTTCATGTGAGTGCTGAAAGAAATAATCATAATTTTTTTTACATTTTTTTTATTTTTTCTCTCTTGGTTGTCTTGATGCCTTGCTGCCTTGCATCAACACATACATACAATATTTTAATCCTCTTTTGTTTGAGCCATTTTCATTTTATTATTTTTACTTCATTCATATCAGTGAGACCTATATATATGCACACCAACAACAAATATTAAAGTTGAAAATATTTGTATAAAATTTCAAAACGTAAGATTTCAACGTTGACATGAGCACAGATCAGCTTACACGAAAGGGTATTGTGTTTCCCAGGACGCCAATGATAGCCGGAGGTTTGTTTGTGGTAGAGAAGGCCTGGTTCGAGAGGCTCGGGCAGTATGACGTCATGATGGATATTTGGGGTGGAGAAAACTTTGGTAAGTGTTTGACATACTGTTTGGAAGATAATATTTTAACTGTTTGATTACATGTAAAAGTCTAACTATGAACCTATGGTAATAAAATTTACTTAAACTTTAATATCAGTGAATGAAACATCGGTACATGTGTAAGTATCTGTAAGGTAAAAATTAGATGGTTTGTAAACACTGTAAATATTCCATTTGTAGCGTTTTTGCAAATTTGCTATGCCTGCTGCATTATCGTTTATTTCAAGGTATGTGGACAAGTTAGAAGTTTAACGAGGCTACATTTTCACTGTTACACCCAGCGAAAGTTTGTGTGACTTTGGCTTGTTAGATTACACCAAACTTTATTGGATTCGTAATTTTGTTGATAACTTCGTCAATTTCTCTTTTAAAATGTCCTTGTGTTTATTGTTGAGAGGAGAGGTCCAACTGCGTTGTGTTGAGAGCACTTTTGTTTCATTCGACAGAAATCTCCTTCAGAACTTGGCAGTGTGGAGGCAGCATGGAAATCATTCCTTGTTCAAGAGTTGGTCACGTGTTTAGGAAAAGGCATCCTTACTCCTTTCCAAATGGAAACGCAAACACTTACATGAAGTAAGTTTATTGAAAGTTGTCCGTCGTCGATGATAACTGCATACTGTATACGTTAGTTGGACAATCCGCATGAAATATACCAACGAAAAACTCAACTCAAGATTCTCTCACCAGGCCAGTGTTTACATTCTATATGCTCAGTTTTACACCACTCGTTGGAATGGCCCGAAAAAAACTTCTCTTTTAACGCTAAATTTCCCCTTTGACAGAAAGTTTAAAATTCGAGCAGAAACAATTTGTTCTGATGACTTACAGTTGTTGTGCAGTTGTTGGTGATCTCTGCTAACCTAGGTACCAGGCTCTCTCTTCTTTTCCTCCCTTGTACATGAAAGGTAGATCTCTGATTACAGTCAACTCTCCCCTAACGGACATTCTCTCAAGCGGACAGCTCTACTTACGGACACTGTATTCAATTCCCCTTTTTCACCTCTTTCCCTCTTTTTAAGGTGGAAATAACTCTCGTAAGCGGACAGCAATTCCCGAGGGTGTCCGCCTATGAGAGAGTTGACTGTAGTTGTTTTGAATTTTCGCGCGCAAGTAACTACCAATCACAGACGCTATAAGGCTGTCTAGAGCTACATCAGTGTGGATTTTTATGTTGACCTATCTCGAGCGACAGAGGGATTTATGACGCGAGAAGAGTATTATTAGTCCTTTTGGATGGCATTGATAAGTCAATGACAGGATAATTCTTACCTTGTTAGTGCTGATGCAGGATTTCTTTGGGTTTGTAGGAATACTCGTCGTACAGCTGAAGTATGGATGGATGAATACAAAAGATTTTATTATGCTGCTCGGCCGATGGCTAGGAGTGCCAACTACGGCAGGTAATTGATTATCTAATAATCTGAGAGGACGAGGTTTACTGAGGAGCTTTTCTTTGAGTGGAGAATGGCAGTACTTCTTTGATTGGAAGAGAGGGAATGGATTTTTTTTTGATTGGTCGAGAGAATAGAAGCTCTTCTTTGATTGGTTGAGAGCATAGAAGCTGTTCTTGGATTGGTTTAGAGAATAGAAGCACTTCTTTGATTGATCAAGATAATAGAAACGCTTCCTTGGTTGGTTGAAAAAATGGAGGCTCTTTGATTGGAAGAAAGAATAGAAGAAAGTTCCTATTTGATTGACAAGAGAATAGAAGCTGTTCTCTGATTTTCCAGAGAATAGAAGCTGTTCTTTAATTGGTCGAGAGAATGGAAACGCTTCTTTGATTGGTTGAGAGAATGGAACTCTGATTGGAAGAAAGTTTTTTGAAAGTTCCTCTTTGATTCGGCAAGAGGATAGAGGTTCTTCTTCTAGTTAAGTAGAGATGAGCTTTATTAGAAGCATTTTGTCCGTCCCTTATAGTGTTATTGTTGTTTAATACCTTTTTTCTTGTTTTCAGTATAAAAGCAAGGAAAGAGCTGCGGGAGCGTCTTCAATGCAAGTCATTCAAGTGGTATTTGGAGAACGTCTATCCGGAACTTCAGTAAGTTTGACTCTTCCACGAACGTTCCTGGGGGAGGAAGATTGCGTGACAATCCAAAAGAGCTCAAAGAACTGGAAATTTTGGATTAAATAATTATTATATAGATCTTGCTCTAATACTCCAGTGTTTGAACTGGAAACCTGAATAACAGATGATTTAAAACATGTTGTAAAGTTGGAGATCAAATTAGATATCTGATCTAAATTAACACTAACTTTTTTTGCGATTTCATTTCTCCGTTTTGTCCTTAGTTTTAGTTTCCGTTACGTACATACATCTCAAGTTCTTTTTGTTGTCATTGCAGAGTTCCTGAGTCTCAAGATGTATCATTCGGTGAACTGAAACAAGGAAAGAAATGTCTGGATACACTTGGTAGCCAAGCCGGTGGTTCTGTCGGCATGTTTGATTGTCACGGACAAGCAGGAAATCAGGTATTGTGCTACTTCATGGCGTGACAAAAACATTTTTGTCGTAAGAGTAGGTGAAATCTGCCCACGAGCCAAGTGGCCAATCAGGCCGCCCCTTATCTCCGGTTTATGTAGTATGAAGCGAATAGGATTATAACTACTCCCCCCTGGATGGGATGCTAGTCCATCACAGGGTTACCCCCAGCATCAAATTTGCCGGTACCCATTTATACACCTGAGTGGAGAGAGGCACTGTGAGAAAAAAAGTGTCTTGCCCAAGAACACAACCCCCGCCCCCGCACGATTTCCTTTTCCCAGCAGTTTTTGCTGTGTAGGATTTTTTTGGAAAATTGCCCAACCCCCCACCCCCTCCTCCTCTTAAAAAAATTGTCTGTCCCTAATTTAGCTCAGTTTTGCCGACCCGAAGCATCTCGCCGCGAGAATAGAAATCTCTGTTATCCAGAGCGTCTGGGAGTAGCAACTGAACAAACGTCTTTTGTCGCGAAATATCGGACGGCGAGCGTTGGATATGATATGGTGGCTAGCGCGCCGAGTTGGCTATCATCTTATCAATCATGAGCGAGTGGAATAATTAACCGCGCGGCCATGGGCCGAGCGCGGTTCTTAATCTACCCTTGGTTTATTTTTTTAACCGCGCGGCCATGGGCC
>OMLO01006237.1_pt1 | contig 10020 bp, 6 predicted proteins | sample 1674811 | NCBI WGS metagenome assembly OMLO01 (sample SAMN06265003, study PRJEB25207) | coral metagenome | isolation source: Coral host | place: Mexico:La Bocana,Puerto Morelos, Mexico | collected 2008-11-13
AAACACTGCCGAGCGAGCGACAAATACACGCCGTCTTCCTGTGCATTATTTAACTACAGATATTAAAAAGTTTATTTATTGTTCCACGAGTTTGTACAGACGTTTAAAAGAAGAAAGGCTGTATGGAATGGAAACTTTTCTAAATTGCTTGTTTGAGATGTCGTGTTCACGTTATACAATAATGAGGAAAACATTTATTATACGTTCTGTAGAGAACAACATCTGTACTGTTTCATGAACAATGGGCATCGAGGTTCAACTGGCAAGTGTTCTAATAAACTCTTCTCTGAATAACTGATCAGTTAAATACTCAGTGTTGACACGGGCATCTTAATTACCTCTAATTAATACAACATTTCGGTGTATTGGGCTTTTAACTAAACCATTTCGAGGTCAGCACAACAACAGAAAAACAGCAAAATTTTCTTTTATTTAATGGTTGATGTCGAATACGCAGATTTTCTTCTCGGGCATCAAACGGCTTCGAGGGCGGTACGTTCGTCGTGCACTCAAATTCAGATCGCCTCCAGTTGCAAGTTGTTTTCTTGCACCGTTATGAAAGCAATACGCACAGGCATTGAAATTACATGGTCCATCAGAAACTGACCTTCCGCCCTTTCGCATGGGGTTAAAAGGTAAAAGGTTCCCATTTGAATGGGTGGTTACAATTTACTCCATTCTAAAAGAGCACTATGAGAGAGCTTTTTCAACGTTTTCTCGGCAGCAGAGACCACTGCATATATGTCCGACGGTCGCCTTATAGTTACAAAAATGGTACTTGAAACCCCTTGTGTCTCCGGCGTTTTCCGGTTCTGCCTTAAAAAAAACAACGTTTAAGTTTAATTGGGAGAAAAACATGTGGGCGTGTAAATTTTTCTGAGGGGAAACCTGCGGCGTCTTGTGTTAAACAGTTATACCCACACTGAAACAGTTACATCCGGAAACTGCGTATTCGTAAAACAATATTTATTCAAAGTCCTATTGACAATAAACTTTTAAAGATCTTAACAACAATTTACAGGTCGTTTGTTTTAAGCCCCTGTCATATCTTATCAGATGCACAATTCTTAGGCTCTTCCTTTTTCCATACAAGGCTACCTCAATAGATAAGATATAATCCACTACTATAGAAAAGTATTGTTAATCATTACATTTATCAGTACAGTACAGATCAGCGAAATTTTATTACGGATGTAATCATAAAGCTCAGTTCAATTCTAAAAGCTGCACGTGTACCAGCACCGCTGGCCGTGTAAACGGAAAGCTTTTCCAACTTGCATTGGTTTTCGCAAATCCAAAACCATAGAAACGATGGGAACTGAATTATTATATGCCTTGTAGATTAATCTATATAATGTATAAAAACCTTGGTACATTGAAACTAAAGAGAAATGGTAACCATTCTGCTGTCGGCGATTTAGTATAAGTATAAACCATCGTTAAAGTTGCATTTTGATGTAATGTTATGATCGCTGATCAAGAGTTCACCTCGCCAAACATTTCCTACTCGTCTATACTTGCCCTGTTTGTCGTAAAGGGTGGAAAACGCCCGGAGGGGGGGGGGGGTACTCCCAGAAACATTTGGTACGGGTGTGCGGCCCGCTTCCCAAAACCCTTACCCTATTTATGACCAAAATCAGCGATTTTCTCTACCCTATTTATGACCTGACCAAAAATGTGATACCCTATTTATGACCTGACTCTTAGATCATTAGGGGAAGGGCTTTTGTAGCTGGCTTTATCTAGCATGCGTAGCAGGCGTTAAACGGGGTAGAGGAAGGCAAAGCGCGGATGGGAGAAGGAGGGCATGATGAAGAAATAGCTTCTTCTAAAAGAAAAACCGAAGTGCAAAAATCGATACCCTATTTATGACCAAAATGGCGGTGAAATGGCTAAAATCGATACCCAAATTATGACTAAAACGGCTGAAAAACCATACCCTTTGGGGCCGCATATACCTATATAGCCCATATAAGGGAGTACCCCCCCGGGGGAAAACGCCATATTTTTTTTGCATGATGACTGCTTTCAAGCTTTCACTCTTATTTCTGGACGATAAGCTTAACTACTATTTGGCGCAAAAAGCCACTGAGCAATATTTTGTTCGCTAGCTGATAAAGTTCAAGAAATAAAACAGTGAATACCCTCGAAAGTTATTTTAAAGCCAAGGGGTTAAATCACGTCGTCGTTTTTATCAAAAATTGCTCTTGATAAAACAAGAACGGACCGGACTCCAGCATGGATCTTATCATTTTGATTACTCATATCTCAGCCCTACTGAATGTCAGTAGCACCTTAGAATTTTTATCTGCAGTACAATATATAAAGTAATAAAACCAGAATTTCATATTTGCTATCTTCTCTTTCCAGAAGGTTTTATACTGATTGCGAATCGCCGCTATAGCAAGGCAACGTTCTACTTCTGGACGCTTATTTCCAATTCAGTTTGCTATCGATTTATCGGGAACTGACTAAGTACCACTATATATTATTGATACATAGTTTCCGAGGGGAGTTACCGCAGTTTTAATTAATATAAATTCAAGAACAACAGTAATTTGTACCACAGCTGGATGGTATTGAAAGGCGAAGTTTCTGTGACAAGATTTTGCATAAGCAGAATTTTTCTAAAGCTCGTCACAAATGTGAAAATCATTATTTTTGGAATTAAAGCAGTTTCATTGGATGTGGCCAAAATTGTGAAGGTCTTTGTTTTTCATGCAGTTTTGAGTGCGTTTGATCCCGATTTCAAAACTCACGCATTCGGGCATCGCGTAAATTTTACGGGCAGGAACGGTCACTGACCCCTAAGTCTGCAGGTTCGCGTACGCCCATCGCTACTGAGATATCTGATTCGGTACTAAGTGGTTATAATGCAATCGGCACAATATTCTCAAAATGATCGGTACAGTCCAGTTAATTTGGGTTACTATCACCTCGTTCCCTTTTACCTACTGGAGAAAGCAACTGTAAGACTACCCCAAAACGAAACACAGTGAGTCCGGCCATTGCCAGAATCCAGACCACATGGTACAGTAGTTACGGCAGTCTATCCCCAACCCTCCGAATACTATACATGTTTCGTACCGCGCCTTTGTAAACGATCTCGCGGTTTAATTGCCTGTATCCCGCAAATCTTCAATGCTTAATTAGTGCTCAAATTAATCAATGTCCATCAAACATTTTGAACGACCAATGGAAGACATAGAGCAGCTACGGAGGGTTGAAAAGCTAGTCTCGCAAATTTTTCATGATCTGGTTGATATCTTTTGCTCGTTTGTATATTTCCTCTGGAAACGGAACAAGCGATCAGGTCGCTTATATGACCTTTTTCCGCCCTGATGCCAGTGACCTTGTTCGACGCACAGTACCCTTGGACGATCTTCGCGTTTTAAAGAACTAACTTATGTGAATATGAAAGAAATATCTAAAATATAGGGCTAGAGGAGATCACTGCATAAGTAAAAACCTCGTCCTCATGTTGAAAATCATAACTGGGAACGAGGCCAATATCAAAACAACATGGCGGCGGGTACAAGCCAACCCAACCTCAGCGAAAGTAACAGGTGTAAGGATATGCGTGAATGCGAGTGAAAGAATGGCACCTTTTACAAAAAGACACGCGAAAATCACGGGAGCAGCTGCTGTTGCTATCGCTAGTTTTTATATAATAAAAAAATACGGGCCTTTCGTCGGGCGAAGGATATTGAACAAACTACAAAACCAAAGTAACAAGACAAGATTGACCTTGGTGCCTTCTAATGCAGGGTCAAAGGTAAAACGAAGAACAGCAGCATTAGACTACGTATTCATTTCACAAGCGTGGAACTTACTGAAGATTCTTTTTCCTGGGATATGGACAAAACAAGTAGGGCTGTTGTTTCTCCATTCAGTTTGCCTTTTCATCAGAACATTCCTCTCGATATACGTGGCAACCCTCGATGGCCGAATAATAAGATCAGTAGTGCAGAAAAATGTGTTGAAATTCATGTTACTACTAGCTAACTGGATTGGAGTGGCCATTCCCGCAACTTTCATAAACAGCATGATTCGGTATTTAGAGAGCAAACTATCACTTGCTTTTCGCACAGAGCTCGTAAACCATGCCTACGAAAAGTACTTCTCAAATCAAACGTACTATCGTGTAGGCAACTTGGATGGTAGATTGGCAAATGCTGATGAGTGTCTCACGGAGGATATACGAATGTTTTGTAGTTCTGTAGCTCATCTTTACTCTCACCTAACCAAGCCTTGCCTGGATATTTTTGTGATTTGTTGGACCTTGGATGGGATGGCGCGAAAAAGAGGAACGTCGTGGAAGTTGCCAGTTTCAATAGCAGCTGTGGTTATCTACTTAACAGCCGAGATTTTGAGAAGTCTGAGTCCCCGGTTTGGTAAGATTGTTGCTGAAGAGTCACAGAAGAGGGGACAACTGAGATTCCTTCACTCCAGGGTAATCACCAATGCTGAAGAGATTGCCTTTTACGGTGGTCACAAAGTAGGTGTTTAAAATGCTGTATGTGCATACTGAGTTGATTAATGACAGGCCTAGATTAATGACTAATATGGTATAAGGTAATGATTGGATGATTGTGGCAGAACAGGGGACTGAAACTCGGGCAAAAAGGTGACCCTGGGTTAGGTACTCCTAGAAAAAATTGGTTTGGGCATGGGGCATGTGGCATGTGGCTTGATACCCTAATTACCTGACCCTTAAATCAATACCCTGTTTTAGACCTGCCTTATAATTAGTTTCCTACTTCAGACCAATGTTAAATTTCCGTAAACATAATTTGAGGAGGGCTTTTGTTGATGATCTCATTGACAATGATGAAAAAGTACTTTAGCTTCTTCTTAAAAACATACTCAATTTAGGACTAGAGAAAAAAATGACACCCTGTTTATGAAATCAATACCCTTTTTATGACCTAAATGGCTGAAAACCATACAGTGTACATGTACCCTTTGGGGCTACACATATGTACATGTATATAGCCCATATACAATGTAAGAGAGTACCCTGCCAGGAAGGGGTAGTCCCTCTACTGGAGGTGGCAGAAGAGAGCATTAGAGCTTCATGACCCCCAAGCTTCCAGGAAAAGCACGCACTCCGAAGGGAGGAAGTGCGATGTAGCACATGCTTTACATGATAAGGTCTTGACTTCCCTCTAACAGCGTGGCAAAAAGCCCAAAGTTTTTCTGTATGTGGAAAGAGTTAGCTCACTGCCTCCCCACCCCCAAGTGAGTGACCTTCCATCCACACTTTCATCTGAACCCATTTCATGATTTATCATGTAAACAGTTCACTTCTATATTAATACAAAACTAGTTTCCATATACATATATTACCCAAGGTGGCTCAATATTGAGAGTGACCTTTCTCTCTAGGACTTTTGTTGTCTCCGAAATTAGAGACTCTTAGATTAAAATTCCTATTCATACTATTAATAGTATAGGTTGGAAATCAAAAATTGATATTGGACAGGTATATATGAAGAACTAGTCTACTACAGACAAGTCGTAAATGTATATCTGATGTTATTTTTATGAAGAACTCATGTACAATGAAGTAACTTCTCATTTCAATATTGAATTGCATAACGTGAATGTTTTTAGCATGGATACAAAATTGTAAGAGTAAAAACTACTACAGGAAGGTTGGGAGTTGGAAATTCCAGATACTGGTACTTAAAGCTATGATCTTTTCTCTACAGGTTGAATTGACTTTATTGAAACAGAGTTTTCAGTCGTTGGCCCAGCAAATGGAGCTGCTCTTCAGCAAACGTCTTTGGTTCATCATGCTCGAACAGTTCTTAATGAAGTATGTGTGGAGTGCATCAGGTCTTGTTATGGTGGGATCAAGCATCCTGCTAGGGAAAGGTACATGTTCTAAACAATCATGAATTACATGACTTGACAGTCTTGTATAGAATTTTAGTTTCTCACTCCTATGTTTAATGCCCCCCTATAAACATTCTTGAATCATCAGCGAGTCAGTGATAGATAAGTTTTAAATCAAATATATTATGAAATTTCTCACTTATTTTCAATTGGGAAAATTATATTTTATTTTTTCAGTATTCACTTATTCATTATGTCATAGAATGTTTAAAAGTCATGTTTCTATAAACAGCAACAATATGCAGCTGATAATTTTAAAGATGTTTGTATTCATGAAAGATGTGCAAACATTGTACATACATCTCGTATTTGGAATAAGCATTGAGAAATTTGAACTTCTTTTTCAGTTGTATGTACTACAGTATCATTACTTATTAGTGAGGTAAAAAATTATAAATTAAAATAATATGCATTGATCTCAAGATACAGATTAGGACTATTTTCCTTTTTGATCTGCTAAGAACCCTGCAATCATCCTTGTAATTTTTTTTATCCAGGGACTACAAAGGAACAGCAGGGACTTGCAGACCAAGCTGTAAGTGAAAGAACAGAGCATGTGACAACATCACGCTCACTGATGGCTTCTGGTGCAGATGCCATAGAAAGAATAATGTCCTCCTACAAGGAAGTAAGTCTGCTACCTGGTCTCAGCAGGTCACGTTATTTTAAGGGCCGTAGTACATGTTAGGGTCTTGTTACCTTGTGTGTTGGAGTCTTACATGTAGATGTAGCATTTGCCACCTTTAATATCCATGTAATACACATTGCTATAATATTATAGTAATTTAAATTTATAGATTAAGTTTTATATATTTCTCTTCTATAAGTCAGTTTTTTGTGAATATTATTTGTGCATTTTTTTGTGACACAAACAATGTTGCATGAAAACCAGCCTACCAAGAATCAGGTTCTACTTTTTCCAGAAACTGCTTGAAGATTTCTGTGATACTTTGCACCCTGCCAAAAGATGTTATCTAGACCTATCAACATTAATTTTTGTCTTTTGTGTTGCGGCAGATAATAGAACTGAGTGGTTACACAACGCGTGTTTCAGAGATGTTTGAGGTCTTTGAAGATGTTCAGCAGGGGCACTGCCAACGGCAAGCTACTAGAGAGTTGACAGAGAGGAGAGATTCAATTGACGAAGCTGAGCAACCCTCCAGTGAAGCTGTTGGTGTCCATGGAGAAGTGGTTGATTTGAGTCAGATGTCAGGTGGAGAGGTAGTTGACACTGAGGGAAGCATTGCTTTGAAGGATGTTGCTATTATCACACCATGTGGTGATGTAGTTGTGTCAAGTTTGTCCTTTGAGGTGAGCACAGTAAAGGAGACATCACACTTGACAACTGTTTCTTTCCCAGTGTTCCTTATATGCTAATTTGAGTTTTGCATTCACAAATTGTTGCCAGTAAGTGTTCAATTGCTAACGACAAAGGAAATACATTTCTTGCTGCTATCCATGATGCAGGCATTTCTGAGTGTGTAACTTTTGTAATGATATTTTGTAACTCATTTTCAAATAAAAGGCTAAATCAGCTTACAAATGTAGGAAATTGATGATCAGTACTATAAGTGGCAGATACTTAATATAAATAAAATACTTTTTATTATAATTTTAGCTGGAGCCAGGAATGCATCTGTTGATAACAGGCCCAAATGGTTGTGGTAAAAGCTCGTTATTTCGTATTCTTGGTGGACTGTGGCCAGTTTACAAAGGGTTCCTTGCCAAACCGCCTCCTAGTCACATGTTCTACATACCTCAAAGGTGAGGTTATACATTGTTCATAATTTATATACATGTATGTACTACCAGCAAGCCTTGAGAGCTGGTGCTGTACTGATAATTTCTGCAATACAAGGTCAGACAAATTTTAGCATTATTGCATAATAATGGAACAACATACTCCATTACTTGTACATTTGTACGTACAATAAAAAGCTAAATTGTTGATTGCTACATGTGTGCACAGAAACATGCGAAGCTGTGCAGTGGTTGGACGAATTATATTATGAAATTCCTCTCAGCTTTAGCTGTAAGTGATAATTTGCTGAATAAAACATGTTTCAAATTGTCTTATCAATATTTTATTTTACAGACCCTATATGCCAATTGGTTCTCTGCGTGACCAAGTGATTTATCCTGACACTTATGAAGACATGCAATCTCGTGGCATCACCCATGATGTCTTAGAGACTATTTTGGCCATTGTTCACCTGCAGTATATAGTCAAAAGGGAAGGAGGTATGTTTTAACACTGACATAGTCATTTAACATTAAATATCTTTTGTTTTGTAGTACATGTATATTTTTTTCATGTCAGTAATTAAAATTATATACATACATACAGTCGACTCCCGCTATTTCGAACTTGGTTAATTCAAGACCCCGCTATTTCGAATGAAGATCGAATTCCCTTGGATTTACCCTTATGTTTTCAGTCATTTACCATCAGCTATTTCAAACTCGGTTATTTTGAATTCCTTGCTACAGGTGTATTTCGAACTCCCTGTTATTTTGAACTCATCATTCTCTCCCTACACCTTAAATCAACCCCGTTATTTCAAACTTGTCAAAAACGGAGTACATAATTATAATACAGCACAGCTGGAAAACACATTCATATTCATTCACAATCGACAAAAGTGTTAGAAAAAACCAAAAACAACAGAACATTCAAAAGAGTTTTCAATGTAACAGCATCCTTTGGACTGATTTATCCAACTTATAATCACTGAATTTTTAATTAATCAGTGTCTTTCTTGATACTGTTCTGTATTTTATTGAAAAATGATTCATTGTAATGAATTTTATGCTTCCCTGGTTATTTTGAAACCCTTTTATTTCAAACTTTTTTTCCATTTCCCTTGGGTTCGAAACAGCACCATTCAACTGTATTCAACCTAAGAAAGGTGGGCTGCAAACATGATTCAAATAATCTAGCTATTTTGCAACAGGAAGAGGTGCAGAATTGTTTTGCTTGGCCAGAGGGTTACATTTTGAAATCCAGATCAAGGAGTCTGGATTCAGTTTCTAACACTGTCTGGTGTTTTACAGCAATTCAACACTGTACTGTCATGGTGAACTAACCAAGTCAGGGACTTGTACTACATGTAGCTGTGGTACATGTAGACTAGCTAGCATCCTATCCAAGGAATCACTTATGAGAACCAGCCTTGCTCTAGAAAGACTTTACTTAACTCGACTGTTGTTCACTGTAACCATTTGACTTTGGCCTGACAATGTTAATTGAGTTTTCCATTCTTCATCAGTCTGAATGCATTTTTTGTAAAGGTTGGGATGTGGTAAAGGAATGGAAGGATGTGTTCTCAGGTGGAGAGAAACAGAGAATGGGAATGGCACGTCTCTTCTATCACAGGTACTCGTCACTGAAAGCAGTTTTAGCATACATGAATCAGCCAGGTATTACATGTAAATGGGTCTAGTTAGGTTGACACTTTATTGTGTTCCAAGACTAGTTATAATAAATATTTAGCAAGGATGAGGTGCATCTCATGCAGAGTTCATGCAGAGTTCATTTAGATGTGCTATTATCAATTTAACTATGAAGCAAGGCTGACTATGTAGACAACATGAAAGCGAAGAATTGCAACTTTGGACAGCTGTTTTCACCTGGTTGGGTCTCCTCAGCACAGTGTAGTGCTCAGTCAATAGTAACGAAATCAGCTGGCAGACTGAATGTCTACGAAATGCACATGGTAATGATCTCAGATGAAACTCAAATCCAAATGTTTGCATATTGGATCTAGAATGACCTACAGCCCCCAAAAATGTAGTCACTAAATACAATGACGCAAGTGCCGTTTCTTGCATCATTGTATATCTATAGCAGGTTTTGCTTTTGGTACATGTCTAGGTATACTGAAGCCTTGTTAATTGCTTTTTAATTTGTTTGTTTTCTGATCAGCCCATACAGTAGCCCAGTAGCTCACTCAGTCTGTATTATTGGATGGGTTCATTACATTGAGCAAAGTTAATTATCAATGACATGCAGTGGAGTAGACTTAATTGCCCATAGAACGTTACTTTTCAAGGGCAACATACATTTGATTGCACACAAATTTATTGATTGTTAAATTCTTACACTTTTTTCAAGTTTAC
>OMLO01006238.1_pt1 | contig 10019 bp, 7 predicted proteins | sample 1674811 | NCBI WGS metagenome assembly OMLO01 (sample SAMN06265003, study PRJEB25207) | coral metagenome | isolation source: Coral host | place: Mexico:La Bocana,Puerto Morelos, Mexico | collected 2008-11-13
AAAAAAGATGGTAGCCGATAATACCGAGAGGCCCTGAGTACGAATTAGTTGAGTGCTTCACGGCAACCAAGTGAATGAATGCCTTGAAGAGGCTGCATAAAGTCGACGCACTTAATTGTATCGTGGCTACTTCTGATTTTCATTTACACGGATCAGAGATGTGATATGTGCCACTTGGGCAGACTGTATTGTTCACATTAAGCTTCAATCCTACCTCAAAACACACACACCAACACCAAGACATCGGCAGTCGCCATTGACATCATGGCTTCACAACCGTGGGGAACAATAACAAAACCTCCGTTCGAATTGGGCTACCAGAAACTAGAAGAAGAGGAAATCGACTCCATGGTAGAAAGATTGAGTAGGCCAAAGACGGCACCAAAGCAAATGAAAAAGCGACCGAGACCAGCGATCGAGAAGCGGGAACTATCAAAGGAAGAAATCAACCAAGTCGTTGCTAGGTTGGCACACAAAGAAACCAACTTGGAAAAAACGCCTGATATTCAACGAGTTCATCGTCACAAAAATGAATGGGGAGTCGTTCTTAATTCCTATGCGTGGAATGGATGCAATCATCAAGCTATACTCTGTGGAGAAGAGAGTCCATGAAACTGCTTTGGACTTAAATTATACATATATTATGCGTGACTCATTGGAACTTCGTTGTTGTGCACTCGTTGTTGTAACAGAAGAAGATACGAAATTTTACTGAAAAAATTCCGTGTACATCTCTGAATTTCTATAGAATTCATTTCATGCATTTCGCTTTATATATTAGTAACGCAAAAGAAGCGAACACCCAGTAAGATAAGGGATGACAGACATCATAAATACTTAATAATTGTTAAAACATTTTCACAATATCTGTTTTTCACTCTTATTTTTTGTATAATAATACTTTCAGCGTGTTTCAGACATACAGAGAGACTTAAGTAACACGACTTTTTAAGTCGCACGTAAACGAATAACAATCCCGACACAAGAACAAACAGAGTTCATTTACGCAAGAAATAAGAAAACTACAATAAAGCAAAACAAAGCAAGAATGAAAAGGTCATCTGGACCTGTCTGGGAATTTTTGTTATGTAAATTACGAAAGTATCTCGGCTTACCTTGTAATTCCACCCGGTATCACATTGTTTATTTTTTTATTTGCATGTGACGTGTTAGAGCTCTTATTAAAGACGAAGGTTGGATTCTCTTATCATCACTGAAAGAAGATGGCGAAAAAACCTTGGGGGACCATAACACATCCAAAAGAACGTGATCCAGACTTTCTCATGGGATACCAGAAATTATCAGGAGGGAAAATACGTCAGATGGTCGATCGACTGTACGTGCCTGACTGGAGTAATCGAAATGAACGGAAGCAGCCTGCTGTGGACAGAAGAAGCAAAGTGGAAGCATCCGATATGGGCTGTGAAGAGGTCGAGAAAATGGTGGAGAGATTATCAAGAGACGGAGAGAAGAAAGCAACGGATTGCAATCGAACTGGATCGATGAGAGATCAAGGTGTTGTGAACACCTACGCCTGGAAAGGGTGGAATTAAAAGAGTTTGGTGACCTTAGCGACCAGTGTGAACGGTAAAACTAAATGCGTGATGTTACGAACGGAAGTTTTAATTTGCTTTGGCGACTGTCTGAAGACACTTTTAAAATCGCAGATTTGTTCTCGCTATTTCTTAAGGGTGCAACGTTGCGTGAGAAATAAACTTTTCTCTGACCTTCGCTGTGTGGGAATTCATTCGATGTCTGGTAGAATGGTTTGCTAGGACTAAGAGGACGGTTAAATTCAGTAGCTTTCAGTTAGTCTCTAACCTTCAGGGCGAATTAATGTGACTCAGTCGCGCATGAGATGCCATACATTTATTTGTGTAGCAACGACAGCGACCAGTTACAGAAATAAATTACTTAAGTCGAGCACAGGGAACGGAAAAAATTATAATCCTGGATAAATTGTCTTTGGAACACTAACTAGTCCAAAACAAGATCACGAGTAAAAACAAAAATTTGAATTTGTACGGGTTCTTACTTTGACAATTTCAAACAAATTTTATCAGTATAAAAACTGGAGTCCTGGTAAACACCTTGCAAATTCTTTTTATAAATGCCTTTGCGAGATTATAATTTTAATTTAAAAATCTAGTCGCAGCATGTCGTACCTGGTTTATTTTATACCAGAACAGTATCTCAGATCTAAATAATAACAATTAAAATAAAGGACATATTTGAAGCTCTTAGTATGAATTAAACTGATCGGTGATTTTTACTCGTTCATTTTCGGTTATGTCCAATTCCATTCACTTCAGTAGTTTACCGTATATATAGCTATGGCCCGTTCTCTACTCGTCACATCGGAAATGAGTTGTATGCCTACAGTTTTTTTTTCTACAAGCTAGACAATTAATGCTTTGTCATGTACACCTGCAGGTATTTGATCTGATCGTTAAAAATAGATAGGCTTTCTTTCCATTTTTGTGTATTGCAACCAATAACTAATCATTAACGCAAATTGCGGCCAAGCTTAATTCCACAACATGAAAGACGGCGCTTCATTTTCAGCTGTACGGGATGATGTTTGCTTGCCAGGCTTGTATGCTTCCTCAAGACTCCGTTTATTCTGAGATAGAAAATCTACATCGGAGACTTGACCAAACCAACGATTTGCTACTTTATTCTCATGGAAGCCGAGAAAACGAGCTCCGTCGACGCGACAAGCTAGCGGGTAAACTTAAAGCTATCGAGGACAGCGTGTTGGAAGGTGTTTATAAACATCATGGCAGAGCTAGATCAAGGATGAAAAAGCGGGACAAATCGACAAAAGGAGAAAACGTAAACTTTCGTTCCTTTGCAAAATGGAGAAAGCAACTATGGATTGTACTCGACGCCCTCGATGATGCCACAGAGTATCTCTCGAGCGTCAACACCAGGAGTGCTCGTCGGGCTATCAGCGAATTACAAGAACTTAAAGCTGACATCATTGCAAGTCTTATGGAGACCACCGACTTGATGTCGAGCGGCGAAGCTATCTATCCATCGCGAATGAACACTGCTGGCAGTTCCCGCGATCTGCGATTTTCAGAAAGGAGCCTGGAGGTGATTCTGAACGAGGCAGAACATGTTAAACGTATTTCCCATAATTTGTCAGCTGACATGAGGTATGAGCTACAGGGACTGAAAAGCGAATGCGTTGCCATGGCAAAGGATTTGGTTGCGTTGAACCGAATTCTGGAAGAACAAAAGCGCGCACTGATTGAATGAGGCTTTCGTGTAAAGGGCCATGTCTGGGATATCAGAAGTCGTTCATGTTCCCAATGCAGTTGGATGAGATACACCCGTCATTTCCAACCAGTACTAACCTTGGAAGACGTACAAAATGCCTCATTAATTATTTTAGGTTTAGCATAGACGTATAGTACATCTCTGACATATTATTTGGTATTTCTGGGTGAATTCGGTCAAGATCTCATAGCCTGACTGTGAAACAGTAAACGAAGGAAATAATGTTAAAATTAGTGCAAGAGAATGTCGCATCCAGCACACTGACCAAAACAAAAATTTTCTTTGTGGAAAGAAATACTAGGTTTAGTGTTTATAAATATTTTTTTGGATCTCTTTTTCCTCTGTTTTCTATTACAAATATTTTCTTTTTGTATTTAAGGACCAAGCAAGCTTAAGAAATATAATTTTCAAGTTCTGACTCCAGAAGGTAGCGAACTGATATTACAAAAAAAAAACGTTCTTAGTGGTTCTTTGAAGAAACTTTTACAGCATAATTAATTCTTCAAGTAAAACACTAGAAGGTAGCGAACTGAAATTATTGAAGAAAGCTCTACAAGTATAATTTCTCAAGTAGTACACTCAGAAGGATTTTACAGTATTAAGGCATGCTGTCTGCATGGGGTTAGAAAAGGTAGGGCTGTGTTATCTTGAAAAACACATACGCCCCTACAACGTCCAGCACCAGGGCGCACCCAATCTTGATAAAACGGCAGACTCGAGCACTTTTTGTATACCGCAGAGCATTTCTTGTGGACGCGTCAGGCATTTTTTCCTCTAGCGGTATCTCGTGATCGTCCTCTACATCCATTCCTTTCGGCTTTTCTGACTTTTCTGATTTTTCTTGCATTTCTTCCATCAGTGAAAACAGCTTTGCTTGTATTTCTTCATCTTTTCTTATGATCTCCCTCTCATCCTCGGCTCTCCGCCGGAATTTTTCCACATTCGCTTGTGCTTTCTTGCACAGTTTTTCAACATTGTTCAGATCATCGAAGTACTTGTTGACTCGTCTCTCTAGTTCACCTAACTGTCTCTGCAGTATGTCCACAGTGCTTTCCCGTTTCAACGAACGAGATTCTGATTTCAGATGATCTTTAACGGCAGTGCGATTCATTTTTTCCGTGTCTGTATTCAGTAGAAAACGCTTTCTTCTGATCAAGAAACTTGAAGCTCGCAAGTCGCTCTCAGACGTTTTCAACTTTTGCGTAGGATCCACGTAACAATTGAAATCTTCTGCACGCGCTTCCTTCGAACGAGAGGCGCGAGCTTGGAGCATGGCCCGGTTTGTGACTCGTATATTTAAATTATAATTTCTATGTTGTCTTAATCGTATTTATATTTAATTTTCAAATTGAAATGTTAGAAATTGATCACAAATCTGCCTTAAATTAATGAAATAATTTGGCTGTTTTGTTTTAGTTTGCTTTCACTCTACACCAGAAAAATTTGAAAACGGCGCATTCACTCTGGAAACGCATTCCACACTACTCTAGAAAAAAAAATGTTAACACAACAATCGACGGGCATTTTGGATTTGCATTTGAGGAAAATTCAAGCGGGGAAATCAGGTTTTTGTGTCATCGTCGTTTTCGAAAAGCTCCATTCTCAAATTGCTTTATGTCACACGAAAACGAAAAGCCGGTTCCTCCGGTTTAAAGAGCGTTTTCGTGACGAATTAGTTTGGACTGAAGGCCAAATCTTAGAAATAAAGCTGCGTTTTTGAATTTTCTTTGGAGGTGTCTTTATGCTGCCTGAGCTCATCCTCCGATCAGTAACAGCAATCGTGTCACAACATAATTTGTTGAAAATGAAGTTTCCGTGGTCGAACATACCTCTTGGAACGAAAGTATGTTTAGCAGAACCGTTTAGATGTTTTTTTGTTGTTGCAATGTTTGCTTGAGTCATTCCGTACAAGTATTTGAGAGATCCACCGCAACGACGACAAACAAAGACGGAGTCAATAAACTCTCCAGAGTACTGTTTTGTCCCGGGGAGGTGGGGTACTCCTCTATATCAAATATATAGGTATGTGCCGCCCCAAAGGGTATGGTTTTCGAGCCGTATTGGTCTGAAAACGGGTATAGATTTTGAACATTTTGGTCTGAGCTTATAAACTTATTTTTCTTTCCAGCAACCAGGACGAGTAACTGGTGAGAGCCGGGAAAGAGATATCATTCCAGCTAAATTTTACCTATTCATCTTTTTACGTTGACTTCCGTTCAGTACTGATGCATATGCTATGCTTAATCATGTACAAGGTCAGGTCTGAAAACGGGTATGGATTTTTGAGGCCAGGTCTGAAAACGGGTGTGGGAAATGGCATTTTTTGGTCTGAGATTGGGTCTGGATTTGGAGTACCCCCCCCCCTCCACCCCGGGGGTATTTTGTTCCTGCGATTTTAGACTTTTTAAACTTAAAATACAATTCTCTTGCATACAATAACCTTGTGTCAGAATTTGTCGCATGCCTCTTATGGCATGCATGCATGTCTCTTATTTGAGGATGGTAATAATATAATGCTTCTTTATAGCGCTCAAATCCAAAGAGTGCTTGGTAATATTAATAAATAATATCAAATAAAACAGTTCTTTAATAGTGCAACTAAATACGGATTAAATGATGAATATACATTTCATGTCAAACTCTCACTGTAATATGTTTTAGAGGTATATGACTCAGAACCTATGAATATGCATAGACTTGCAATCTAAAATGAGCTAACATCTCAGTCAGAGACTGGCAATACTTGGGGACAGGTCTGAAAAAGTGGCCCAAAATATTTTGGTTAAGAGCCTAACCTCGGACTGCACCAACACCAAAGGAACATCCTGATATCCATAAATAGAGGCATGATCTCTTGACCCATAAAGCTAGGCACAGTCACTACAGGTTTTTAGATGTTACAGCTTATATCAGCATTGCCAATACTTTAGGTATTAAGAGCTTTGAAATCAGCCTTTAAGTACAAGTAAAGAGCTGGATTTGGAAGAACGTATGAACCTCCATCAAAGCTTGGTACAATATAAAAGGGTCTGTAACACCCTCATACTTGAACATATTTGCATATGGATTCATAAGAACACTAATACAATGTTTATTTATTTACTTATTTATACTTATTTATTAATAAATAAATTAATTAATTTAGATTTATTTCCCTATCCATTATTGGTGATATAATTATGGAAGTGCATAATATTTCCCTAAAAGTTTAGAAAGCGATAATTAGCAAATAAAAAGGTAAAAACTGAGTCTTGACAGGAGTCTTCCCCTGTACCAGTCACATGATGTGTTGGGCACAATCCAAAGTTCACACATACCAGTAATTCCGCAGGGGGTTGGGGGACAGGGCTTTCAATAAAAGCAATTGCTGAGTGCTAACCACTTAAATTTTTTAAAAGGAACCACAAGGTCGGGCAAGGGGGGGGGGGGGGGGGGGGATAAACTCTTACTGAAAAGGTCAGAGATGATGGCCATCTTGCTTAGGGTTGTAAGTCATCGACTTTAGTCTCACCCAAGGCATTGAGGAAAACTTGCCACTATTTTTAGCTGTCAGGGTTCATGTACATGTGTCTTAAAGGCTTGCACTATAAGAAATAAAAAAACCTTTGTGTGAAAGTAAGCAATAATTCATCAGATAAGCAATATATTTTGGAGTCATCATGACACCAAGTTGAGATTGATTGAATAAACTGTCACAAATAGTTTGCTGACAGTTCTTACAATGCATAATTAATTAATATTTAATGTCATTCAACAGTTTGTCTCATTTTTAAGTTGCATCTTCTGTCAAGTTAAGCTTGAACCACACCTCCCTAACATCCCCTTAAGGAATTAAATTCAAATTTTCGGACAACTGATGGGCCTGACTTGAGCAGACTTTATCTATACATGTACCTAACCAGATGAAAATAGTTGTTCTGATATAGACAGCACATTCACTACTGCACCTCCAGTTCACAAGATTTGCAGTAGTCCTTTTGTAATTTCAGACACTGCCACATCAACTGGCCTTTTTCCTGCTGAATTTTTCAAATTTAATTTTGCATGATTTCGAAGAAAGCAGTCCACATACTCCTTTCCACCATTTTCTTTGAAATCTTTGGGAACAATAGCTACTTTCGGGTCAACTGTTGCAAGAATGTGAAGGGGGCTATTTCCTGCTTGGTCTTGAGAATTGATATCTGTGCCACATTGCAGTAGAATTTCTATTACTTTTCTGTTGGGTGCTCTGAATATTTCATTCATGGAGACTTTGTTGTGAACATCGATGATTGAATCCCAGACTGCCAAATGAAGCAGGTCTGAACCCTGTGAATTCTGTAAGTTAAGATCCACTATTGCTTTGACCATGTCTAACTTCCTTTTGCCTTCTTCTTGGCTTGGAGTATCAACATTACACAAGATACAGATGAAATAAAAGGCCAGAAGAAGATCATGGTCAAATGTCCATTTGTGCTCTTGAAGCTCAAAATGAGAAATGCTGTGTTGTTCCTTTTTCTTCACCAAATGCCCAAGCCAAGCCGATATAAACTGATAAGCTGGCTCAAGATCAGCAATCTTCAAATGCACATTGGTTTCAATCATACATGCAAGGTGCTCAAGGAATCTTCTCAAGATTTCTTTGCTTTCAAGAGAAGATATGAATTTGTATGATAATGCATGGTTGTAGAAGGAAGCAGCCATTTTCAGGTCACCTTTGTGGGCTAAAACCACAGCTTTGTGTAAAAGTGGCTGAAGAATTTCTGGCGTGTTTAGAGCTCCAAGTAGCCTGTCTCTGATGATGAAACCCTCTATGCAAATGGCTTCATTGTTCATACTCAATGCCTCAAGTTCTTTAAGGCTCTGGCTTTCTGCTTGATTGTTATAAATAGTCAAAGGGGGCTTTACATTTTGCTTTGTGATAATGGCAGGAGGACTGAAACGCTCCTTCATTGCTCTTAGCATTAGCTGATATCCATGTTGGATGGACATACTATCATCATCATCATCATCCTCACCCTCTCCATCACTCTGTCCTTGACTAGGATACTCAATGTCCTCTATGTAAAGAAGTGTTGCATGGGAGGCACCAAGAAGTTCTAGGGCATCAATCTTCTGCCCTCTACTGCAATCAGGTCGCGAAATGATCCAATCAACCACCTCATCGTGGCATCTACAACAAGCTTGCTGCAGGGGAGTCAGTCCTTCTGCATCAACTACATCCATCTGAGCGCCGTGCTTAACCAGCTCCTTCACTGTTTCCAAACAACCCTTCTCTGCAGAAAAGTGCAGTGCAGTGGAACCATGGGAATTTCTAGCATTTGGGTCTGCACCTTGTTCCAGCAGGTACACCACCAACGATGGGTCTTGATATCCAGACAGGGCTGCAACAGTCAAAGGAGTATTGCCATTTCTGCCCACTTCTCCGACATTAGCTCCATTCTCGACAAGGAACTTGACCAGTTCAAGCTGGATGGGTACATCTGGTTTTCCCAGAAGTACCTGATGTGCTCTGTTGGAATGGAAATACTGACATGCCATGAAAAGAGGGTTAGAGCCGACCCTTGATTTATGATTGATATTTGCACCATTGCTAACAAGCAGCTTGACAAGGTCAAATTTACCCCATGCTGCTGCACACCACAAAGGTGTTACATCCTCGCCAATCTCATAGCCAAAACTGCAGGTTTTGACATTGTCATCTGTGCAGGCACCCACTAAAACTGTTCCTTGCTCGTCAACATCAACAAGCTTCCCTTCAATGAGACTCTTGGCTAAGTCCACGTGACCGCATAATACAGCCAATAAGAAAAGGCTGCTTTCTTCTCCTTTGTGAGGATGTCTAAGTTTTGTCTTCAAAAGTTGCCCTTGTTCCTCCAAGGTCAAATGGTGGTTTTCAAACAACGGAAACAATGACTGCCCTGCAATTACCTTTTCGATCGCTTCGCGTTCTAATTCGCTTCTTTGGCTCTTGAAGTCGAAGGTCTTGATGTGGTTCGAGAATTCAAGACTGATCATTATGGAATTTCGTGGATAAAACGTGTAATGAGCAAAGCAATTCGCATAATATCCTTTAACGTATCGCCAGCTGAAACTGGTAGCAATTTGCAATGCAAATATGTCTCAGATTTGACACTGGTGCCATACAAGTACAAACAAACTACGCAAAACGTCTCCGGTATTTAGACATGACAATCACAAGCTTAATTGTCATGTGATACGAGTTTGTCATTGCTACACCCCTGTTAGTGAGGATAAAATCCCACCCGTACCCTAGAGGAACACCACTTTCGATCAGAATAGGTAACCACGCTTCCGCTCGATTTGTTATTCCGTGGGTTGCTCCTCGTGGTTTAACTCCATTGACTTTTATCGTTTTTACGCTGTGAAAAGCGACGCTTTAGGGTCGGTATGGCATCAGAGAATATAGGAATAAATACGACGAATGAAGGAATATATTTTGATGCTATGTAAAGGTACGTTTTCCAGCTAATTTGAAAGCTAAATCATGGTAACGCTGTTTTTCTCGTCAGAAAGCTACTAGAATTTATAGCGTTTTATTTATACGCTAGACGAAGTGTACTTTCGGTTTGTCCATTCATTGAAGCTTGCAAATAGTTTTGTCAATGAAAAGGTACTTCGGTAAAATTAATCTAGATAGTATAGCTTCGAGCGATGTTCGAGTTATATGATATCAGATGACTTGAATGAACTTCGCTCGACACCACAATTGATTTATTTTGTACTTTCGTTAC
>OMLO01006240.1_pt1 | contig 10018 bp, 5 predicted proteins | sample 1674811 | NCBI WGS metagenome assembly OMLO01 (sample SAMN06265003, study PRJEB25207) | coral metagenome | isolation source: Coral host | place: Mexico:La Bocana,Puerto Morelos, Mexico | collected 2008-11-13
CGAACCAGGATAGGCAACCAAATGATCTTCCAATCGTCCAAGTTTTCATTTGCTGTAGCTTTAGGATTGATGTAGACACCCATGAGTCCTGAAAGTCTAAGCAATGATGGCAGTAGATCTTCATCAATAGTTGTATGCGTCTGGACTGAATCTGCTTCATATTTGCCACATGATTGGCCTTGCTTATGAAACGAAACCCCCCAAGATGCATGAAATTCTGCTTTGTTTTCATGATTCCGAATCATACCTTGTAGATTTTTGAAAGGAGATTGAACGATCGATTCCCATTGTTCTGCATTCATTTCATCTCTCCAAGCGGTGATTGCGACAATCTTGGTGTGAATTTCCAAATCTTTCTCTTCTTCTTTGTGGATATATTTGACTTCTGCTTGTCCAAACTGAACCAGCTGCCCCGAAATCAAAATGGGCCTCCCCTGGATGTCTCTGGCTGGCAAACAAAGTTCAGTATTACGCAATGATGTTTCTTGTGAAAGTTTACCTACCACAAAAGCTGCCAAAGGATCTGGACTAATTGTTTGCCCTTCAGTCAACCAATTCCTGATTTGAGATTCTTTAACCAGGACCACACCAGTTTTTTTAGGAACCAAGGATCCAATCTGGTTGATGAATACACCATCATGTGACACCAAAAAACCCGGTTCCAGTTGAACCCCATCCAAATCCTTCTGCATGAGTTCATGTCTGAAATCCTCAGTCTTGGCACGTTTTCCAATGTTTGTCAACTTAGGTCCATTGGTGCTGGTTGTTTTGATGTGGTATCCTGCCTGAGCTGCTAGACGAACAATCTCGGAATCAAGTTGATCATCTGATTTGGATTTAAAAATTTGCTGCAATCTTGGTCGACCATAGTGCTTTAGAATGGCTTCCGTCATCTGTGGGAGATTGGATACTTGCACACCGTGTGGCAACAAGGCGCTGGCGATACGATTTCGAATTTCGATGTCAACGTCTTTTTTTGTTCCTCCTCCTCCTGCAAAACCTTCTTGCACAATGATCATCACAGGTTTGGCATTGGGCTTCTTTTGATCCAGCTCCTGAAGTGTGACATTATGACCTACTCTTTTTCCAGAAGCAATGAAACTCATAGGATGTTCGGATGTCCAGCACTCAAAGAAGAAGTGAAATACACCTCTCAGAAAGCACATTTCCATTATTTCTGGTAGAGTCCCTGTCCAAATCTGGGTGGTTCTCCATTTGATTCGAAGTTCAATGCCATACTTACTTTGCTCAGATACGATGTGCAAGAAACCCTTCAAAGCTTGAGAAAGAAAGACGATCATTGCATCTGGTGATGGGATTGCCAACATAGTCTTGGTCGATGCAAAACGAATAGCCATCATGGTTTTGTTTGGAAATTGCAAGATTTCAACTTCTCTACCTACTTGTTTCCACCACGATTGCTTCACATGCTGTGACCAAAAAACTGTCATCTGATGCCAATCAAAATCATCACAGCCATCATTTGTGATGTATGCAATGAGTTCGTCTTGTTTGCTGCGATGTTGGAATCGAATCTTACTGTGACACATTGCTCTGCCGACTGCGATGATCACCTGTGAAGCAAGCTACCGGCGGATGCGAATCGAAAAGAATCATGTCGTGCTTGATGGTATCACAATCTTTCAATTGCCCGATATCATTAAAGAGCTGTTCACACTGAAATTCTTCTCTCAACTTTTGGATGCACACATCAGGCTGAAAGTACGAAATCCAGGCTTGATTGTTGACGAAAGCAATGACAATACTTACATCATTCTGATGATCATACCTGGAATGCTTTCCAAGTTGAAGGACTTGTGGATGCTGCTCAGGAAATTGCATGGTATCAATGATTTCCAAGTCAGCCCTACCCCCCAAAAAATGGAAAAGGTCAACAATGAGAACATCTGCTTGAATGTTTGCTCCAACAAATCGATTCTCATCAATCTCCACAACCAATTGTTTCCAACCCCATGTCGTGATAGTGGGTGAAATCACATTTTCGGTGTTCACTGCAACTTGTTGGAGACCTTTCAGCGTCATTTCATTGAAGTTACAAACTCCTAGCTTTGGATGAAAGAATGTGCCAAATTGCAGTGATCCTACTTCGCTATGGATGATCTGATAAAAGAAATTTGCTGAAGCTTCTGCTTGAACAATCATGTCCTTCTTGGCCAATATCCAGCATTTGTCGTGTTCCTTAACAACTGAATTATGTCTGGTCATTCTGGTGGAGAGAAATTCCAACAGGTTGCTTCTAGACGATGGTGCCGCAACATCTTCAAAGAGAAGTGGAATCACAGTCGAGATTGCGAACAAAGCATGTGCTGACGTGATAGCATTCCCCAAATGTTGCCATGCCAAATTCTTTGGTTTCCTAAGGAACAACATTTCGAATGGACCAAACATTAAACCCAATTCAATAGGATGCCACCATCTAAGGAATTTGCATGCTGGATTATCTTCTGATGGTTCTGCAACGAAATGCCCGTACAAACCCTTTTTCCTCAAAAGATTGGGATTGATACGATGTTGCGATCCATAGGAGGCCATTAGTACCGGCGTGATTTCACTTTTTGATGTCGATCTTTGTTTTGACAACTGTCCTTTCATGGATTTTGGTGCCAATTTTTGATCAAAGTATTGCATCAAAACGTTTGCCGGCACTTGCATGTCTTTTCTCATTTCTGATGAAAGTTCCCAATCACATCCAAATGCTACTGGGTGGAGATTCTGCGATGACAACCAAAGTGGCTGGAATAGGCTCATGTCATAATCGTGCTTTGATAAAACGTCAAATGCAATTCCTATCCATCGAGGCCTCTTCATTGGTAAAACATCGGCTGCTTCAATAACTTTGGAAAAAACCAATTTGAACCCTGCCCATACCATCATTCTGTTGAAAAGAGGATAGTGATGGTGATTTTCAAAGTTACGAACTTGTTCAATCAGCAATGCCCTTGGACGTGCTAATCTAGCTAAACCAATGGCTGTCAAAAGAGTCATTCCACCTGCTGAGAAAAATCCACTTTCTTCTCCTGCTCCCGACCAACTGATGCATGGTGCTGAAATCGCCCATACATTCGGATCATGCACAAAAACTGATTGTCTCCAGGAGGAGTCTTGGATGTCCGCAACAATGCCGATGTTACATTCACATGCCAAAGTTGATGGCCATGGTATGCATACTGATGTGTCGATGTACGCAGCTTTATGATTGATACACCATTGCTGCATAGCAGCTTGATCAATGTCTACACCTATCAACTTTTTGAAAGGGGCATGGTTATGGTGCATCAACATTGTGGCTGCTGTAGACCAAACCCCAAAACCACCTGCACAAACGTCTAAAAAGCATGTGTCTCTGGTTCTACTACTGTTGTGATTATAGATGATGGTCGATTCATCTGCTTGCAATCTGATTGGATCTTCCTCCAAAACAAAAACTGCTCCCAGTTCAATTATGCCGGTGGCATTTTCTAGGAGATGCTTTTGTTGTGAAAGACACCACAAAGCTACAGGCGTTTCGGAAATCTGATTCTGCTGGATCTTTAGGTTGAAAGATTCTAGGTCTTCTAGATTCGGCAAACCTGACGAAACCAACCTTGCATCGAACCTTGGGAATTCACCTGGTTGCAAAATTGGGTTGTTGATCAATACGTTTTGCCTCATGCCCTTGTTAACTCTATCAACCAATTGGAAATCATTCATCGCAAGATTGAATTTCACTTTGACATCATGTTGCATTGTTCCAATCTGCTCAACCCCGGTTGAATCGCTGTTGCCTCTAGAAGGCTTGGAACCAAACAGCTATAATATTTCACCAACCTAGGTTTCCTTGAAATAAGGGGATTTCCCTTACTAAACCACCTTTTGGGGTGAGGTCGTGTGAGGTCGCTATAATTTGCCCAGACTTTTTGATGAAAAAAACAGTGCATCTTTTCGAAAATATATACGCCAAAAACCTTGTGGATGGCGGTGGTGAAAAAACCCTGTTGAAACATATTTGTCAAAATGGGGATTTTTTTTGGCAAACCATTTTTTTCCCCCCGAAGTCCCGCTCACATGGCTGGCAACGGAAAACCCACCATGAATGAAGAGGTATATTTCCTATTGAACATGGTGATTTTCCAGCCAGTCATGTTGGTGAACTCAGGGGTGTAAACACCCTTGTTTTTTTTCGTTTGGAAATCTGGGCAAACACTGGGAAATAGAGGAAGAGTACGAAGAAGTACAGGAATAGACTAGAATGACTTTGAAGAATACATGAAAAATACTGCTGAGTTGAGCCAAGTCCAGATTCATGCACTGGTTTCATCAAACACAATACACTCTTCAAAATTAACAGCTGGAACCTGAAAATCACCCAATTGAAAAGGAAAATAAGCTTCCATCCATTTCCACCCATTCATTTTCCAGGGTGTAACCGAAAACTCCCAAAATCCAACTCCGAAAACCTCATAGCCTCCCTAAAACTGACATAGCCCCTGAAAAATGGTGGTTGGTTCAGATTTCCTTTTGGGTTTCGTCTGTTTTCAGGGGCGTTTGCTGTTGTTACACTAGTTGAAAAGTAGATGGCACAGGTGTCTACATATTGGTTTGTAAGGACCCTTTAAAGCCTTACTAACCTACCTTTTGGTATCTTTGCCATCTATTTTGACCTTAAGGTACTTCCCAGGAGGGTAACCCCAACATCATCCAACATAGATTCTTTAAGATGAGATCACCTCGAAATCCAAAATCAACAACTCTTTCACTGTCTCCGGAGGACTTGAAGAAGAACCAATAAAACACATTTTTTGTGAAAATTAAATGAACAACAATTGAATGATAATATACGTGGACTTCACAATTTCATCATATCATGGTTTCAATTCCAGGTTGGCGCATTTTTATAAGATGAGGTCGGCGTTTCTGACATGTTTTTATAGAGGAATCCAACACTCAAAAAGTTGAGTCCGGTTGGCCTCCATAAAAATTAACAGCAACAACGCACTTGAAAACATGCCTTCCCAAAACGAAACTAGTTCTCTAATTACCATTTTTCAGGTGCTGTGTTTGTTTTAGGGAGTGCAGCCTCCTTGGTTGAATATCAAGTAGAATCAAAAAACCAGCAAAGGATTCCGTAACGAATGGTCCCCGGTCCCCAAGTGTTTCTAAGCTACCCCAAAAAACCCAACCATTTTCCAGCCGAGTCCACCTTTCCTGACGGTCAACCCCACCAAAACGTCACCAACATATCAGGAACTTGTCAGGCGGGCGTGACATTTCAGTACTTGTATCACTCTTGAACTTAGCTGCGCATGTCGACAAGGCCACAGGGTTAAAGGTGAACCAATCATTCATATGGGAAGCCTCCGAAAAAACCCTGGACCTTTTGTGCAGCTGAGTGAAAAAAAGTTTTAACTCGGTCTCCCCCACGTGGGTCGAGATGTCTCCGTCAACTCTTCAAGCGTGATTTCTTCCACCATTTCCAAGCCTGCCGCGGTGTTTACCCGTACTTTGCGTCATGGGAATGTGTTCTTGTTGTGTTTTTCTTGTTGTTTGAAATACTGTTGGTGGAAGAAATCCTGCACCACCTGAAATGTATAAAACCTGGCAAATCATAATGGGGGATAAACTACCTATCCGATGGTGCAGGATTTCAGCCATCAACCGCATCATATACATCTTGTCTTGTTTTGAAGATGCCAACAACAGGATGTTGTCGTCGTGACACCATTTCACCAACTGACCAAAAAATGTGCAGCGAACAAATTGCCGGAAAAACGCAACATGGTCTCAGACTTGCCCAAATTATGCTTGAAATGCGGGCTAAACAAATCATAGTGAATCAAGTGAATACCTTGCCAAAAAGAATCCAAAGGTATCAGCCACTTGGAGGTCCTTAGACAAGGAAAAATGATGATTTGACAGGTTTCTTTTGCCTGAGTGGTTGAACCAATATATACACAAACGATGTGAATAGTTCATACATCAAAATGGGTACTCCCTAAAATTAACATAGCCCGGGAAAATAGGCCATCCCAAAAGGAAACGAAAAAAATGGAAAACGTTTCCAGGATGTCAGCTGGAAACTGACACCACAAACACGAAAACGAAAAGTCTTCGATTTGAAGAGATCCACCCCGCCAAGAGGTTCACCCGCAAAGAGGTCCAAGAATACATGAGCTGGTACCAAGGGGTTTTGCAGTGTCAATATGCATGCAGATTGCGCTGGAATACGCCCATGGCAGCAAAAGGGACAAAAAACACAACAAGGCAATGCGCGATGACGGCTGGTATGTCAGCAACAACACAAAAGCAAGCGTAACACGCAGTCTCCACTGTGGCAGCTCCAAGGATGCGCCCACAACCATAGTCGGGACAAAGAAGCTCTCGACTTCATAGTCGGCCTGCCACAATGCATCCCTACGCGCTTACAAAATTATCAAAGCCACACCTCGTGAAGCCTGAACATTGTGCAAAAAACCGCCACCTAAAAACACGCAACGCGCACATGCAGCCAACCACTCACTTGGCTCTGGTGGTTGATCCCTGGTCCACCGCTTTGCATACAGCTCTGTTGCGTAAATGTCCTGCGCACCAAATATAACATCACCTTGATCAAACCTTCGAAGGACGACACAGGGACGTTCACACCACCTTTTGGCACGGGGTTGTGCTCAGGCAACTTCTTGATCTGCACAAAAGTCGACATCTCATCCCCATTGAAGAGAACATAGTGTCCTTTCGAGGTAGCACACCCTCGCTCCTCAGGTGGGAATCGCTCCAGACTCCAAGGTCCCATGGGGCACATTTCAACCCAAGCAACTCATTACGCAACTCACCCAAAAAACTCCACTCAAAAGCAAAAGTTGTATGACGTTGATTCAACAAAAACACCTCATCCAATGTCATAGATCTGTGCTGTTTAGATAACAACAAAAAAGGTCTGCAGAGGTGCAACAAAACAACACATAAAAGACAACTACCCAATCCACTCTAGAGTCCAGTTTGGGCCTCAAGGGAAGCCATTTGGCAAGCCCAAGCTTTGGAGCTGTCCCAAACAAAATCCTACTCAATGGTTGGGATTGGTCCTTCATAGGTACCAAGCATCAACATGTTTTGCTATGCTAAGCATCAACATGAGACAGGTCCTGGGGAATGCAGACCACAACCAACATTGCAAGCAAGGAGAGAGAAGCAAAAAAGGCAAAGAGTGCTAGAGCAAAGAAAGGCTGCAGAATTTCAGCTTCTGGCCCAGCAAGGAGGAAGGCCACACAAAGAGTGAATGACAGGATGAAACTCCATTTCAGTCACAATATGCTTTTCCACACAGGTGTAACATCCCTTCAATATACACTGATCAACTGCTGCAAACGCATTAGTAGAAGCATGCAAAGCAACATGAGGTTGTACTGCGAACCCATGGCGTACGAAAGGCAAGGCAGCTAAGCCTATGAAATGCCACAGGAATACATTTATGCAACATGTTTTTTCCCGTGTAACTTGAGCCAAAATGCCTGCGGTAAACTTGCCAGCACAAAACACTTTCATTTTGTGCAAGTCTTCAGATTACTCAAGCTTAGTGTAATGCATTTGATCAATTGGTAATACTCATCGTGAGTTTACAGTAACAAAACATAAATAAACAAACAAACAAATAAATAAATAAATAAATAAAAAAAATTATATTGTATATATATATATGAATATATCTCTAAAAAAATATATTCGTATTTACATCTTGAAACCATCATCATATTCAAATACACTGGCCGGACCAAAGGCGTCCTTGTTGCGTCTTCGTACTGCAAACACTTGATGGTTTACCACCCGGGAATACCTTATTACCCTCCAGGGAGGGTTTAGGGTTTAGGGTTTAGGGTTTAGGGTAGGGAACTAACATATCCCACCTTGGGAAAAGGAAAATCATCTTCAAAAAGTGCCAAAAAGGTAGGGGATATGTGATGGTTCCCAGACGGTAGTTATTTAAGACATAAAAACCGGGTGATACTTTCACGGTACCACACCTGCGATTCAAAGACATGAACAATTATGGAAAATTCACTTTAATAAGCACAACACTTTCTTCCTACTGAAGTACTCAAAAAAATCAGAACTGCAATAAGATAAGTAAGAAATGATGATGATGTATTGAAAAATGTACCTAGAGAAACGTTAGACAATACTTCTCATACAATCCACTAGTAAACAAAAGATAGTATTCATATTATAGTCCCAAATGATAACTAAATTGATCCTACCATACGAGATACAACTAAAGGAATTAATATGAATATTAATATCAATGCACCATATAATGATAATAATGCTAAGGATATAACTATCATTGCTACTTTACATTAAATCAAAGTACTAATCTAAATTCATATGTATATATACATATTGCTAATGCGCAAGGATAACTTCAGATGGAACTGTAAGACATGCAAAGGATCATGTTTTTCTTTTATAGCTGATACAAAATATCCGTCTACCACCCTCGAAATCAAGAGTTCTTGCATCCAAAAAATATGTAACCAAAGAAAAGACGATCCATCTTCCTCTAGTTGGTGGTTTTTCACCAACCCATCTGAAAAAATATGCTCTTCAAATGGGGCATTATTAAAACCCCAAACATCAGGGTGAAAATAAATAGATATTTGAGAAGCCACCACCTAATCTCAAATAGGGCTGAAAAGACCATAAGATTGAGGTTTGCCTGACAATAAGGGGTCCATTTCCCTTACTAAAAAAAACCACGATTTGGGGGCTATGTTGGTTCGTTTCAGGGACCCCAATAAATGGATTGAAGTCAACTCATGACGAACCCAACCAGCTTTTCCAACGCATTTTTTTCGACCGGAAAGGCCTGACTCGCTACCTGAGAAAAGCTCAGTGAAAAAAAATCAAAGTGGGGCTGGGCTTTAATATGAGGCAAGAAAAAATCACATGATCACATGAATTCCTATTTATCATAACCAAAAGGATCTCTCTATGGGTGTTTCCTTCAATGGTGGTAACCCTCCAAACACCCCAAAATGATCATTTTTAGTAGGAAAACCCCCTTGAAAGTTGTTGGGGAGACCCAACATTTTAGGAAATCCACATATCATTGATTTATCAAGGTCAGAGTTGACAACTCTGAAGAAATATCTGGGCATCTTTTACTCTAATTCCTACCAGTAACCCTGAATTAAGGGGTGATTTTGGGGGGGATTCCCTTACTATATAAGGTGACCTCGGCTGAGGTTGCAATATTTGCTCTAATTCCTAAACCTGAATGATCAGGTGATTGTGGGCGGATTTCCTTGCTAAACCACCATTTTAAAGGTGACCCACCGGCGGGAAAAGGTCGTTTTTATTTGCCCAGAAAGATGGCTCCATTGACTGGAGTTGTATGGGCCCCTACTGGTATCACTTTGTACGGTGAAAAATCTCAACCGAGCCATTTTGAAGGTTTGCTTTGGGCATGTCCTACTAAAAATACAATAATCCCAGGTGGTCCCTGGAATACTGGGATGGGTCCAGAGTCCAAGTATTACACATTCCCACTTTGTCTAAAAGGAATATCCTATTTATACTAAATCATCCGGCAAACTTCGTTTGAATTCACAATCGGTGAGGGGCCTAACTTGGAAGATGGTGGTGACTCTCCCACATCTTTAAAACTACAACATACCACGACCACATCATTCCAAAAGTTGGCTTCTCATGGTCCGTCATGATGTTTTAAGTTTTTTTTTTTGCAAGGTATAAAGCGCAGCACTCAAAAAATAAACTAAACCATTGAGTAAATAAAAAACTTTAAACAACATATACACAGCAGTTGCTATTTGTCATGTCACCAAGTTTCTTGAGAGGAGGCTCCAGACTTGAGTCCATGCAAGTTGTAAAAAACACCACTCTCCGAACAAAGAAAACAACTCAAAACCCACCTGTGACATCTCATTGAATCCTGGTTGGTTAATCAGGATTCTTATATTGGTGTATTAGAATCCCTTATATATAAAATCCCTATAGTAGTACAATA
>OMLO01006241.1_pt1 | contig 10016 bp, 5 predicted proteins | sample 1674811 | NCBI WGS metagenome assembly OMLO01 (sample SAMN06265003, study PRJEB25207) | coral metagenome | isolation source: Coral host | place: Mexico:La Bocana,Puerto Morelos, Mexico | collected 2008-11-13
GGGCTATCTTTTAACCCTCTTGCTAGGGTAACCCTAGGTGCTAGGGTTACCCGCCTGCTTGTAAACAGGCCCTTAGTAACTACGAGTAACAAAAAGAAACAGTTAGGTAACTGCAAAAGCATTGAAAACCCTGGAAGAAATCCTAGGCACTTAAAGTACTTTGGATCAATTTCTAAGATGTGCGTTCATGATCGAAGTATTAAAGTTAACCTGAACTTACAATTTTTTTTTATCCAAGTACTTGGTACGCTCATCATATTTATACGTCAACTGACGTTATAAGACTGTTTTGTAAAACTCTGATCGTAAAGAATGGGTAATATTACATTCGGTTTTTGAGTTGGTTGTCAATTCTGACCGACGGAAAGCGCCAGACAAATTGAGTTTCACTGCATTCTTGACAACATTGTAGAAGTAGATTTCATTGATTACATATCAATTTCGTCTTTACATTACAAGAAAGCATCCCTTCAAAAAGTTAGATGCCAAAAGATTCATTGACAAAAATGGTCTAAAGGGTGCATGTTATCATGTCTTACGAATGCACGATTATGATCACAAATTGAAAGCGTTCGGCAGACTTTTTCCATTCTACCCCTGCACTTTGGAATAATAGATAAAACTGCTTATGACACCTTGCTACGCCGTCTAAAAAATCACGAAAAATCAATACTTCTTTGCTCTTCTTCGATCGTTCAATTATCATCTTTAATTCATCCACATGACAATGCAATTGAGAAGCAGCCAAACGTATCAAATAAAATGTGATTATTGATGCTTGCCTAGTTTTCCGTGCCGAACGTAAAATGGGACGAATTTGGACTGTTGTTATCTTTTCCTTGTTTTTTTGCATTGAAAGTCAGGCCTAGGGTTAATTTGCACACACCGATGTATCGGCCCGATTTGTCCTGCCCGTTACAACGGGAAGCAAATCCTGTGCGTTTGAGTAGCAATCCGGTAAAACAAGGAAGCAGCCATACAGATGTTCCAGTGTTGGTCCCGAATATTGAATTCTTAGGTATTCCCAAAAACGACTAAAACAACTAAAATATAAAAATAAAAAATAAATGAATAAGATGACCAAAGTTGTCTCAGGCTTTCATTCCTTATCATCTAGTACCCACTATTTCTTCTCAAACCGCTTTATATTTATCACTCTGCAGAGCCTGTAATACAAATAGTACGATATCTTTTAATTCGCGTCCCAACTTATCACTAGTACTGAATTAGCCTTTCATTCATTAGTCTGACCTTTTTTAAGAAATACTCCTTTAAGTCTTTGCAGTCACTTGGAACGCTCTGTGTAACATCCCTCAACAGCCAAACAAAGTAAGGAAATGTTTTGTGAAAGAATTCGTTGTCTTCAGTTAGGCCACTCTGAGAAGCACCAGAGACAGTGGACCTTACCTGAATTCTTTCAGAGAGTTTTACTATAAAGCTATAAATCGTCAGGGAAAGCGTCTTATAGATCTTCAGGATCGTTACGCATATACAAACACGGTACATATTTTCGCCTGTGGCTCGTGTTCCCACAGCATTTCTCGTTCTCCCAAACTTTCACTCGTGTTTCTACTGAACTCGATAGAAACACGGTACATGTTTTCCGCTACTTCTCAAATATAAAATGACTTAAAGCTTAAAGCTTAAAGCTTAAAGCTTGTCTTAAAGCTGTCTCATTGTCTTAATCTTACCGCATGTTCTTAGGCCCTGTCCTAACTATACCGAAAAAATTTGAATACATAGGTTTTACTCTGAAAACGGAACAAATGTTTTCCGTCCACACTACGCGAGAGGAACTACGAAACGCGACAATCGGTCATTTGAGGACAATTTGGTTAGGAAAATCACAGGATTATTGTGACGCCATTGTTTTCAAAATGGTTTCTGTGTACCACGCATGCTCAAAACACACCATCCACTGTTTTCTATGCATAGAAGGCATGGAAAAGGATACTCCAGTTTCTCTACGTCATTTCTTGTCGGAACACTTTGAGTATTGTAGATAAGCACAGAAGCTAACAGAACGGTTAACGTGAAGATCTGATGGTCGTCAAAACTTTCACTACTTGTAGAATCAATTCCTTCAGAGTCCAGGAGCACTACTGTGAATTCCTGTCCATTTAAATCCTAGATAAGGCAATGTACACGTTCACAAAATAACATTGACTATAAGGAAACATTGTAGCCCAAACAATGGAACAAACCTTATATTTTTCTGGTACAATCCATAGCCATATTCCCATTGTCTCGGCCTCCATTTCGTGTCCAAGAGGGAAAACCTCAGGTTGGTTAAAGGCTTCGCTTAATATGTAGGACTTTCCTTTCCTGTATGGGCCAGCAACGGAGACCACGCACACCGGACCTATCAAAAGACGATTTTGACTTACGCCTCCCTGTATCGATAGCAATGACACCGTGAGATATTTTGCGATTCGCGTTCATGACGATTTGTATTTGGATAAGACTTTTAGTGAAAAGAAAGGTACATGCAGTGTTACACAATAATAATGTGTGTTGAATGTCACGCATGTTAATGTTTGTAAGGTTTCTTTGTAAACACAGTCGAGTATTGTTGTCTCTTACCAGATTTCCTGTGATTACACTGTAACAGAGGCTTTCTTTGAATTAGGATAGCACCTCTTTGTATTATTTCTGTATAGCCCTTTGTGTTCGTCTAGGATTTAGGACCGTAGTTAGGTTATGTAAAGAGAGTTGACATTAAACCTTGTGTTGTGGCGAACTTAGTCTGTTTACGTTCGCGTGTGCCCTTTTGCCTTGACCCTCGGAAACGTTACAATAATGTTACATGCATATCACGTGTTACGAGTTCAGTGGTCTTCAACTCTGAGACCATAATGGCTATTTAATCATAAAAGATAATTTCGATGTGATACACTAAAGTACTGCAGTTTTATCTTCTATTACCAACATATTGAGCTACATGATACACCTCAGATCTCAGCGAACAGCCCATGCAAGCAGACAACATACTCCTGATCCTGATACTTATGAACTGCCACTAGACCTGCTCACCTTTAACTTCCCAAAGTTTCTCAAGGGCTTCTCGACCACTTGTAGGGAGTTGCGCTCGGTCCCTGTCTTAATACACTTGCCCATCCGTGGGTTCCACACATAGTTGTTAGGTAAACAAAGTGGTATTGCGTATGCTTCTTTTTCAGCAGTACGGATACCTGTCATGTTTAATCAAGAATAATTTGTAATGCTTAGCAGACGTTAATAAACAAGGTGTTTTCTAATACAAACGTGAAGTTATATAAGTATGAAGCTTATACATATATGGTTGCTAGACACGGAAAAACATAGTAACAATGTGAAACTGGCTTTCTTTTTGTCAGTTCATGATCTTATACCCATGGTTTTGTGTTAGGTTTTGTTACACCTACACCACATATAACGAAACCTCCCTAACCAAGCTTTTAGTACCTGAGAAACCTGGATGCTAAGTAATTTGCAGGTTCTCTCATTGAGATTAAACATTGACGAAGACTTATGTGTTTTTGTGATAATTCGAGTGACTACACTTCTATTGCTTTTCTGGCTGAATATTCTTAATTTTCTGTTTATTGTACACTGCATGAAAATATTCTTGTGAAGTTGGTCTGGAAGGTGTTTAAGTAATTTTGGGTCCAGTCTGCAGGCGTCAAAACCTGATATCACGCACAAGCAGAAATGTTATTAGAATCGAGCATATACGGCTAGTGCTGTTGTCGTTGCCCTTTGGCTAGTTTTGCTGTTTAGAGGAAAGAAGACTTTTATATGGCTTATTTAAAAGCATACAATTGTATAAATATTTATGCAAATTTTCAACACTCAAAATTGTATTCTTTTCAAAATCTCAGCCTCGGATTTATTTTAAAAATATAATTAAAATTTCACAAATTTCCGCCTCGATATTGTCATTGCAGTTAATAAAAATGAAATTGGCACTCATCAATAATTGGGTTTTTGGGGTGGCGTATTATTCCTCTTTTACTTCTTTGTATTTTTCATGAATAATATCAGTACACAATAAAAACCACTATATTACAATATATACAATGTAAGCTCTAGAGTCACCTAAAACTGACTGCTTATAGTCCTTTTTGATACATGTACTGGAATAGTAAGCATCAGCTGAGGCGCCCTCTTTCAGTTGGAGGAAGCTACTACTGGCTGATCTTGGCTTCAGCAAATAGTAGCCAGAAACAACAGAAATTTCATGACTTCCTCTCGTAAGCGACCACCTATCCTCGGCGACCAGTTTTCCAAAATACCAAACGTTTCCATGTCAAATCACTATATTTGGATCTCTTGTTAGCGACCATCTCTCGTGAGTGACTGCGACCACTTTTAGAGCTAAAAGTTTGAAATTTGCGTTTTAACCTCCCGTTAAACTGATCACTTGACAGATTATAGAGGGATAATAAGTTGTTGAAACATTTGCGCAGTACTGGACAGTACAAGATACGGATATTTCGCAAAGGCAAGTACAGTATATTTCTCGAAATTGACTTTAGACATCAATAAAACATTAAAACATCGGGTTAGTCTCTGCAGTTACAATATGCTACTGAGGAAGAATTTTGACATAACACTCTTAGGTCTTGTAAACGACCATCTCCTGTACGTCCCCCAACTAGGCTTCACATTTTAGGGGGTGAGAGGTTCGCCTGTACTCATTTTCTCCCAAGTTATTAGTCATTAGTTGCTTTGCACTTTCTGTGATGATACTATAAATATTTTTAAATTTTGACGGACCTCCTTACTCTTCTGTTCGGGTAAGGCTTTGAATCTCTTACCTGCACTTTTTGGCCTGCTGAACATTTCCAAAGACAGTGCCACCGCTCTCGCTAATTGTTCGTCTTCATCTTCCTGAAATTCCTAGTTAGAATGTAGATTAAAGAGGTGCTCGTTCAGGTTGGAAAGAAATTTCAATATTTACTGGCTGATAAAGGAACTTTTAACAAATTTATTCTTAGTCCGCCACTCTAGCCTGTGAAAACTGAGCTCTCTAGTGGAGGGTGGTCGAAGGGAAAACGGGTCAAAAAACGAGAGAAGAGCCTTTTGACAAGGGATTAAAACCGCCTTTTAATTAACCTGTAATTGATCCGTCAACAATATGCCATTGTAAAATGGGATTGATAGGTTTACACGACTCCTACGGCTAGTGACATTTGTACATTTGCCGTTTATTTGATTTTGATCCCTCCGACCTTTATTTACTTAATAAGTATTTAGGAATGCTCTTTATACTGTGCTATGTTAAGTATGTTACGAGTAATTTTATGTTACCAAATTTGTTTGGGATGGCTGCCTTGAGTCGTAACCGTAACCTTGACTTTGGTGACAGACTGCACTGGAAGGATCATCCATTTGAGAATTCTCCAGTGCTTTTGCTAAGGCTTCGTCTTCGTCTTCCGACTGGAAACATCTCAGGGACTGAAGTTTCAATCGTCATGCGGTTATCATTTGATTGTTAGTTACAAATAAAACATAACCAGTGATCTTCTCTGAAAAGTTCTCCCTCGAACAACGGTCTTGAACTCCCACTGGGTCCCATGTATTGTTTTTCCTTACTCAGTGATATAATATACATACAATTGTTTTAATTTTCATAAGTTTTTTAAAACAGCGCAAAGCATTTGACAGCCTTCAATGTGAACAGCAGTTACAAAAAATGGGGTCCACCGTTGATGCCTTCTAGCTACCACTTTAATTTCGAAAACAGGACAATCTGATATCAAGTTCCCACATTCTGATCAATTGCCCAGGGAGGTGATGATCATGATACCTCTATTTATCATGATACTTTATCAGTCAACCCGACTACTTGATTAACAGTAAGTTAAAACCAAACAGAAAACGCAAATAAATAAATAAATAAATAAATAAGTTTGCTATTGAATAAGACCAAACAGATTTGGGTTCGGATTTGCACCATCTGATTCCATGTTTCCTAATGCCATTCCCTCCCAGTTCCCCCTACGCAATTTTTGCTTCGGTACGTTGAATCGCTATGAAATCTTATGGTTATATATAGCCAAAGCCGATTACAAGTCACCCCGCATAGGTTTTACGGTAACTATCCGAAAAACTATTTTATCACGAGAATTATAATATCTGTTTAGGTTAAAAATTGAAAACGGGATCATTTGCGGTCCACATCGGGGATCATTTCCGATCTTGGCATCATTTGCGCTCGAGAATCATTTGCAATGCTATACAGTAAAATGTCCCCGGCAAGGGGACGAGCGCTCTAACCATGAGGCCACCACGCCACCGTGTAAGAATCTATTTTTTTTGGAGTCTAGCGAAAGGAAGACGATAAGGTATCCGAGATCTTGTATCAGGTAACTTGTAGTATTTCCTCTGAGAGGAAATCTGGAGCACGTCCATCCAGGAGAAACAGAAAAGACAAATATCCTAGCATATTTTCGCGCCGAATGAAACCTATTGTCTATATTTTCCTTCAAATATTTTCGTAACAGGCGAGGTTTTTAAAAATTTAAAAATATCACTCGGATATTAGAGGAAACCTCCATTATTTTAACAAGTATGGCCTAAAATGTTTAAAATGTACTTATTAGAAGATATGAAATAAAAACAATGTCTCTCCTAGCGAAATAATTTTTTTTATCGGCTTCCAAAGATCGGCCCTATAGCCCATTTAAAATTCCCACGGCCGCCATCTTGAATGGCGCGCAATGCACTACGGGCTGATGACGTATCGTTGTTGCTTCGTACAGTCAAAATACCGCAATGTGTAGCCTTTGGTTGCAGCAAAGGTTTATTGAAACTTATACTCGTATCTTTTCTGGTTTTTGCTTGGTTGCTGCAACCAAAGGCTACACATTGTGGCATTTTGACTGTACGAAGCAACCACGATACGTCATCAGCCCGTACTGCATTGCGCGCCATTCAAGATGGCGGCCGTGGGAATTTTAAATGGGCTATAGGGCCGATCTTTGGAAGCCGATAAAAAAAATTATTTCGCTAGGTGAGACATTTTTTCTATTTCAGATCTTCTAATAAGTACATTTTAAACATTTTAGGCGATATTTGTGAAAATAGTGGAGGTTCCCTTTAAGTGCTTTTTAGTTGGGAGAATATTCAGTCACATGACCCCTTTAGACTATTCGCGCGCGAGCGAAATTATTTGATGGATTATAACTAGTGATGCCTCTATTACAAGGGTTCATAATTTTAACTGTAGTAAACATATTAGAACGATATATTGTTATTAATAGCAGTGAAACTCACATCCATGCTCTCTCCTTATTTGGTGCTTCTCAGAAACCTCGAGGTTTTTCACGTGCAATCCTTCTGATTTGTCTTACCACGATATTGCTGTATTCAAAAAGAGACAGGAAAAAAAACATGTAATCAGACATCCTGTAGAGTTTCATGCTCTCAGTTATTTGGTATAGTGGCACTTGTAGAAAGATCATTTTCAAACTTTTCTTTCCACATGGGTTCATCGGAGATCAGGATGACACCCTCAACTACATGGCTAGGATTTAAAGAAACACCACAACAACTGCGGTTCCGAAGGAGTAAGGTTTCAGCATTTTTGTGTTTTGGTATTACAATGCATTGAATGGGGGTGGTGATCATGTTTTGTGAGAGATCACTGTCTGAAAACTGCGACAGTACCCTGTCTTCCCTGTCCAGACCGCTGTTAACTACTAGAAGTAGATTCTGCAAAACAGAGATTAGGAAGCATAGAAAAGTGTAAAAATACCTTGCGTGTTTTATTTTCTTTTCTCACAGCGACTTGGAACCTTGTGTAATTTTGCGAATAACACACTACATAATACAGATTGTCTTTATCGAAGACAGTTTAGTGTATTTTACTACTCTAGGTCTAACACAAAGACAATCCCTCACATATAAAACTTAGAAACCCAGTTTTGAATTACTGAATATGTCATTTGAATTAATCAGTCTCGAACTCTGGACGCTCTTACGGTGCAAAGGGAAATCATGGCGAATATTATGCACATTTGTTTGATTAATATCTATTAAACTCGGTATATTCACCACCAATCTTTCTGGCCTTTTGAATCTCGTTTGCCTTTCTATAGCTTTACATATCTTGCAGTCTTTTAGAGGGTATTAAAAGATGAGGATTATTTCAGCTTCGACTTCAGGACGCTGAGATGTAGATCGAAATCCACAATATAGTGATCGTCCGGCTGAAGGTAGATCTCAAATGAAAGGTGCCGTAAGTGGTTGGCACGTGCCAACCACTACCGGTGTGATAAGAGAAATCTTAACGTTTCTGAATGAACTTTCCTCTGTGCCAGTCACGAGTTGAAACACTTTAAAGTATGAGGCCCAAAGGCAGGGGTTGTAATATTCGATTGCTAAAGCAAAGGAAATTGAAACTGCAACAAAAACATGATATGGCATCGAAGCAATTTCGCGAAAATGGGTTACCTGAATTACAGACTATACGTGAAATAATGGTCATCATTAAAAAAAACAATCCAGGCTGTCTATCAAGTCAGAGAATGCAAATTACAGCCTGACACGGAAGCAAATTGCAAGAAGAAACATCGCAATTTCCCATCACTGCACATGGGCTTTCGCTATCGAGATTTGCTAGACCAAACAAGATATAATAGGGATCTAACAGCGAGGATTAAAATTATTTCCCACGTAGTTTTTCTAATGTTTACATTTTGTAGATCAAATATGAACCATAAAATGCAAATCAAGCGAAGCCTGTCGCTGATGTCTTTGACCGGCGTCTTTGCATCACAGGGAGCAACAATCTTAAGACAGTAAGCTATTTCGATGTTTCTCAAGTTTCTCAACACATGCATTTGCAAAGATGAACGACTAGGTTTCGTGTATATCGACCTGAAGAGCTGAACACGTACATTGAGCCTTGAAATGATACTCCATTTCGACAGCTGTCCTTCGACTATGGATTCAACGAGTCATAGCGCTAAATCAAAGTCAGCTATTGTAAGACGTCAACACAGTTACCTCTAAAACAGGCAGCGCTTTCCACTGAAACTGTACGTTAGCTGGGCCTACCAAGAATTGTAATACCAACGTTAAGTTTCGCGAAGGAAGTGAATTGTTGTTAACCTAAATACAATCCGGGACATCGTTAGACACAAAAAGCTTTACGCTTGAACGGTCAGTGTTGTCGCGGTTTCTTTGGTTTGGCTGGCGCGCAACGTCAAGTGAAAGTAAATAGGAACCTTAAAGCAAACTAGACGACAAGCCAAGTGGACACCGACCGGAAGTCTTTTGACGAAGCCGGCAACATCTGCGCATGTCACTGATGTCGTCCCCACATGGCGTTCAGGGCGTGAAATGTGTGAATTTGCGGTCCTCAGGTGAACGTGAGTATTCAAAGCAATCTTTTTCGTTTCTGTGCCCATTTAACATTGTTTTGTACCAATTTTTGAAAAAAAGAAACCTTCTTTTTACTTTTTGCCCGTGGAACTAAAGATTTCCAGCGATTTTCGGTGAACTCTTCAATGGCTTCGGTGGGAAAGAACCCGTGAGTAGAAGTAAAATGTTTCCCTAAATGCTTTTGAACTCTAAGAAGCACTATTTAACTAGAAAAGGAAAAGGCTTTCATATTGGGGATCCTTAGTGCATGACTGAGGTTAAAAGCTAGAGAGATGGGCTGATTAAAAATCCTATTCGAAATCCTACGCAGTCTCTCAAAGCACTGATTAGATCTGCAAATTATCTCGTCTACTCTGTTGTTTCATTGTCTTCACGTTTTGAGATGTACATGTTTGCCTCTTGAAGGATTTTTGATTATATTTCGCATAATCTGTTTCAGGTAAACTAAACGAAGCCATTGTAGTCTACTTACTTCGGTGAAACATTTGTTTTGCCCGCCTTGGACGACGTTCTCGACCCAGACCTCAATCGTCTTCTCTCGTCGTCATCACAGACTCGTCCTGGTTGCTTAAGGACGTTCGCGCTAATTGTTTCTGCGCATCCTTACTGCGCACGAATTTCACATGCCACGTCATGCATCGAGC
>OMLO01006244.1_pt1 | contig 10015 bp, 6 predicted proteins | sample 1674811 | NCBI WGS metagenome assembly OMLO01 (sample SAMN06265003, study PRJEB25207) | coral metagenome | isolation source: Coral host | place: Mexico:La Bocana,Puerto Morelos, Mexico | collected 2008-11-13
TTTTTTTTTTTTTTTGGGGGGGGGGGGGGCACCGTCCAAGGCGGAGGGGGACAAGCTGCGATGATGTTAGCCCTACATTAAGCAGCAAACCCGAACAACGAGATCAGACCACAACCGTGACCGAGAACTATGTGCCCTACTCTTTTGGAGAGGTGTGTGGGTTCTTTAACGTCCCCTGCTAATCATATAACACTGAAGATGCAGGAGACGGGGCCCACCGTTTTTCATCCTTATCCGAAAAGACTAGAATGTCTAACTATTTGCAGGTGTAAATACAAAGGCAGCACATTCTCAGTTATTTTATGACCCTGAGTGTTGGTCCGTTCGGAGGCTCGAACCATCAACCTCCCGCGCGGCAGTCCGACGCTCTCCCAACTGAGCTAATCAGGCGGCAGTTTTCTTGGGCGATGGAGTACCATCCCATGCAGGGAGAGGGAGGTGGGAGGGGAATAAAACTACTTGTAATCACTGCATGCAACTGAAACTGAAAATAATCGCCAGCCTGATAACCCACTTGGCTCTAACACAGTCTTTCACTTTTTTTAAAGCATTTAATGTCTACTATAATGTGGAAATATTCTTTCTAACCGTGATAATTACCCATAAATTACCTTTGTCACCCCTCTTTTTTTCAGGCTTCTTACCAAGATCACCCATGGTATCTAATTGCATTCAACTATTTTTGTGAATTTTCATTTTACATTGAGGTGGGTGTCATTCCTACTTGGTAAGATTCTCACAGGTTATATCGCTGAACGTCTGTGAATAATTGCAGTTCATGACACGAGCCAATATGTCATTCTATTACTTACCTTTCTTGTTCTAAAGCCACAGAGACTAGGATCAGTTAACAAATGGTCAAGTTCACGATACTAGGCATTGGCAGTCGTGCGCTTGACTTTACCAAGGGAGTAGTGATCCCGGAAGTTGATAGGGGGGGGGGGGGGGGGAGGGCGTGGGTGCTCGTCTGAAATTATGATAAGAACCCTTAAAATGTACGAAGGCCCTCTTTTGTGGGCGTGAATTGAAATTTTTCATTTGTAAGAGCAACCCGATTCTAAAAGAACATCTCATCTCTTGTCATATTTTTTTCGCTCGTACCCTAAAAGGTACAGCGTAAGGCCCCATTGGAGACCTTACTTTAGAGATGGAACACCCAAGAAAAACACCCTAAGAGGTGCAAGAAGGCTTTTTCAACCCCTTAAAGGTACGACAAGCACTTCCTCCCTTGTGATATGACAGTTCTCCCCCCCCCCCCCCCCCCCCTTCGGTAGTGAAGTTTACTTGCTCCTGGAAAAGAGATACACTAAATTAAAGCATAAATTAAAACATAAATTAAAACAGTGAATAATTAATTAATTATATAATTAATGATATAATAAATCAATTAATAACGCTGTGCCTTGTGTGCCTAAATTGTTATATAGTGTTGTTTGATTTTCAACAGATATATCTCAACTTCCACATGGCGTACGTCGACAACTTTGGTGAAACCATCTGCGACGGCAAGAGATTACTGATTAACTACGCTAAAGGAAAATTACCACTCGATCTGCTGGCTTCCTTCCCCATCGACCTCTTCGTTCTAGTGGCTCCCGCAGACAGAAAGCTGATGGTGCTGTCGTATTTAAGGATGTTGCACTTGCTACGCCTTGTTCGTTTGTCGCAGTTTTTCGCTGAGTTGTCAAAAACGCTGAATATCGAGTAATTATAAAGCATCAAGTCTTAATGTATTAAACGTCAGTTCCAAGAGTCTTCCAAGAGTCTCCTTCTAAGAGTTTTCCTTTCCTCTAAGTTGAGCTACTTGCATTAGGGTATTTTGTGGTCCAAACATAAGAAGTCCCCATCCTAACTAATCTAAAGGGTACCGAATTTCTCGATGGGACCCCTTAGTTATTAGGTACGTATACTAGTTAATAATTGGTTCATGTTTTAGCGTGCGATATCGAGTTATGGTGCATGCGGGGAGCTTGGAAGTTGTCCAAGGCGATAGTCGAGAGCAACTCATTAAAACCTCATCAACTATCACCTCAAAAGATTCCCGAGGAAATGATCTTATTTTTTAAATAACACATGCTTTCTTTACGTATACTGAATTTAATTACACGGCACTGCTAGAATTTGGATCACTGGATAATGCAATTCGAGAGTTTTCATTGGCTTAGCCACCATTACATCTTGCTCTAACAATATCATAAGCGTTTTTGAAACGTTTTTGTTTCTTTTTTTAGCATTTCTATATACTCGGACTTGTATTATATGAAATGATTATAGCCAACGAGGAGCCTCGCTGGTTATAATTATTATAGTTAAATAATAAACCAATAGCGATCCAACTCTGAATTCCTAACTTTTTTACATGCTTGTTTTCAGTGTATCTAAAGTCCGTGTATGCAAGTTCTTCGTCGAGTTGGTTATTGTTATTCACGTGTTTGCCTGTGCCTGGTTTTGCATTGCATGTCCGTTGAATGTATGTTCTCATGAGCACAATTGGGTCGAACATCAACGTAGGTATCGCTGAGATGGCAGATGGAACATGACCACAACAAATCCATAGATACGTTTTAAAACCAAAAATACATTGTTTAAACATAGTAATTTGTTAACTGCTAGTGCTTCTTCAGAAAGTAATTACCAAGAACTGCTGATACAGAAAGCTTGTCAAAAGTAATTCGGTTTGCTTTGGTTTTACGTTTCTACGTCACAAGATTAGGTTAGGTAAGACTTTGGTTTGGCTTCTCGACACCGGCGTGAAAACCGCTCCATCGTCTCAAAATAACATTAAACTTAAGGTGCAGACTTAGTCACTTTCAGTATACGTAGTTATTCAGTTATGTTTTCTATTTTCTAATTGAAGCGTGAAACCTACGTCTAAAATTTGAGAAATATTTGTTTTCAGAACTCTTAAGCTCGCCTGCCTTGGATCGTTACTGTACTGCGGTTTACTGGGTCGTAGCTACCATGACTTCGACGGGCTATGGAGACATTCATGGTGACAACTTGTTGGAATTCGGTAGGCTTAGTAACTCAGTTGGTCAAGTTTAACTTTTAAGAAAAAGGCTTTCTGTAGATGATTATCTGTGCCGACAATCACAACTATGAAGCAATTGGGAGCCTTGCCTACTGTCCTGATATCCTGCAATTAAGGTCGGATATAACCCTCCTCAAATCTGAGTATGTTAAGAATTTAATGACGCTGATTATCAGGCACTTGTTTGTATCCCAATGGGTATTTTGGCTCGAACCATGCAAACTAATCGTCAACGAAGCGTACCGAAGCGTACCAAACAGGCATGATGAGGTATAACTTTATACCAAGACAGAATTCCACTGCATTTATATGAAAAAATGATCTAAAAGAGCATTTTCACTCCCGTAGCCAGCAGCCATTCATATCTATAGCAACAAAAGGGAATATTTACATAACAAAAGAGTTCAACTCCCACAGGATTGGTTCGGTACACTGACCAACATGGGGGCCGTTTCATTGTTTTGGAAGACTGATATAGCTGCCGTGACACCATGTGAAAACGCTCTGTAGGTTAAGGACCTCCGCACGAAAATTTTTGTACCCGATAGATTTTTATTTTTACTTCTACTTCGGACAGATAACGATTTACTTGTTTCAGAAATGAAATTAAAATTGGGGGTCACCTGCTTCGTTTCAGGGTAAGGCGTGTGGAAAACTAGTCTGATTTTGATACTGATTAGTGCGCATAATTCAGCATGGTCTCCAGGTTTTTTTAGGTTAAAATATCAAAGATAAGTCAAGAGAGGCAAACTATCCTAATAATATTCTGTACAAGTGAATCTTTGGCGTTAATAATTTCAAATATTGTCATCATTTTCACAAACATTACCCCTAGCTAAACGAAGAGGTCTAATGAACGGAATTTGATGGAGCGTTTTGCAAAAAAATTCTAACTTTTTCTCGATAGTTTTTCTTCATTTTTTCGCAGACGTAGAAAATTGGTAGAAAAATGACCCATCGAATGAAAAATAGGGGTCACCGAACGTCCAAGATCATTAAACGCACGCAAAGTTATAGCAATGGCCATTTGCCCTATAATTGTTCACTAACTACGTAGCGCGCGCGCTCGATGCATGACGTGGCGTGTGAATTTCGTGCGCAGTTAGGATGTGCAGAAACGATTAGCGTGATGTCCTTAAATTTCTATTGTCTCCTCATTGTGCAGCTCTAGCAAGTCTTGTCATGGTGTTTGGAAAACTTCTCTTTGGTATTATCCTCGGTAACATCGCTTCTGCCTTGGCCAACGCTGAGATTACACGAGTCAAGTACGAGGAGAAACTTGGAGCCATTCAGGTTCGTTACATTAGGAACATTAAGACACGCTACGGCGAGTTACTACTAGGGCTATTTTGGACGTGAGGGACTAAGATGACAACGCCCTTTTCTCTGCCAACCTAAAACGATTTTAAGATTTCGCTTTACGGCAACGGCATGTGCAGCCGCTACGTGTCTTTACAAAAATTTCGTCGTTCAAGGAAACGACAGACTTTATTCTGCTTTCATACGAAATATGGGCTTAGTTAATGAAGATGAATTCCTTCTCCCCTATCGGTCTTACATCGCCCAGAACTTAGATTTGCGTTTCAGAACTTGATAGAACCGCCTGTAATTCCAACGACAAAACAAAATATAAACATTGATAAAAAGCCCGATATCAGCACGGAGAGGTTGTTTGTACAACGATTAGGTGATAAGCCCGAAAATACATAACTTTTGTTTCTAATAAAATACACTTTATACAGCAATAAACGGTTGTAGCTCAGCTTAGTACATACCAAGCTTTTTATCTATGAATATTCGGCCCGATACTTATATGACTGAATTGATCATCTCGCGGTAGGTGCTAAAATCGTTCAAAATTTCTGTACAAATGACAAAGAAACGATCACATCTCAGAACTGATTTATATGATTGAATACTTTATCTTCAAACTAGCCTGTTTAAACAGTGAAAATAGCTTGAAAATTACGTCAAACCGGACACTTTCCCGTAGTAGAAATAGATTACGCCTATCTGGAAAACCGTACTGCTACCCGCGTCATGACGTCACCGGAAGTGATCTTCACTATCTGCCCCCGTACTACAGCCTAGCCTTACGACATCCTAAAGCCCCTATTAGTTAGCCCAGCGTTTCCTGCCACTTTTCTGTTATTATTTTTCCGTTAGGAATTAATCACAATCGATTTTTGTTGTATTTCAGGCACATATGTCAGATCAAAACATTCCAGGGACTGTACAAAATCGGGTGATGAATTTCTACGAATTTATCTGGAACAAAAATAGGTGAGTAAAATTGAGTAGGATTAAATTTTTCTGACGCAACATTAACAACTTATGTTATCTTTGTTCTGGTTCAGTACTACTCAGTCACTGGTCAAGACTTCTTAGCTCGCGCTGGCGATTGACCTAAGGCATGTTTCGTGGGACTTTGAGCGCCGACGGGAAACGTATTTGTCCCTTTGTTAAGGACAATGCGTATACCAGGCTTGAAGATGTTAGAATTTTTCTACACGACTGGCTTAGGCATTGTTAAGGTTTTCGTGCGCTAAGAGTTATGGATAAATGTCCCAGTCACCATCCTTTTTTATTCTGGAAGACTGGACACAAGATAATATGGATAGTTTGGTATTTGCTTTTAATCTTGGGTGTACATAATACGAGGCCATATTGACCTCCTATTTGGCCAACCCTGATCGAATTGTTCCTCTTGTTTTGTTTAAGTCAGAAGCTCATATCGACACCTAACTGCTTGTTTTTGTCTTAGGGGCATTGATCAGAGCACTTTGTTCTATGACATGCCACACTGCATGAAGAGCGAACTCTGTCTGGAGATGATTCAGGACATCCTCTATGCGGTTAAGTCTCTTCGCTATATTACTACATTTTAAATTATCAGTTTCACTTGTCTTCAAATTATCTTCCCTGTGATGGCGCGGTGCGGTCATATGGTTAATGTGTTCAGCTCCGAATCGAGCGTTTCTGGTTCAAGCGTCATTGTGTTGTGCAAGACACTTTACTCTCACAGTGCCTATTTTCACACAGGTGTATAAAAATATACCGGCCAATTTTATGCTGGGGGTAACCTTGCAATCGATTAGCATCCCATCCAGGGGCAGTAACTTTCTATCTTTGCACAAAATCACACACCTGAAAAGCAAGTTTTGGAGAACTTAACTGGCAAACTAAATACAACTTATATGAGGTAGTTCGAAACAAATCTGTATGTTAATACATCTTTTTGTGTCTACTGCGCATACGCAGATAAACTAAATCAACGGAAACCATGGATTTCTTGATGCAGTTTCCCCTACATAAAAGCAGCATGCAGCAAAAAAGGCAGCAGACACATGTGCGCTTTGCGCACCTTTTGTTTTGTTTAGTATCTGAGCTACTCACTCGTTAGTTGGTTTTTTAACAGTGGTTTTTAGGCGGTGCATATCCAATTCAAAGACAAAATTACGTAAACAAACACACTTGTAAGCTAATTTGCCTCAGGAAAAATATAAACATGTTATTTGTCGGCTTGGGGCCGGTCTGTGACCACGGGCTTGAAAAGACCTCGGTCACAGTTTTTCACTATATGGACCTCCCAACTGGCAATTAAGATATATTTCATCTTATTTCTGAAACTTTCACCTCTCATCTTAAGAAATTAAAACTTTTACTGTTTTTCGGGATCTTTTCCGAGGTTAAAAATACTTAAAATCGACGTTTCGATCAGTTTCACTGATCTTCTTCAGGTTGTTGTTAAAAATGACAATATGGCGGATTGTTTCTCATGTTCAGCTTGGTAACCGCACCAGTAGATCGTGACTATTACACGACGTATGTGAAAAAAGGGCGGGAAAATGTAACGAGGCCTGTCAAGTAATTTTACACTAAATACAGATAATATTTTTAAAACAACTCATTTTGTACTGGTGGCGGTTTTCCCCGCACAGCAAGCTCATGTAACATAACACTAAACTTCACCTTTTTCCCGTAGACCTCAAATTTTGAATACTGCTTCGCGAGGCAACTTGCTCTAGTACGGAATCCATGCTGAGACATAGTGGACCACCAGTTGTTTACGTTACCGTCCTTATCAAAAAATTTCCCTGTAAGTGAAACAAAATGAGTAAAATATACACATTATCCATACGTTCAAGGTGAATGTTGCTTGAAAAAGTAAGGTCACAAATGAGGCATGGCCACTGTAAATAAACAAACTTGCTGCGTTTGCAGTGAGTTTGAACCAGTCCGTTCCAGCTTAGTTGTTATCGCCTATGTTTCTGACCTTACTGTTGTATTAGCTTGAGGAAATTTTGTACATAGAAAAAAAAGCTAAGCGACGGCAAACATTTGGCATTACCACTAGATGTTCTTCTTGTCCATAATTTGACAGTTTTTTCTATACAGTTTATGAACGCGACGACTCTGATTAGACCAACGGCCCTTTCACATTGGAAACACGTGATACTGCCTTGTTTCGCCAGAAATATTGTTGATGATAATTTTTGCTATTCATTCGAATTGACCTGTTGAATAATTGTCATTTACTTTGAAATTATTTTTCCTTATCCATACCAGCATTGTCGAATCCATGAGTTATTTCATGCCCAATCACCATGCCGATCCCGCCATAGTTAAAATATCTGAAAGTAAAAAAATATAAATTGCCCTCCATATTGATTAGTAGTAGTGATCGGACCGACTGAAGTACAGTTCAGGGAGTAATGGCGCGAGTAATTTCAAAATCGGACGAGCGCGAAGCGCGAGGCCGATTTGAAACTACGAGCAAGCTTACTCCCTGAATTGTACGACATTAGGTCCAATTTCTAATTGTCGTATCTGTAAGAAAATTTTGAGAACTTCTTTTGAGAACTTCTATTGTAGCTCTTTTAATAAGTTCTAAAAACTGTAGGAAACATTGAGAAAGAAGCTATTAAAGTGCGCATAATTGATGTAGGATTGGCGTAGTTATCCAATTACAAAAAGTGGACACCCAAGTGAACACGCGCCGAATACGTGATAAATAGCCGCGCGTACAACCAATCACGATCGAGAATTTTGTTAAAGATACTATTAAAGCTATAATCGTAGTTAGGACAATTGCGTTTCTAGTCAAGACACTCCTGAAATTATCCAGTTATATATTGCCATAATCTGTCCATTTAAATGTGTTTTGAAAGAGAAAGTGAAGATTGGAATAAGTTCACGTCAACATTTCGTTACTGTGTCATGCACTTTCAAGACCTTTTTCTGGTATGACTCTCATTACTTGGATAAAAAGAGTAAAGATATCTCGCTGAGTGATACTGAGGTTCAGTGGTTCTGTGCTAACTTCCCCTGTTTGGATCAGTCTCATCAAAGAGTAGGGCAAAACAATAAATAAGCTATTCTTGTTTTCTACAAACCCCAGCCAAAAGAGCTATTCAACAACCTAACCCAATCATAACAAACACATTTTTAACAACAAGCAATACTACCTTCCTCCCGCCGGGGGGGGGGGGAACTCTCATATAAAAAGGACTGGGCTGCTCGTCGTAAAAAGCGGTTTTGGTTTTAGGGTGTTCAGCCTCGAGCGGTCCATATTAAAAAAATACGACAGGAGACAATGTTCTGTTTTAGAACTTGTTCCTCTTAGGGGTGAAAAAAATTCCATCCAAGCCCACAAAATAGAATTTTGGTACCTTTTAGGGCACTCCCGTGGGATTCTCCTCCCCCCCCCCCGGGGGGGGGACTTACACAACTAACTTAGTAATACTTACTTCGGATAAAGTGGATTGTAAAACGGTGGCTGCAAAATGGCCGCCAAGAAAACTAAGACAGGAACAAATTAAAAATATTTCTTTAAACTTGATTTTACTGACGACATAGTTCTAGCTTAACAGTTTTCTTTTGATTGTAGGTCCTCTTTCTCGTTTCTGATTTTCTCTTGAAATTTGTTATATATGTTATATATGTTATATATGTTATATGTTGATATATGTTAGTGCTAAATATGTGAAATATGACTATTTTGTTTTAACGAGGGCGGTTGGGTGAAGGTTGCGCAACTACTAAAAAATTTTTTCATGTACTGTAAACGTAGAGTAGATCTATCAAATTAAACATTTGCAACAGACTGTTCAGATCTGCAGCTGCATTCAAAATGTTCTTTGAAAGGCCAAACGTACATGAAGAAAAGTCAAAAGGTGAAAAGGAGAAAAATGAGCGGGCAAAGTGAAGAAAAATAGCCCTTTTTCCTAATAATTTAGGAATAAGTATTCAGCAGGAACCCGTGTAAGCGAACTCTGGCCCAGACCTGGTACTTGAGATCAAAGTACACTTTTTTTACATACACAAGAGAACGCCGAATAGATGTGAAGCTTACCGATTCGATTTTGCCTTGGCGAGTAGTAGCCATTTACTTGCGAGGGACCTAGAAACCATCTAAGAATAGTAGACGCGATTTAGAGTTTCTCTAGTCTAAATAGCTAAGAGGGCTTGATAAGATACAATTCGTTAAACAGGAGAGCTCGTGCTCAATAACATTAGCACTATATCAACTAATTGGAGTGCCGTGCTAATTAGAGCTTGCATCGTATAGCTTTACAGGCTATCTGTTTCTGTGCCTGTTTTTCTATGGAAGCTTGACAATAGGGCACATTCGATGGTAACCACTGAAAAGGCAAATCTAATTTGAATTTGTTGTGAATAGGAGATTATTTTCTAATTTTTCAATTGGATTGATTTAAGAATTTGAGGAAAGAAAACAAATCGGAGACAATTTTGCCATTTGCTGTAAAACATGATTCTTAATTTCCTCAGTATAAAAAACATGCTTTTACCCACAGGACAAAACTTATCTTTCACAAACACAACAAACAAAAAATGACAAACACAACAAACAAACAAACGTCACTCCCACAAAGAAAGCATGTTGCTCACTGGTCTCTGTCGACAGGTTCATCCAGGGACCTGTAAGACTGGTCAGCGGAAAACGCCATGGCATTAACTACG
>OMLO01006245.1_pt1 | contig 10015 bp, 14 predicted proteins | sample 1674811 | NCBI WGS metagenome assembly OMLO01 (sample SAMN06265003, study PRJEB25207) | coral metagenome | isolation source: Coral host | place: Mexico:La Bocana,Puerto Morelos, Mexico | collected 2008-11-13
TAAATCATTTATTGTTGATGTCACAACACATTTTGGCTCAAGTATCCCCTCGCCAAAATTGCTGTGACTTTTTCTTCAGACTGGAGCATCCAGTAGATCAAGGCGTTTGATCTCCAAAATGGCTGATGAAATTGTTAGGCAGTGGAGGCAACTCAACCAGGTCGAGCGTGACATGGATTTTGCTTTTACTTTGACAGCTTCGCCGAAGCCTCTGCCGAGGCCGGTTCTGAAGTTGCCGGAGCATGGCGTCGCACTCGCTCTCAGCAAGAGAGTGGGCTGGGAGGACGGGTGATTGATCTCTGCAGGAGAGAGAAGGAAGAGCAGCAGCAGGCTGCACCGCGAAAGCAGATGAGGCCCGCTGAACCTGAGGTTCCTCCTACTTTCGCACAGAAGCTGCGATCGTTGAAAACGGTGCAACCGCAGCCCTCCTCAAAGTACTCACCATTGGCACAAGCTAATGTTGATTTTGGTCCGATTCTTTTTGACGTGATGATGAATGCATCAACCATCCGTCCGGGACCACGAGATACTCCAGCTGAGGTTCGTGATGCAATCCGACCTCTTGTTGCCTCTCTAATGAATGGTACAGAGACAGCAACACTGCAGCGAGTCAAATCAACATGGGCTGAATACAAGGAGTACTTTGAGTCTCGCAACAAGGACCTCTATGATCTTAGTGCCATCGAAGTGGCCAAATTCCCAGTCGTTCCATGCAAGCGCTGCAATGGATGAAGTCGAATTTGATGCTTCAGGGACCTTTGGAACTCTGCAAAATACAATCCAAACCACGAGGAGGAAAGCATGGAATTGGTAGCCAACAAGCAGCAGTTGCTCAACCATCCATGTTAGTTGGATTAGAGCAGAACCTGAAGGCTGCCATCGAGTTGAACAATCCTGCATGGCCATGCCTTTTGGGAGCTTGGCTTCAAGTCTTTGGATGCGTTCGTTGGCAACATTTGCAGAGATCTCTTCCAGTGGCCTTTGACTCTCACAACATGCATTTTGTTTGCCTGCGTGGGAAGCTGTACTGGATTTCGCTGGGCTGCACCATCACACCTTGCCACCATTGAGTTCGCACTGTATGAGCATGCCACAACCCTCTTCACGAAGTTCACAGAGCCAGGCCTCGTGATTCATGCCAAAACTGGAGCTTTGCAGTCACAGGCTGTTGCGCAAGATGAGGTACGGCGTGGCATGCGTGAATGGGTCGTCGAAGAGGATTTGGGGCGAATCTCATCGAAGTCATGGCGACAGTTTGGCATCACTTTTACTGTCGTGTCAGGTATGCAATCTGCTGACCAGATCGCGTTTGGGAATTGGATTGACAATGCACCTGGTGGACAATCTGCCATGCCTTTGCGATACACAGGCAACAAATATGATCACTCCAACTTCATCAAGCACACCCTTCATGCATTTGTGACGCTTTTAGTTGATTTTGGAGTAGCAGGGTCGTGGGATGATCTGAATGCTGCAGACATCCGTACTTGGGCCAAAGATGCAGCTGAGTGGTTGGATACACCAAAGGAGACGCTGAAAGAATTTCGCATTCCAGAAGCAGCAGCAAGCCTGTTCACGAACCCTCTCCGGCTACGATCCTGTTTAAAGTTTATCCGTAAACGTCAGGCCAAAGTTGAGGCCTCGGCGTCGGGAGCACCGCCGGTTTTGCCAATCACAGAAGATCAATACTTTGACGACTTGGCCTCACAGCGATGGAGGAAGCCAGGGCATTCCGGAGCACCCGAACCACCTACTGTACTTTACAGACATGTCGTTGGTTATGATGCCCCATGCATCGTTTTATTTGGATTGCCAGTTCAGAGTGACATGCAGTTTCTTCGTGACAAACAGGTGCAACTAGTTGTCACATGTTTCCAGGAGCATCCTGAGAAGAAAGGGGGAGCAGTCCCACTAGGTGCCTATGTATATCAGTTGGGAAGAAGCGGAATGCTTCATGGGAGGCACTCCGTAAGTTGATTTTGCCTGCTATGGAGAATGGGCAATCCATTTATGTCCATTGCATGGCAGGGGTCCATCGAGCACCGGTGGCTGCAGCTTTGATTTTGGCAGCAGTGCGTCAGCTGCCCGTTGATCGGATGTTACAACACATCCAGAAGTGGCGTGCCATTGAACCTCATAAAATGATTCAAGGTGACGTTGGTGCATGGGTCTACACTGCAAATGTTGGACCATTACCTGGACTGCAAGTCAAGGTACCAGTGCCCTTTGTAACAGCCAAAGCTGATGGGTCTTTGATGCATGCAGTGCCTCATGATTGGGACCCCAACTCCCCAGCTCCAGCATGTCGCTGGCGCCAGAGCAAAGCTGGTAGCCGAGGTTTTTATTCCGGCAACATCGAATATGTTGACGATGTTTTTGCGGCAATTGCGTATAACCGCCCGATTTGCACTACTTGTGCATTACTGTGTCCCCCAGGTGTACAGCAAGTTATCTGGGAGAATTCAACCACTCGGTCCAGGCGGTGAAACTGTCTTGATCTGCCACGGATAAGAGCTTGCATCGACACAGTGGAAAAAAGTAGCAGCTTTCGGGCGCACCCTGCTGACGTGACCGTAGTCCTGCACAGATATCACAGTTACCATACTAGATCGTTGTTGCCGTTCATACTTTATAACATAATTCTAGTTGCATTAGTGCTCAGATCGATCTTTCTAACTTCCCCACTTAGTCATGTTGTGCTTAGCGTTTGCCATGGCTGAGTCCCTACGGGTACATATGCGGATGTCGCCACCACCTGTAGCTGCTGCTACTATATCCTTAGCTATTGGATTTGGGGCTGCAATCTCCACTTTTTGGTGCGCTTTTTACTGCTGAGCTTGACCCAGTAATTGTGGAGTTGCAAACGTTTGCTAACACCTACCTTGAGTTAGCGTTGCAACTTTCCGGAGGGCTGCATGCCTACGACAATGTCTTTATGGATACTCCCTTACTAGACGTTACTACAGCTCAGGATGGAGACCTTGCTTCGTTAGAACGATTGGATAGCACACTGATAGAACGTATCACTGCCTGGTGGTTGGTATTGCCACCCCTTGATCGTGCCCAGTTCAAGCGGCTCATTACAGCAGTCCAAGCCACTAACTTTGCCCTCCATCGTCATGCAGGCGATCTTGGATTTGGATTCTTCCGCACCTTCTTCGACCAACTCGAGGCTAGCTTAGTGACGCCGGACGTATCTTCTGGGAGCAACCCAACATGGCAGTGAGATATAGGAGCATCCTATCAGACGTAATTTTTGACTGTATCGAGAAATTTTCAAGCGGCTTTTTTGTGATTGTTGTTGAGAGAAATCTCTTGCAGACACTGCATGTCAGACATAGTCGTACATATGGTTCGCAACAGCATGTTGAATGTCATTTTCACACTGTTCATACATTAGCCCTTTGTGATTCTCAAGTCATTTCATTCTCTTTGAGCGTAACTTGCTATCATGGCAGCGCCTGCGGCATCAGCAACTCAGAAGCAGCTCTTCTTGGACCTTGCAGCTCGCTTTGAATTCAAGGTCAAGATCGTGGATGAGATCCTCAAGGCTGGGGTGCGATCATTGAGTGACTTTCGCTACTACCCAGCCGATAATGCTGAACTTGTTCAAGCATTTGTGGTGCCTTGCAAGTTTGATGATGAGCGTCTTCAAGGAGCTCGCCTTAAGAGTGCTTGGAACAGTGTGGTGAGGGCAGAGAAGGCAAGTGATATGCCTGGGGCTGATATCCAGTTGGATGAAGAAGAGCTCTTGCCAAGTACCACACTTAACTCTCTCAAGGAGTTGCACTATGCCCGTTATCATCTTCGCTTTGCGCCTGAGGTTGCACCTGGTGATAGGCTCATCACCAAGTTGTCCCGTGCCTTGACCAAGAACAGTTTGGAGGTTTACCAGATTCCTCAAGTTAAAAATCTGATGGCCCAACGTCATGAACCTGCCAAGCGCCGCAAGATTGCGCAGAACCTGTGGCTTACAGGCGAAGAAGAAGAAGAACCAGCTCAAACTGACTCAGCTGGATATATGGAGCGGCTGTGGACCTACTTGATTGCCTTGAGCATTGCTGGCATAGAGAAGACATCATCACCGGTTGGACTCTGGTAGGTTTTTGCGAAGTTTTTCAGCTCGCTGCCAGTAGTTGAGCAGGATGTCCAGGGGTACCAACACATAATCAGCGCTATTGGCTGACAAACTCTCTGGACTGGTAGGCCCGCATCCACGTCCTTGAGCACCTTGACAAGACAGAGCATGTGGGCCCAGCGGTTTGCCAACAAAGGTGATACGCTCGGTCGTATCATTGCCCAAGTTTACCAGGAAAGGGACGCACGCTGTATGTCAGCTCCATCGTCTACTGCGCGTGCACCTCTATTAGGAGCTGTACCTGAGCCTTCTCGTCCAGCAGCGCCAGGAGGAAAGATGGCTCAGTCTCTGAGAGATGGGACCGTTGTGCAAGAACTGGCAGAATGGCCGGTGCCCGGATCAGCAGGCGAGATCCTGCGCTGACGGAGAGCATCTCTGTGCACACCTGCTTAAGTCAGGTAGAGTTTGCGGTAATCCGGGTCATATTGGTAGCAAGTGTAACAATAGGCAACGCCCTTGAGATCTTTTGGGAGGCAGTGCATCTGCCAGTTTCACCGCATGTGAAACACCTGCCCGCAAGGCAGATGATTCGCACCTTGCGCAATTCAAAACTGACGTTTCTATTTTGCAGCATGCATGGGATCATTTCAACTCTCAGGTGCATCCTGATGACAACCAGCCCGATACACCGTTGTTTTCGATTTGTTGAGTGGTCAGAATTACCCCTTGACGCAAGCTTTTGCCTGGGCAGGTTGGAGAACTATGCAGCCTCTTGACTTGAAGATTGACCCCGAATTCAACCTCAACCATAGTAGCGTTCGAAGAGCGATTGCTGCTAAACTTCCTGAGTGTCACCTTTGTTCAGCTGCCATGGACTGTTCTACCAAGAGTAGAGTACGCGAAATAGCTATGCCAGGTGGAGGACCCCAACCATTACGTATATACACACCCCAGAGGCCTACCTTCATTATCCGTAGCTGATCGAGACCGTGTTGAATCAGACAATCAATGTAGTGATTTCTTGCTTGCCATTCAAGATGTTTTGCATTGCAATGGAAGAGGAGCATTCCGTGAAAACCCCAGGCGCAGCCTACATTGGGTTGATCCCGTGGAAGCATTCCTGTTTAGCCAGGGCAGCTGGCACGATTATGAGTATGATGCATGTTGTTTTCTTGCCACACGTCGCAAAGCACAAACTATTAGACATAACATCGAAGCAATGCAGAAACTACCAAACCTGATCTGTGCACACACACATGATGCAGCAGAATGGCGCCCTATCAGATCTAGCCACAAAGCAGTGTACTACCCCAGCAGGGAGGAATCGGAATATACAGCTGCTCTAGTCTTTACCATAGCAGTATCCTGTAGTTTTTGGGCTACGCAGCACGGGTTTGCTAAACTCAGGATATCCAGGTTGCCACCTGCGGAATGTTCAGGCGACCGTGTCTCTTGGATGAAGTTGCCAGCCGACACCTTCCGTGCTAAGGCTATGGTAAGCACAGCCATCCAGGTTGGCTTGTTGCCACCCAAAGCAGTGCAACAGGGTTGTCCATGCCGGGTTCATGTCAATGATGTGCTGCAATCAGATATTTCACTACCTGCTGACGTTATCTACGTAGGGTATGGTCATTTCAAGCATCGGTTACCAGTCTCTCGATGGGTGAATCCTTTTAAGGTAGGCGTTGATGGCTCTCATGCTACTGTATTCATGCGGTTTTTAGCAAACTGGGGCAAGTTCCATGACTGGAAAGACTTCCAGCAATTGCAGGGGAAGCGACTAGCTTGTGACTGTCTACCACAAGAGCCATGTCATGCAGACATACTAGTTGCTCTCTACTACGAACATTTTTGCACCGTCCCTCTACGAAGTAGGACCAACCTTACCGCAAGTAGGATTTGTTCGTTTAGTTACCATGACCCCAGCAATCATAAGTCAAGCCACAGCCCAATTAGCGATCCGCTCGCAGTTTCCGACAGCTGATTTTTCTCAGGTCAAATGGCCCATCATGGAGGATATCATCAATGATGATGCTTTCCTAGGTTTCCAGCGATGGGTCAGCCAGCAGGGGCTACCTGCAGATGGACCACTAGGGCCACTCATCTTGCCACGCACGGGCGTCCATGTTCATTGACAGAGCAATCAGGTGCTGCTGCACGCAAAAGTGCGCTGCCACCCTTGGTACCCTTTGGACTGGAGCCTGAAGATCATTTTGCATATTGTCAGTATGTGCATGATATGGGTACACCACTAGAAAGCCCAGTGGAATCAGACCTAGATTTACATTTTGCAGCACATGAGATGGTAGCATGGTATCATCAGCTTGCTGATCTGCGCTCCGAATACTTAGCTAAGTTTCGCATGCTTTGCGTCAGATTAGCTCCGGTATCCGATACATTGCGATCGCAACAAGAGCCTGCGGTGCGGGCAGCTAATCCCCAAGTGCATCTAGCAATGTTAGCATTACTTGTATGTATTTTGCAATGGCCTGATACCAGTTTCTGCCATCATCTTTTCACGGGCTTTCCAGCTATTGGCTATCTGCCCCCATGTGGTGTTTGGGATTCCCAGGTAGTTGATTATGTGTCCATTCATGATGTCTTCGCTGAAGGTCAATCAGATGGCTCTTGTTTGATACAACGGATTCGGCCCTCCGAAGATGACCACGTTATTCTAGAAGCAGGTCTCAAGGATGAGAAGAATGGATGGTGTTCCCCTGCTTTTTCACTAGCAAAGCTACAAACCTTCCCTGAATACAGGCTTATCAAACGGTTCGTTATTACTCAAGCTTCAGGCAAGAAACGGGCCATCGATGATGCAGCATCTGGTGGACAGAGTCATTATAGCCACGATGCTAATAAACTGCAGTTTACAACACCTTTGCAACCTTGTCAGCACGTCAAGTTGTTGGTGGATGCCTTATGCCAAGCTGGTATTGAACCTCATGAGCACCCTGACACTATCAGTACATAGCAAAGCATGTCTCGTCACATATTGGGATAGTGAAGTCCAAGCAGTTCAATTCCGACAATATCACAGTATGCTATTCGGACTACCCCTTGCAGTCACTGCATTCAACCCACTTCCTTTCTTGCTGCAGGCCATCGTCCGACGAGTTTGTCGTCAGCTATGTAGTTTCTACTACGATGATGCCACCCAACAGGATTGGACAAGCGCATCCAATGCTTCACAGCATAACCTTGAATGCATTGCTGAGCTAGTCGGATATCCATTTGCCACTGAGAAGCGGCAATTACCGCAGCATACTGGCGACTTTCTCGGGCTAGTCCATGACCTATCTCAAGCTTTGAACCGAAACACCGTACACCTCTGGATTCGTGAAAGATTGAGCAACAAAATTCATGACTTTCTAGACACAGCGATGTCAAGCCAGTTATTCCATCCAGGTAGTGCATCTAAGCTGTTCGGGTGTGTAACATTCTTAGATCAAGCAGTTTTCAGTGGAGTAGCACGATCAGGATTGAATGCCATCAAAGACCGTCAATATAATGAGACAGAAACTCACGTTACACCCGCTTTGATCAAGTCTTTCAAAATCATTCGATCCGTATTGAGCTCCCAACCCAAACGATGTATTCATACCAGGCTTTACGTTCAACCACGCATGTTTGGTGCAGCTGATGCAGCTCAAGAACCCACTACTGGGGGCTCTGGAGGTTTCCTTTTATTGACTGCAGCTAAGCAACGTTTGGGAGCCGTTGTGTCAATCAATCAGCAAGTCACGCAATTATGGCCTGATTATGATGTAGTTATTGCGCAACTTGAGCTTTTGATGATTTTGCAAGCACTGTTGACTTTTCCTGAAGCTTTTAGGGGCTGTTCAGGTTTTTGGTTTTGTGACAACATTGCGGCATTAATGTCATTAGTTCGTGGTCGCAGTGATAACGAAAGCCTCGATTTCATGGCATCTATGGTACACATGTTGTTGTTCCATTTGAATTGTTACCTTTGGTTTGAGTGGGTACCAAGCAAAAGCAATTGGTCAGACGGTATTAGTCGTGATGGATTCCAAGACCGTTTTTGGAGAGAGCATCTCTTCACAGTGCATCTGTCTACAGCCCCTACTTTTCTTTGGCAGTTTGATATCACCATACTTACACTCATTTTTGCCTACTTGTGAAATGCATTGGGATCTTGAAGAAGTGCTTTGGGATCTGTTCAGTGAAACGGATAATGAATTATCCATGCAGCATGCATACCCTGTGCAGCAGGAGATCTCAGATGAGATCTGACCAATGCATTATGGACGCACCTTCACAAGCTGAATTGGAAAAAGTGAGTTAGCTGGCGCAGCTCCCGTAGTTTACGTGATCTCACACAACTAAATGTATATATATATATATATGTACCCAGCTAAATATATAATCCCTTGTAATGGTTTATCTATATATCTACCCTAAATAACCGTTTGAGGCCCTCTTTTCATTGCCCATTTTGATTCGGGAAAGGCCGCCCCGTATTCGTCAGCATCACCATTCTTCCGACAAGGCGAAATTTCACGTGGGAGAGGGTGAAACACCAGGAAAGCGGGAATGTACTGGTAGTATGTTTGGAGGTGTTACTGTTGATCAACAAAAAGCGGCTAACCACCAAGGACGATGATTATCCCATTATATAGGGTTTGAACAAACCCAGGTGGTTGTTTGGGATTTCTTCCATCAACCGTATTCATCTTGGATTTGTTTTTGTTGGTGATTTTTGAAGGATTTGTACCATGGTAAATCACCATTAAACATTTCCACCATTTGGGAGGCAATATTTTTGGTTCACTTTTTCCAAGCATCGAAGAGTCGCAAATCCAAGTTATTGACGGTCCCTTGAGATTCAACAATCCTTCTTGAAACTCATATCCTCAGTAAGATGGAGAATTCGCCCATGAATTCAACATCTTGGTCAGTGAATGCCAGCCTCAAGTTCCATGTATCAGAATATTCGACCCCATGTACACCCCCGAAAACTAACATGGAACTTGAAAATAGTTCTTGGAAAAGGAGAAACATCTACAAACTACCACTGTTTGGGTTCCATGTTAGTTTTCGGGGGTGTATCCGAATCATATTCCATGATTAGAGGGCCCTTCCGGAAACTGTGTGAAAATGGCCCGAATCCTGGAGTCCCCGAAAATGTAAATTTGTCACGGTCCCTTGAGTATTTGTTTCTTCAAGCATGTTTTATATTATCTACCCTACCTGGGTAAATCTACCTTTGTTCACATAAAACTAGGCTTTGAGAAAAAAAAACGTGGGTTGTTTAGGGTATTTTTTTCAAAGGCGGATGAAGTCCTACACTGTTTATATGGGGATTATTACATAAACCTCATGAAATAATGATCCCTTTTTGAAGAACCAGCATTCAATGGAAAGTATCCGGCCGGGTTCTTTTCCTAGCACAGTTTGGAGTTGGTTCTTGTAATTCTTGACCTTCCAAACAGCAAGTCATGATGAAACATCGCCATGGAAGGGAAATCTGTTTGGATCTTGTTCCAATCATCATGGCCAGCTGAAAAATTACACACAAGAATGTATGAGCCAGGAATTTTCATTTAATACATGTAAGATGCAGGTATAAATCTACCATAGAATTTGCCATGTAGGCAAGGACATGTTGACAAACATGTAGGCAACTGTCCTGAAACATATACATTTCCTCGGTAAAAATGTGGGCACCCAACCTTCCCAGGGAAATTGGCATGGACGACAATTCTCCGATGGCGGCAGGTTTCCGGGGAAGTTTATGCGGCTTTTCGTTGGACCAATGCAAAAAACACGGCGGTTGTTTAGGGTAATTATTTTAAATGGTGGATGAAATCCTACACAGTTATATGGGGATTTTTCCAGAAACCCATGAAATAAGTATCCGTGTTAAACAACCAGCAGTCAATGGAAAGTAAGAAATGTAAGACTTTTTTTTTTCGT
>OMLO01006246.1_pt1 | contig 10014 bp, 2 predicted proteins | sample 1674811 | NCBI WGS metagenome assembly OMLO01 (sample SAMN06265003, study PRJEB25207) | coral metagenome | isolation source: Coral host | place: Mexico:La Bocana,Puerto Morelos, Mexico | collected 2008-11-13
AGCCCTATGCACTCCAGAATATATATTACCACATGGGTGCCAGTAACCTACGAACAAAATGCTGGGGTAACCTAGGGGGTAGCCGTGTGGGTGCTCCCTTTTATGGACTATATAAGAAAAAGGTCTGCACAGAAGGATAGGAATATTTCACCGTTGCTGTAGTACAGAAAAAGGTGGAGGTGGTAGAAACTGTCGTCTACTCAGAATTTAGTTGGGTACCTCCTGGGAAATTTAACAGTATCAATAATTCTTTATTCATTTTATTGATTTTCAAGAAGATGATCACTTTACTGAAGAAGAGCAAGACGGTGATGGTGAGAATATCTTGGAAACTCGACCTGAGGAACAAGAACATGTTGATGACAACCACAGTGAAACGGAACATGAGGAGGAGGGATCTGAATCTATCGATCATTATCACGGATCTGCCGGAGAGACGCATGGTATGACTGTGGACGATGAAGATGACCACGACGACTTCCTATTTGAAAATGTTCCGTATTATTTCCGACCTACTTATACAGATACTGCTAATGAGGAAGATACAGCACCTCGGCATTTTCTGTATTCACGTGAACAGCATCTCGGTACGGAAAATGAGGAGGCGGTTGATAACATGGACGACTATCCAGGATTAAAGGAACCAAATTCCATGGAAAAACAGTCTTGGAAACAAGAAAATTATCATGTCAACCACATGGAAACAGAGCATGATGAAACTTTGGAGTCCATGGGTCATGATCATTACGGGTCAGGAAGAGAGGCGCGAGCTATGCTCGTGGACGACGAGGATGTTTTCGATGACACCCCACTTGACCATTCCTATTTTTCTTTCCGACCCACTTACACAGACATGTCCCAAGAAGATATTGTTCCGGAGCTTTCCGTTCCTTCACATGAAAACGATCTTGTTGAAAATATTGAGAAGAAGGGCAAAAATGCTGATGGTGATCGTAGATTCCATCGTCATGTGCGCGCTTCTCGGGAAAGTCATGAAAATACTGATGAAAGAAACGGTGACCAGACAGAGATGGCTTATGAAGGAGACCAAAATCCAGAAGGATCCAATCATTATACAGTAGAAAGCCGTCGTGGTGAAAATAGCGAAAGTGAGTCCCTTGGCAATACTCACGATGATTTTATCAGCTTGGCGACCAGGTACCGTACACTTAAAAGTGAGCCTTCCCAGGAAAAAGACAGGAATGAAGACAATAAAGACAATGAGGAAGACAATGAAAACGTCGAGGATGATAAAAACGAGTTCCAAGACTCTGAAGGTAACTTAAAGGAAATGAAACCCCCAGGTTGGGATGAAGATGGTGAAGACAACGAGAACAGAGAAGTCAATAAAGACAATAAAGGCCACGAAGACAATGTAGACGTTGATGATGATAAAGACGATGAAGACAAGGTTCAAGTCTCTGGAGATAACTCTGAGGAAACAGATCATTCAGTTTGGGATGAAGACGCTGAAGACAATGGAGACGAGGAAAACAATGAAAACAGTGAAGACTTTGAAGACAACGAAGACAATTCTGAAGTCGAGTCTCAAGACACGGAAGGTAACTTCAAACAAACCGGACCTTCAAATTGGGATGAAGATGATGAAGACAATGGTTCCGTTGAAGACAATGAAAACAGTGAAGACTATCAAGACAATGAAAACGCTAAGGATGATGAAAACGATGAAGACGAGTTTCAAGACTCTGGGGGTAGCCTCGAGGAAACCGAGGCTTCAGATTGGGATGAAACTGATGAAGACGATTTCAATTATGGGCATGATTTCTTTACTGACTAATTTGATGGGGGGGGGGAGAATTCCAAAGGATCTTTTTTTTTGTTTACTTTGAACACAATTGATGTAAACATTCTTTTAGCTATCCGCTTCCGATCAAAACTTCTAACTTCTAACTGACTTCCAGGAACTGATGAACATTACATATCTCAGTCTTGAGCAGTTATTCCACCGTTCCCCATTTATTCTCACTTGTGCTGTGACACGAACTGTATTAAACTAAATTATTTCATCGAAAAAAAGCTCAACAATTAAAAGAAAATTCGAAATGAAGTCACAATTCTCAGCTAAGTTATTTATAGAGGATTTCAAGAACAAGGAAGTTGAGGGCTCCTCACTGATCATAACGACAAACTCAAAGCAATCACATCTGGTTATTAAAACGCGTCAATGATGTACGTTTGGATGATACTTTTTGCTTGTTTCAAGATCACTTCCAGGACCATTTTACTTGCTCCGAGATAGGCCATTCGGAACGCAAGGAACTGGGTCGAGTTTCACATTTCAACCAATCGATAAACTGACCCCACCACATAAAAGATCACGTTGAGAGTAGTCACGTGACCAAATTATAGACCTGGATCAAAATCCATACAAACGCCTCTTATTTTGGAATAGCGTCCCATAAAACTGAGATTTTTTATGATTTCATGATGGAGCTGCAGGATATCCGTGATACTCTTAAAAATGGGAAAATATTCGTTATTTTCATCTCGACGTTTTTTCGAAATGGTAGGTGAATGACTGGATATTACAGTTGTCACAAAACTGATCAAAACTTTTAAGAGTTTATATGGTTTGGGGTCACAGTAGCTTAAAGCGATATTTCAGAAATAGAAAACATTTTCCGCGTTTTAATCGTGTTATGGTAACACGAGTGGAAGTTTGGAAGATCGAAAAATGTTGTGGGATTTTTTTTACTTCTATGATACAGATTTGAGAATACATATTGCCAAGGCGTAAGTGTAGTTGACAGCAGGTTTTGTCAACTCAATTCGGAGTCGCAGAAAAGATCATGATCACTGAACGTTTTGCCAGCAGCTTTGTTTATTAAAAACGATTGAGCTTATTATTTTTCCTATTATATTAATAAATAGACATCATTTTCTTTATCGTTTGCTGGAACGAGAAATGGCGTGGGAACACTTGCTGATAGGCGAAGGCTTCCATGAGCGTTTCCCCAACTTGATAACAGCGCACAAAGAAACTTTTTTTCTAGAAAACAGCCTAAAGAAAATAACGAACAGTGGTGACTAAGACCAATCAGCGCGAATATTTTCTTCGGGCTATTTGAGAAGTAATACTCTCTTTCCGACAAACCTAGGTGTTTTAGCCGGAAAACTGTGCGAATATAAAATTGGGAAGGGTTTCGATCGTGCAAGAATTGGCAAAAATAGAAATACTCATTAAAGAGCTGTATTCCGGTTGAGGAATAGAATTCGGTAGATTGAAAGTTAAGTTAATATAATTCCAGCTTCTATCCAAAAAGATTCCTATCTAGAGTTAAATTAGAAACGAGAAATGTTGGCTTAGAGAGGTTGAATTAAATTAAATGTGTGAGCGTACATGTTCCTTAACCCTTTCACTGCTAAAGTCGACTTTTGGGTTGGTTGTTTTTAAATCGATCAACAAAGGTAAAAAACTAGTTTAGACCATCGACAGCCAGTATTTAATTTATACGGTTTATCCATGGCCTGAGTGTCGACTAGTGTGTGGTGGATTTTAAAGAGTGTTTGTTGAGTGTAGAATCCACTATCTGAAGGAAGAGAATGGCCCACTTAAGACGCACCACCTATTGAAACAGTTATTTGTTATGTACTTTATATTCTCAAGCTAAAAACCTTGAGTTTCATTTATACAAAAACATGTTTTTAACAATTAAGTATATTATGAGCTCGATATTTCTAACATAATCTAATCGTTTTGGTTGAAATCTACTTGTCATTCAAAACTTTATCTAAGTCCTTTTCAGACACTTCAAAAACGCAAACAACGGGTCGTCATTTTGTTAACGACTGCACACTGCCAAGCTACTCTCAACAATATAGATAGCGAGTAGCGTAGCCAATCAGATGACGACATTCGTGATAGGACGCTTGTAGATTCATACTTATTTGCTACATTAGTATAAAGTCTACTAGCATTCTATCACGAATGGCGTTCTCTGATTGGTTACGCCACTAGATAAAGATTTGAACGACTAAAATATTAACACTAAAACAGTTAGATAATTCGCTCTCGATTTCAGCTCATAATCATCTTATCTTGTCAACACCGTTCGATTTCATGAATCGAGACAGAAATAGCACAGGCGAGACAAAGCAACTGACAAGGATTTCAGTCGTGCTACAATTCAAGTTGTTTACTGAGTGCTTTCAATCATGTCTGCTATCTAAGGTCAACCGACTTAAAATATCTACTGTACATCCGCGTGGGAGAGATTGCAGCCCTTGTTTTCGTTTCCAAACATGGTGGTTTGTAATTAGTTCATCATATTACATTTCGTGTCGGTGTGTTTAGCACGAAAACGGTAACCCACTTAATAGTCAAAACATATCGTTATCACGGTTTGTTTTTTTAATCCTCTATCTGAAGAACAATACGAACTCTTAATTGCTATCATATTTTTCTTTTTTTCCCTCCGGCAGCCATCAAAGCCTTGAATTGAAGGTTTGATTTACAAGTGATTTTGAAATATCAGTCACTGTATGCAATTAAATTTTCTGAAGCTCTGACTTTTGATGGGTACATCACTTGTGTATACACGTGAAAAGCAGAGAGAAAAAAGTCCTCCTGTTTTGTGCATTATGAATTGACCATAACAACTTGCAGGTGCGAAATACTACCTCCAGTAAAATTTAACTAAGCTATATTGGCGTGTTATTCTCTGTCTATTGTCACTTAGAGACCACACCCACACCCAAATCGTTTCCGTAGTCAATAAATTAAACAGAGCGTTGAAAGTTATTCAGGTCACGCCGATACGTTTTAACTCCGAAATAGATAAAATGTTTGGAGATAATTCCTTGTTGGCTTCCAATTGTCCATTTAAAGAGTGTTTTGGCAGGACATTAACACTAACTATCACTGGCTGGTACTTAACAAATAACCTGCGTGATAACGGCCGGATTAATAACGTTATCAACCCCAGGCCAGTTGGCCGAATTGACTTGGCTGCGAACCATATCACCTTTTATATAGTAAGCGGGCATACTAATTGCAAGGTAATTATTCACTCAAGCGCTCTAAAATAATAACGCAAATTTAAATTTCTAGAAGATTCATGAATATTGTGATTACGTCTGCCATACAGGATATACAAGCTCGACTCTCTCTGGGCAAACTGATGTTTCTACAGTAACAGCAGATATCGGGCAGAAATGGACTCGAACAAGACGACGTCGAATTTAACTACCGAGGCTTTAAATATTGAAACACTGACCATAATTCAAGTGGCATTCTACACTGTTATAGCGATCACTGGAACAGCCGCAAATCTAGTCTTGTGTGGTGCTCTACTGAGGAGGAAACATCGAAACACAAGCGAATATTTCATCCTTAATTTGGCTATTACCGACTTAATGACCTGTGCTATTGGTATCCCGCTCGATATGGCCGTTATTTTAATCCAGCACTGGCCATTTGGGGCTTTTATGTGCAAAGTAGTGTACCCATTACAGACCGCTCTGATCGGAGTTTCTGTGGCTACCTTAACTTGTATGGCTATTGAGAGGTATAGAGCGATTATGACGCCATTCAAACCAGTGTTGACAGCAAGGGTTGTTAAGATAACAGTGTGTGCAGTTTGGGGTTTATCTGTTGCACTTGTGTCGCCTTACATTGTCATTCTAAAATACAAACACGATGAGCTCAGCTGTGCCGAAGCGTGGCAAAGTGACAATCACCCGAGAGTGTTCACAATGTGCTTGTTTTTACTCTTTTATTCTTTGCCTCTTTGCGTGATAGCTCCCGCTTATATTTGCATTGGATTCAGATTGCATTTAGACGATAAGAAAATGAGACGATTTGACAAGAGGCAAGGAGCTGGCAATCGACAGTTTCATAAACTGGTCAGGCAGCGCACAAAAACCAATATTGTGATCGTGAAAACGTTTCTATTCGGCGCTGTGGCGTTTGCCTTATGTTTATTGCCCTATCACCTAATGTGGTTGTGGCATGACTTCGGAAATGGCTCTCAGTGGAATCATTTCTATGATGTGTTGGTTTTTGCGAACGCTTTGGTTTACTTCAACAGCCTGGTCGATCCGTTTATTTTTGGGGGCACAGTGATACGCCGTAATTGGCGAAAAGCGTGTGCCGCCTCGCCGCTACTCAGATGTTTAAACATTAGCGTAGAAAAGCGGCGAAATACAAACAGGAACAGATCCCTAAAACAACATCTCCGCGGCTCTGTAAAACAAAGGTCTCACACTATGTCGTCAAAGATGGACATTGAATATACCTCATCCGTATGATCACAGATCATTAAACCGGTAATGAGGTTTTGTTATATTTCGTTCCGAAGCGCGCCTGACTGATGACTGATCTGCGAAATTAAAATCAACGTGGCTCAATTAAACTCTGAAACTTTAGATCAAATATTGGTGTTTTATTTCTAAGGGCACAAATTAAACATGTACGTATTTTCATTTTGGAAATGATGGTTGTGTTAGATACAACTATTTTGAACTCAAACAGTAATTTAAACATACATTTTTCTAATTTTCGTCTATGTTAATATCTCAAGTACTAAAATTTATTCACTTTTAAAAGCCATACCAAATAGGCGTCGAATCTATCAATGAATTCATTACCTAAAGTTTTTTTTTATTTGACCCTTTTCTATTTTAGCTCTAAGACACGAAGAGGCTCTAGTTTGTGTACATATATACCTGCGACAGCTGTAGCCTGTCCAAGGCTCTGGGGCTGGTTGAGGGCCAGCGAAGTCATTAGCGAAGGAAAAAGCGTGGGAAAACTAAGGCATGGGTGACTTAGCCTATTCATCCTTCGCTGGCCCGCTTACTTGCCCGGTCCCAACCTACTGAGGCCTGTTCCACAGCATGCCGGTAAAAATTTGTAAACGGCGTTTCCACTCCGAAATCCGATCAAATGATTCCGTGCACACTACGTCGGAGATTGGAAAGAAAAAAATCACCAACGACAGAAAAGGTTGAATGCACTCTTCAAGGTTAGGCTAAACCACATGAAGACGTCGTTGTTTTCAAAGAGTTTCGTTCCACACTAAAACGAAAAAGCTGGCCTTTTTCAACTTCCTCCGGTTTGAACCGCGTTTTCCAAAAGCTCTGTCTTCGGTCCGGATAAGTGTGGACGGCAGACCTAACTATCCTAACTGCGTTTTCAAATTTCTCCGGCGAACGGTGTGGACGGAGCCTGAACACTGTACAGCTGTCCACAGCCAAAAAGATATAGCTTCCTGTCGGTAAAATGGGCACGTTTGAGACAGTGAGAGCATCAAGCAGTGTTGGCGTGACAGACCGGCAGTTAATTTATTGACAGGTAATGATTAATTTCGAAAGACGCCCACAATCAAACAATTCGATCGTAAACCACTGCCGTAGGCAACGAATTGTGACACGATAAAACAAAAAGTAAAAAAAAGGAAAGAGTGGGTAGGGAGGGAGCTGAAATCGAGCGACCTAGTGAAAGGCGTGTGGGAAGGACTGACTGTTTCCAAAACGGCGTGATAAAACTGGTACTAGACAATTAGCGCAAGGACGTCACAGCACTGATACCAAACCTAATCGCTTTATCTTAGACGTAACAGTAATGAGAATATACAATCACCGAATTCTTATTATGTTAGTGTTGCGTTCCTTTTTATCACTAAAATTACATTTACCTTATCATGATTATTTGTTTGCTACTTATATACAAATCCTACCGTTCAAAGAAAGAAAGAAAGAAACAAATCGAAAATATTTCCAATGAAAAAAAAAGTACCCCAAACACAAAAAGTAATATTCTCCCAAAGTCGTTTTAAATGGCGGGAAAAACGAGGGAGACATATCGACGTGTCAGGCAACCTTTTGCCCTTTCTCAGTCTTGTTGATGATCGGTCAACATGACTGAATTTAAGGAACATATGGAGCTGTTTTTATTTCTCGGTACCGACAACAAGATAAGCCCGCCGAAACGGTTTTAGTAAATTCCCCCTTTTAGAGATAGCCGATCAAAACTCAAAGCAGGTCGAATCACGACTGGGTTTGGCTTTTGATTGGACCAATGGCGGTGTTGCAAAACCAAAACAAATGCAAATTACTTTTAACACTCAAATGAAAACCGCTTTCAAAAAGACAAAGGAAGTAATAACTCCATTTCGTGTCCCATTTCGGAAAACAAATTAATTTTATCCCCACGAGTTACTGCCATTATTTAGTGAAGCCAGCATTACTCGATGGCTGGTATTAGGGCTGCTTACAGGAGATACCCCTAGAGAAGACTTGTACTACTTATCTGGTAGTACTTTCAGTGTGGACTCGTAGAGCAAAAGGAGTTGTTGGAATAGATTGAGGACTCTTAGCATCAGGTGCACAGCAAGTTCACGACGCCATGTGATAGTTGATAATAACGGCCATTTCAGCATGAGACGTGCAGTGGGCTTTGTTTACGGTAACTGTTGATAAGCTCACCAAGATGTTTCGAGAAAGAAACACGTGAACATGGGTCTAGGTAGAAAAGGACAGGGTACAGACAACACTTGTGACTATTTAATGGTTTATTTAATTTACGTTGAATTAAAAATCACTAATACAACCGATCTGTTATTGCTACAAAACACCTCAGGTTTTAACACGCGTCACATGATCGTTTTTCCACTAACAAAATTCGATTTAATTAAATACATGCCGCATTGCAACAAAGTGATTACTTTATTCCTTTATTCTTGTATTATAAAATTTTAAAGAAGAAAAACTACGGAAATAGAGTACATAATAACGGAGAAATGTTAAAACGAAAGACTCATCGCCACCTTGTAATTGAATGTTTATGGAGTCTACAATGTTGGCTGTTCTGTCCAACCTCGATCAATTTATCATTTATTTTCTGAAAAGATAACTTTTCCAACCCCTAATGTACCACATGGTTCCTATGAAATATATTTTCGGTACAATCTTTGGACGTCTTGTATGAAATATATAGAATTATGAATTCACTCAAAGGGATTACTGCAACCGCAATGGCGCGGTGTTTTAATTTTCATGTATAAAATTTTTGCTGGTCTTTTTCTTTTAAAATTATATTTGACTAAACTTTCTTTCATGATATAAATTAGTGCGCATTTGCTTTTACAAAGCTTGTTACACTCTATTTTAATAACTGCCTTGGTATATAATTTTAGTGACGCCACTAAATTCAATTCTTAAGAAATCTATGTCAAGTGCAAACCAGTTAGAAATGACAAACTTGTACAGAGCTCACGTTTTTCAACAACTGAATTTTAAAGCTCTCATCTGCTCCTTAACTTAATTAGGCTGTACTGCCTTTACTACAGAAGTTCTTGCTCTTAGCAGGAAAAGGACAGATCTGGAAACGGGTTTTCGTCGCAAGATATCAAACTAATATGGAAATTGAATTTTGTATTACACTAAGTTAAGCTTTCTTCAGTACATACTATTTTTATTTGCATGTAGAATATATAATAGATATTTTTTTCCCTCCCGGATTGATGCCAACTTTGTTGTCACTTGAAAAAAAAAATGAGGACAAGACTTTCTTTGCCTACGCATTCTGCCGCTGCTTGAACAAGTCAAAGTATTTTTAATTGGAAAATAAATTTGTCAACTCTATTGACGTGAAAAATATAAATCTTATCATCGTTACTGTATTTACGAACGTCATTCAAAGTAGAAGTCTTCTATGGGAGCTTGGTAGTCAAGAAATTCAGCGTAAAACTTCTTGAAGGCACACCTGATACAAAAGAGTGAAAACAACGATTAATTATTACATGTGGACTCGGAAAACAAGGCTTCTTTTTATTGCCCGCCTAAAGGGGAATGTTGCTTTGAGAGGAAGGTAGCGAGGCAAGGAAAACGTAACGGTATCAGGTCGTTTCGCCCGATGACCCATTCGCCCGAAGACGTTTCGCCCGATTTCTGAGAAAAACGTAAGGATTATCCAGGGTTTTATTAGTCCGGGCGAATCGACTCTTAGTCCGGGCGAATCGACTCTTGGTCCGGGCGAATCGACTTTTTCTTCGG
>OMLO01006247.1_pt1 | contig 10014 bp, 5 predicted proteins | sample 1674811 | NCBI WGS metagenome assembly OMLO01 (sample SAMN06265003, study PRJEB25207) | coral metagenome | isolation source: Coral host | place: Mexico:La Bocana,Puerto Morelos, Mexico | collected 2008-11-13
GGCATACGAGATTCAAGTGTGACTGGAGTTCAGACGTGTGCTCTTCCGATCTAAGCCTGGTATGACACACACAGTTTCTTTCAGAAATGCTGTGAGTATCGAGCATACTGTCTCGTACTGTATTTCAGTTTGCTGCTTTTTGGTCAGTTTTGCCGTCTAGTGAAAGAAATATTATACAGTTTAGTAAAGATCGTATAACTGCATTGTATGTAAACATTATGTTATATTGTATTCTTTAAAAATCGCAGCCTCGGGTTTATGATATTCATAAAATGTCAATAATTTTAGCTTCCATATTCTGATAAAATATATTCTTATAGAAGGCCTTATAGAAACGAAAGAGATTCGAAAGATGGTTCTAGCAGTCTAACATAGAACTACCGGTAAGTGGTGATTACCTTTTGTTTTCCCTTTCCATGTCTTCTAACTTTTGAGTCAACCCTTCCATTGCTCTTTCATTTTCTCGTTTAACATCCTCCAATTGTATTTCAAGATTGGTTCGTTCCTGTTCAGCCTTCACTTTGTCTGTTTGAACCGTCATAAATTCCTGCTCGAAAGTCGCGCATTTTTCCTTCTCGATTTTCAGTTCTTCCTGTACCCTCTCCAAGTCCTCTCTTAGTTCTTTACTGCCTTCATCGCTGGTCTTAGACCCTTTATTGCCGATCTTAGGCCCTTCATCGCTGGTCTTAGACCCTTCATCGCTGATCTTAGACCCTTTATCGCTGGTCTTAGACCCTTGTACGGCTGTAGAATCACTTTGAGATTCACCAGGGACAGCAATATGCGCCGTGGATGACTTTGGTGTCTTGATCAAGACTTTTTCTCCTGTTGGACCGAGATGTTTAACCGGTTTTTCAACAAGGCTGACAACTGACATACTTTCGCTGCTGTCTCTTGAACTTCCCATCGATTCACTGCTACTTTGATATAATCCAAACGACTCCTTCTTCTTGTAGTTGTCTATCGTTTCGTTAAGCTCGGCAATGACCTTTTGTTGTTCTTTCTGTCAAATAACCCAAAATATATGTATCGAGTTTTAAGCCCTGGTCATTGATTTTTGCTAATAGGAAAACTTAAATCACTGAAATCTTTGCAGATTGTATTCTGTTGCTCGAGCATGTCATTTCAGGACGCGCACTTGATCTTTATGCCTGACTCTTTGCTTTGATCACTATATCTGTACGCGTTGTTACTGTTGCTCTTTCATTTTTCCTTTCGAAAAATCCTTTCTTAATGGCGCAAGGAGCAGATAAAGGGTAATAGGCTGCGGAACGTGTGCAAGAGCGTTACGTGCGAGGAGTACGTAGGTCGTGGGTTACACGCGAGGAATTCTTTTTTCCTCGTGCGCGTTTCCATTCACACGCGTGTATCTCCTGCAACTACTACCTCGTTCGTTCGCAAGCTCTTTCTCCTCTGCCTCCATTTGTCATTGGGAGAAAGTCATGTGACCACCTGTGACTCAAACTTTTCCACCAGGGTAGAGTCATCGAATAACTTCTAACTTCATAATCCTGCTTCATATTTGTATATGTTCACCGTTATTAAGTATCAATTCGATTTCAGTTTACTAAGAAGCATGTTGCCTGAATTAACTTTACGACATATTGTTCGCTATATAAAACGATGCTTTATTTACGAGTTTGCAAACTGTAATTCTTGACTATGTCAAGAGAACCGCGTTTAAACAATTGCCTAAATGTAAACTTACATAAACCTGATGCAGATGATATATAACTGCGGGCTTACGTTAACAAAACTGTAAATCATTTATTTTCATTTCTGTAAATCAAATGCAAGTCAACTTGGCTATAATCGGTCATGTGACAGAAATACTTTTTTATGTCCAAACTACCGCACAAAGAAGAAAATAAATTACCTCCGAACGCAAAGATTCAAGAGGCTGATCCACTGTACTGTGGTTTCACTTCGATTCGTTACGTGACGTTTTTTAACCCTTCGCACTGATGACTTCCCCCTGCAGTTCATTTTCATGTAAATCAAATTTATTTTCATATGAAAGGTTTCGCACGAAGACTCGTTTTCAAACAGAGGCACAAGTATACATGAGCTGGCTCACAGGAGCCTTTCATTTTTTTCACTGTAGTGCCTACGACTTTTCTGTAAGTCACTAACCACATTATTTTGTAGGTCCTCATTCTGATGTTGAAGCCTGTCTAGCTTTACTTGCGCCTTTTTGTTGGTTTTTCTCAATTCCACGCTGTGTCTCGTCGCTTTAGCGAGATCTCCCTCGAGGTTGATAGCTTTTTCGTCAAGCTGAAAAGAAAACGAATGACAATACTTTATATAAAAGACTATCGCAGTTATGCGTCCAACCAACAATTCACACTTAAACCAGATTCGACTTCGACCTCAGCGATACTGGTGCAGTGCTGCACCGGAAGAGCTCAAGACTAACTTGGAACCTGTCTCTTTGTGAGTTCGTGATGGACGCGTAAGAGATGGAGAAGGGTATCATATATGTTATTCCGCATTGTTATTCCGCATTGAGTGTTGTAAAATATATCACTTTTGCTTTGGTTTTACATTACCACGCTATGCGATTAGCTTAACAAACTCGTGCCACTCTGTCATCCAGTCAGGAGTAACATATAGATTTGGCCAAGCCTAAAAGCAGATCTCCTTGGCCAGGTTGTTCGAGGCTCAATTAAGCTAACCCAGGATAGGACAAAATTTTGATTGGAGTTTTGTCACTTTGCGGTGAGGTTTTCTGTTTATATTGTTTGGCCTTCTGTTTTGATTTGCCATAATCTCAAACTACCAAAAAAAAAAGTGAAAAACAGTTGTATACAAGAAAAATTTAAACCTTGGCTTGAACTTTTAATCTTGGGTTAGCGTTAACCAGACCTAATGATAGCAAAATAAAACCTAACACGAGCCCGCGATTCAATCAATAAAAACTGCACTTGCTCAGCGGTCGACTTACAAAAAAATACGTGAGTTTAATGAGCTCTAAACTTCAGGCCACGATATCGTCACTTGGTAATGGCCAGCAGATACCTTGCTTTGACAGGTGCCAATTGACCATGCTGCCCTTTGCTCTGACGAAGGGCTAACGCTCGAAACCTCAGCTTTATAACTCGTTACGGTGGCCAACTTAGTTGATATAACCAAATTACAATATCAAACATGTACGCTAGAAACGAAGGCTGCGTGCCTCGCTCGAACTATTAGCTGGAATATGGCCGCCATATTGCGCGAAGTCGTCGTTTTTCGTAGGGCTTACGCGCTCGACCATGAAAAAAGAGCTGCATAGTTTTCTCTTTCTATACATGCATGTGATTCTGGGGCTGCTCGGCTTGGCTGCCCTTCGGGCCGCCGGAGCTCCGCTAAAACCAAAACCATTCGGGACTCGCACGTACATTTTTTCTCGCAAATTTCGTCTGCTTCATGTATGTGCTTGGAGTTTCTCTTGGCCTAATGGATTGTCTGCGACATTTGTAATAACTCGTACTGGCCATTTTGATTACTTTAGTTTCTGGTTTTATGACACCAAGAGAGGTTGGTCTAAAGAGTCAGCTTGAAATCACCCTCTCTTTCGACCCTCAATTAAAAAGAAATTTATGATACTAAATATATTCACCTCCAGAGTTCGGTTTAAAGAAATACTCAAATAGTCCATCCTGTAAATTTTAACCCTAAGTGATGAGGCTTCCTTATATCTTTATGCAAATATTCTAGGCTTCAGTTATTACTTTGGTCAATCACAAAGGACGCAAAAAAAAAAAACAGTGAAAGAGTTAAATACGTCAGTGAAGCCGGTGCTAAGTGCAAAAGTTATGCGTGCGCCGCTCCTGATAGCTGTTGTTTTGACTTTCTGATTGGTCGAGAAAGTGGCGGGAGTTTTTCAACTTCTCGCTAACCAAAGCAATGCATTACCAGGACAAACGCGAAAACCACTCTATGTCTTTTATACATATATAAGCCGTTGGCAATTAGATGTAAAATTTCAACAGAAAGTTAACACAAATGTTAGTGATCAAGCCGGAGAGCCCCAAGATTTTCTTCCTTTCCATCAACCCACACGTTTAAGTCAGCAGTTACCTCGCAAATCCAATTTCATCATCTTACCTGGCGAATGGTCAGGTTTCTTGTTGCCATCAGCTGAGACATCAGTAAAATTTGCTTCTTGGCGTTTTCAAGATTGAGGCGAATCGTTCGAACGGGAACCGTTTTAATTGCTTGGTTGATAATCTTCTCTACATCATTTTCGGCTTGGGCCCAGATCTCCTCATTATCCAGTTCATCCACTGAAACAAAAACCCAATTACGTTTTTAGATGACCTCGTAGATAACCAAGAAATACAATTGAGTGCAACACACAAACTTGTCATTTAGAGCTGTGTTGTTGTTATAAGACGCAGGAGAAAGAAACTCGAAGCTGCACCTCCAAACCTTGATCCATTTGTCATCTACAGTCATTGTAACCTGGCGTGCCGGTCACGCATCGGCGTCACCGATCAAGCATTCCACAATCGTTATAAGCTGTAGCGTGACTAAAGAGTCCAAGACGTCAGCGGGAAAATCAGTACGTCCGCGGATGTCTAATTTCTGTGGCATGATATTGTCGCCAGAACTAAGACGTTTTCAAACATAACCAGGATGATAGAAGACTAGAATATTAGCCCGAATAGAATTGGTTCATAGTGTCCTGTGTTTCTCAAATGCTTGTTGTGGTATTTGTTTTGTTGCTGAGTAATTCTTCGGTGTTGTTGCTTGTGTAAGCATTTGATGTAGAAGCCGAGGGAGGGATCCTTAGAGTTGAGGTTGCGTTCAGCAGCGCGGACGCGTTCATCTTTACAGAACAGCTCTTGTTTCTCCAGAGCGCCTGCAGTCGACAATCCCCCCAACCCCCCCCCCCCTTCGTAACCTTCTCTAGCGAAGCCAAGCCATGGTGATGATGATGATGATGATGATGACATTATCATTATCATTTTTTCACTTACAAGAAAATCGTAGATGAATTATCACAGAGACAAACACCAAGGCCTCTAGCAACGCTTATCAGCCAATCAAAATTCGACAAAGATAATGTGTCCAGACACACCTACCGTTGTACAATCTATCTCTTTTTATTGGTCTACGAGCTTTTGCCGTCGGTTTATCGGAGCTTTCTTCATTTTCGTCCTCCATCCTACTAACTCCAATCCCAAGCGAGTCAGCTATGCTTTTAAGTCGCAGCAGTGCAGCTCCAAGATTCTCTATGTCTGATCTCAGCTTGAGCGGCAGATCGTCCAGGAGAAGTTCTGGACTAAATAGAACCTCTCGCGCTGGTTTCATAAGTTCCTCGTCCACAATTGACTCTATCCATAACTGAACTTGACGTAAAATGTCTTCTCTATCAACACAAAGCTCCAAGTATGATGTAATCTGTTTGAGAACTCTACGTCGCTTTGAGCGCTATGGGTTTTTAAAAAGAGTAATAGTTAAAGGTATGGAAGGGGTAAGGAAGGTCAACAGTGTCAGTGCGCCTGAGTGAAATACACGGTAAGGTAGGTGAAGACTGCATACCAGCCACCTGACTCACCAGGCCGGAGCTAGAAATATTTATGCTCCCTCCCTCCCTGGATGGGAAGCTAGTCCATCGCAGCGTTTTCCCCAGCATTACGTTCGCCGGTACCCGTTTATGCTCCTGGGTGGAGAGAATACAGCGCCTTGCCCAAGAAAAGAACACCATCCATGTCCCCGGCCAGGGCTCGAACCCGGCCTCTCGATCTGGAAACGAGTGCACTAACTATGAGTCCCCCGCGCCTCCCACGAACTACATGGCCATTGTCTTTTCCATAAAAAGTAGTAAACATTTGGTTGTGTTTGGGTAGATTGGAATTAGTCCTCTTAATCTTCTCACTTACCTTGAATAAAGTTTTCCTTGAGATCTTGCGTTGAACTTGTCCCGGCATTTTCCAGGTCTCTTGCGTTGTTTTTCGCTCATCGGCATCGTCATCGCCGTCTTCATGTTCTTCAGAGCTCGATCCACTAGAGTCTGGCGATGTCCCTTCTTCTCCGCCCTTCTCAGTGTCCTCTATTCCTGAAATTGTAGTTTGATCCGCAGTTTTACTTTGCACATCATGTCCATTCCATTCTTCTTTTCCTTCTTCTTTGTTTTCTTCTTCTTCTGGGCGATCCATTATTCTCTTCGCTCTCCTTTCCTTTCTTTTCATCTTTTTTTTCATTTTCCTTTCACGAATTTTTCGTTTCTCTTCTTCTGCTTCAAATTCCGAATCAGGGCTTTCATAAGTTTTGAGCTCTTTATCTGCCGTAGAGTATTCGTCCATTGTCAAGCGAACTCTTTCGAGCACCGATCTCAACTCTTCCATCGCTTTGTCGTGTATACGTTTGATCTGCGCTTTTTGAATCTCCGTTAATTTCATTTGTCCAGCAACAGGGAGAAAATCAAACTCCGAATCGGATTCCTTCTTCATTTCTGTATATATATCTCCGTCGTCTGAAATTAAAGAAGAGATTTTAAAATTCCTTATTGATCAGGAGAGTTGAATTAACTTCCCTTTTTATATATGAATTTGCCAGTATTACTGCTGCTAGAAAGTTGCTCTATCGCAATACGCACTGTCTTGATGTCTCGCATCTGGTCAGCAGTACTACAAGACGTCGTCTCCGGCAGTCAGAATATTTTCTTTTTTCAGACTAACCGGAGAGCGGTTAAGCGATCATCTAACACGCCTGAATTGCTAATATGTTTTTGTAACACCACAGAAGCTCATTTGTGCATCTCTCTTCCATACCAAGCCTGTGTCACGGCATTTTTCAGACCAGTCTATTTTTAGGCTTCTTTTTTCGTGAATTGAGTCAATTCCGGTTTACATCGGTGAGTTAAAACATGGCTGTTTTTTCTTTTTAACCTTCCGGTGAAATAATGACCTCAGTTAAAAATTAAGTCCGTGCTTGTGATTGGCCACTGATCATGAAGTTCCTGCGGGGGTCTGAATCCGTGGTTAATCCAGACTAAAAATATATCGGTCTGTGAAAACGCCGTGACAGCATTATGTGTTGCACGCACCTAGTTTGGGCTCCTGACACAGTTAACAATACATAGTCTTAAATGAAAAATTCTGACTGCCGGACACGGAGTATTTAAAAATTCCTGTCAACGGCTGTTGGACATCTTGGCACAGTTTACACTTTTACCTTCCATTGATTCCTTCTCATCAAGGAGCGGTAAGGAAGGCTCACGCACGCTCTCCACGAAAACCCGCGGATATCGATCAGTCAAAGAACTACGTCTACGCCGAGTTAACTTGACTAAATTGTACACAGCACTGGGTTTTTCTTCGTTCCTGACAAAAAAATGACAAAGGCCATTACTCAATAGGTTTATGAACATTTGCTTTTTCTCGTCCCTTGCGATCTTGTTTTTGCCGCCTGTGCAAATGATTGAGGAACTGACACGTTTCGTTAGCCTGAAATTTTCATAGCTGTTTATAGCTAAAACGAGCTAATTAACAAACGCAAAGAAAGCATTTCAACAAATTATGATTATTATTACCTTACTGACTTTGTTCTTTGCTTCTTCGGCCTCGTTATCATATTTATTGTGCTAATGGACAATGAAATAGACCGCAAAATCGAAACGTAATTTTTTAGGATTTCCGGAAAAAGCAGAGAACTGAAAAGAATGATGTCAAAATGCTTTAGGGATCGAACGTGTTTTGGTCGCGCGCCACTCTCGTCCCCAGTGCTACTCGTTTTAAAATGTCATTACAGTGCGTTTACCGCCTGCGCAAATGGCCAAAGAACTGACACATTTCGTTAGAGGCTTGTAATGCAAACGTATTTCAGCGGATTAGCGCTTTTTTTTATCAAACAAGTGCCATCTTGGACTTCAACTTTGAAGAGCTTTAGGGAGAGATAAATGCCCAGGGAGTGGCTAGGAGTGAGGCCTTTTAGTATCACATGGCACAAATAGGTGGTCTCGTGGAGGATGTCCACCCGGGACTTTCCACGCGATGAAAATCTGTGTCACATCAGTGGTTATTTCTAGACCCTCGTCTCCAGGGTCTACTCCGCTTTTTTTTAAATCAAGGGGGAGAAGACCCTGGGGACGAGATTGATTGGTGGCCTATTACACTAGGGAGTTAGGGAGTTTTGGCAATCCATAGCCTGCGAACGAGCTCCCGGTTGGTTTTAGTGCGACTGAACTAGCCGAGTGTGGTCTAGGACAAGCGGAGCGAGGTGAGAGCCAGTTCGCAGGCTGAGCAACCACGACGGCGACACCAACAAGAATGTCAGCAAACAAAAGGTTTAATAGGTTGGCAATAGTCTGCACGTTAACTCGTTTTGAATCTTAGCACATTTAATTTGTTCCCTGTTATCTACAAAACAGCAGCGTGAATCGACAATGTTTTACGTATTTTGAAAACGTGAACCGCATTGTCTTTTTTTCTTTGGAATTTAACGCTGTCATTGCACATTTAGCCTGAGCAGCTTTTTAGACCAATAGGCGTACTAAACAGATATACACAGTTTCGACACTGGAGTGTAAAATATAAATCTCTTTTTTACAAGGCCTCGTCCTCGGCGTCACCATCTATTGTTTGGTAAAGTAGCCTGCGTATGGGCTGCTTTCTTTCGTTTTCCTGGAGGGAAGATCGAACTGAAGCGAGCGAGCAAGCGGACGAGCGAACGAAGGAGCACGTCTGGAATGAAAAATGAGGAGAAGCAGGGAAGGGCCTCCCCCTGTTCCTTATTTTCCGGCACTTGCTTCGAATTTTGTTATCTTCTCGTGCTTTTTTGGAAATGCCTGCTGCGTAGACTATTGCTAAAGCTTCCTAATAACTTGAGAGGGATAACCTGGGAAAACCTAATGGTGCATAAACTATTTACATTTCGTCTGAGGCATAGTGATGCTGGCGCGTGGTTATTCTCATGGTTATCATCAGGAGACAGGCAGACTCCTCGAGTACAACAAAAATATAACATGTGGTTCTTGTGTTTCGAACTCGAGGTAGAGTGAAGAAATAAATTAAAAGGCCAGCACGTCGATACAGCGGGTAATGAAAGAGCTTATGCTTGCATTTTCTCTTCACATGCAATGTTCGCACAGTTTGTACAGTTCTCCCATCTCTAAACATCTCTAAGGCGCATTTAAATGTTTTTGAATCCTCTCTGGATTAGTCCCAGTCCTCGTATAAATGAATTAGAACTGAGCAAACAATTTTGATTTTATTATTTATTGAGAAAAAGAATTATAAAGTCCAGGTCAAGTTAAAATCTGACGTAAGAAGAGAAGCTTAAATACTCCGGACGCTTTCCATTTAACTAAAAATTGCAAAGACAAATTGTATGCGAAAATTCCCTGGGAACTTCCAGAAAATCTGGAAATTGTTCAATTAGCGAAAAGCAAACCATTCAACCGAAACTTTTGAAACTCCCGAAACGAAAGTCCAATCAGGGAAAGGAAATTCCCTTATTAAGAGATTTCCGACAGTTTCTGTATACCTTGGGTTGTTGTCCTCTCTTCTTGAAATTTGGAAATTAAAACTAGAACGTTTTTCGAAAGGAAAAGCTCCCTCTCAGCTGCTATTAAATTCAATTCAAGTCATTTTTTTCATCGCTGCAACTGAAGTAGTTTTTTGAAGTTAAGCAGATCGCACTGCAAAGCCATACACAAAACTACGTGCAGGATCTTTATGAACACAATTAAGTCATTTGCTCCCCGAATGGCAATGTTTTTTTTATATATAAAATCGAGGTATGTCGGAAGTCTGGGATGTTTTGATTTTACAAGGCCTTACAAACGTTTCAGTGTAATGCTATCCAAACTCAGAACTGAATGTCCCAATCAGTATTTTTCACTCTAAAATCCTGCCGATTTTCTAACATTTTATCCTCGCCGTCTTGTAATCTTGGTGATAATTCATTTACCACCTAAGAACATTGTCTAAGAGAAATAACTGACTTAATCATGGGTCGCTCTAAGCGACAGTAAAGAACTCAAGTTTTTATCAGAGCACTGAGATAACTCATAAATTCTGAAGG
>OMLO01006248.1_pt1 | contig 10014 bp, 7 predicted proteins | sample 1674811 | NCBI WGS metagenome assembly OMLO01 (sample SAMN06265003, study PRJEB25207) | coral metagenome | isolation source: Coral host | place: Mexico:La Bocana,Puerto Morelos, Mexico | collected 2008-11-13
GTGATGGCGTGAGTGCGTGACTCATAAACGAATGATGGCGTTCCAGGCGTTTTTAATCTACTCTTGTCTTTTGCGTCCAACCAACTCCTTTGACTATACATTTTCTCATCAAGAAGTGCAAAAGAAAATATGTGACCACGCCTTTTAACAGTTGGGGGCTTGGGGGTGAACTGCACCAGTCTTCTTGTTGCCTGTCGTACAAAATGGCGGTCCACGTCAACAGGTGGTAGTTACACTTTGTAATCGACTTCTGGACGAAATGTGAGATCATTACTATAAAGAGGCGAAAGTTCCCCTAAGAATAACACCTCAGTTCGATAAAGAGAAACTGCTCAGGGGTAATTCCGATCTTGTAAACAAACTCCCAGTAAACCCTAACGAGTCGAGTTACAATGAGTAGTGTTCGTGAGATTCCAGAGGATCTCGTGGCTTTTTTGGCCGAAGAAGGGAAGGATTACTGTGTAACTCATGGCATTGTTATGGGAGCGAAGGATTGTTGCAAGAGGGTCGAACATGCACCATTCACTCTTCACCCTTCTCCTTTTCCAAAGCGATTGTTCACTCAGGCGAAAGAGGTACAGAAAGACTTTAATCTCTTAGTTCACAAAGTCAGTCAAGACCATGAATTCCTCAAGGAAGCCCTTCAGAGGTGAGACGTTTTTACAACTAAACAGCTTTTTTAATTCTTTAGAGCCACCAACGCCTCCATTGAAAAAAGTACGTGCATTTTAAAATAAAAGTTGCCATCAGGAAGCTCGCAAAGTAGTCCAAGAGCATGAGCCACCACTAATCATGGAATTTACAAAGTTTACATATAATTAGTTTATTATATTTTGCCTTTTCCACTTCTTTTTCACTGCGAATATTTGTACACAATATTGTATTCATGTCATCAAGTGGAGAAATAAAAAAATACAAGGATAACAATGAATAATACTGAAATGCCTTTTGCATTTCAACATGTACATGTTTCAGTTATGGATGAGAACAAATGATCAGAAATCAACAAACAGAGAGTTGTGCATTTCATCTAGGTTTACTACAGAGAAAGAGTAAATGTCTTCAAAATGGGTGTGCAGCATTTAGAGACAGCAATACTTTCCTCAGTTAAAATCCAATTAAGTTTGTAGGTAGAATAAGCAAATGCCATGTGCAGAGCTGCTGGAAGCTGTACTGGGTGCAATGCAACATATGATATTTCTCTTAGAATTGTGGTTTAGAATGATGGCTTGAATAGCTTTTGTTTTTTTGTGAAAGTGAAGTTATCCAAGTCTAAACAGTAAAATGTCTGTTTTCTGTCTATTTAGCACCATAGAAGTGGATACATTTACTGCGAAAATATTTGAAATTTATGAAACAACAAGAAATGAAGGACTCTCACAGGTGACTTGTAACTTCAACAGTACATCAGTGATATAGTGACAGCGGCTAAGTTATGTACATTGAGTGACTATCAATGCAGATAATGTTTCTATAAATCATCCCTTTGCTAGACGTAACCAATACACAAAAGAACATTCTGTTTAAAAAATCAATGGATGAAACTGGCTGACATGTATCACCCATCAAGAGAAGTTCATTACTGAACAATATATTTTTCTTGTTGTCATTTCCAAATCATTTACGTGATGTTTTAATTTGCATACCACATCTGAGGGACCATCTGTATCCAGTTGAGATAATTTGCCTGTGTTAAATTTATTCTACACAATTAATTCTAATTGAATATGTTTTCCCAAAAGAACCTATACCCTCTCAAAGGTCATTTTGGGGTTTAAACTCCTTATCCCTCTGGGAGGTCCAGTTGTCCATACAGACATGTCATTTGAACTCCCGCCTTTCCCCCTTAGAGCGTAAAGATGATTTCCTGGATTTTCAAATTCTGCTTTCAATTTGTATGCAAAATATAAATTGCATTCTTTTGCGGGCTAAACTACAGAATACAGGGCATTTGATTTACATCTTTAGTTACTGAATCACAATAGTAGCTATTGTTATGGTTCCTTCTTCAAAAGGTTTTGACACAAATAAAACAGGTGGTTCAAAGTGGTCCTGTATTTTGTAATAATATTGCTCCCTTTTTGATTATTAATTTTATATTTATCTGACTAGTATATGTATATCTTGAACAAATAATTTATGAAAACCTTTATATATTCATATTTGACAGCCCATCTCCCTGGGGATTTTTCGGTCTGACTATATGTTGGATGGTACTAGTGATAAGCCAGAAGATCTCAGAATCAAGCAAGTTGAAATCAACACAATTGCATCCTCATTTGGTGGATTGAGCTCACTGATGGGAGGACTTCACAGGTACTTTGTTTTCCTGTAACATTACTGTATTGTGAACTTATAAGGTTAGTGTGTCAGTTTTATTAACTTATTTCTTTATGGCATATGGTTGCATTGCAAATTTTGATCTTGACAAAAGTTCTGTTCAATGGTGGGAAAGGGGGATTCATAATGGATGCATCACAGTTGCAAGTAATAAGGCCATAGAAAAAATGCTTTTATTTGTTCAATTTTCCAGCTTTATACTAGGTCTTCAGAATGGACCTGACCCAAGTTACAAAGAAAAGGTACACTCCCAAGTGATGTGCTTTTTGCAGTTCATGATGCTGAGTGGTGTTGTAAATTGAACCAAGATAATTTATTAAATATTTCTTTTGTCACAAATATAGTATATGACAAAAAATTGTTCACCTTGGTGCGGCTGTTTAAAGTATGGTTTAGCTTGCCCAGAATTAGCCAAAATTTTTGTTGAACAGATGTGCAACTTTTTGGTGAGGTTTACTGCTCACATTGTCTGTCCTTCAGTTTTGAGGTTTAGTAATCTCAAGTTACACAAACTCATAAGAATTGAAAAACATTTTTCTTAAAAGGGAAATCACTCAAGCAATAAGCATGATAAACTGAATGATCCCTTCAAAGCACTTTACATTTGAATAAAGGGTGAAAGTTTCTAAAGAAACTCTGGTGCTGCATCGGTGGGGGTAACAACTGAAGGTAATTTGGTTATATCAACTAAGTGGAAAATGTGAACTGTTCTGTACCACCATAAGTAAAGGGTGCAAAGTGACACACTTGCGTAGCTCTCTGTATGCACTGCTTGTATAAAATTAATTACAATTTGAACAACCTAATTGCATCCAAACAAGAGTGAAGAAGAATTTTGCCATTTTTTTTGTGATATATTGTTATTTGTGTCAAACACAGTACCACTCAAAACTAAGTTCTAACCCTCTCCGGAGACAAGAATCTTGTCTCGCAAGAAATGAGACATGTAACTTACTTTTGTTTGGTACTGTAAATATTTGTTCTGAGTAGTCCACAAAGTAACCAGCCTCTTTGATTCTGTTTCCAGCTCCCTGAGAACACATCAGCCTTAGGTATTGCAACAGGCCTAGTTGATGCTTGGAAACTTTATGGCAATGAAAGGTATGAACAGAAACTCATTGAAAATCAAAACATTTTTGAGCCCCATTAAACAGTTAAGGGGTGTCATTAACATTTTCAACTTAGAAAGGCAACTAGTTTGTATAGGCTGGCAAAAATTTGAACTGTACATTCCTTGGCATGAACAAGTTTATTTTCACAGCCAGTTAATATGACCAGTAGCCAGCCCTTATTAAAACCCCTGTATTTTTTTCAGTTGATTTTGAAATATTTTCCTTTGCAACTCACTTAGTGCAGTAGCAATGATTGTAGTATCAGACAGTGAGCGAAACAGATTTGATCAGAGATGGGTACAACACCTCATGCGAGAAGTGTAAGTAGTATTTAAATCTCACTTGTTATAAGTCTAGCTATATAATACAATAACTTTTTTAGGTACTCAAGGCAACTTCATTTTAATTTTAGTGTCTTATGTAGCATAATCTCTGTTTGTGAGTTCAATTTGGTGGTATCAGCATTAAAACTGCAAAAGTGCCATTATTCTACAAGTTTTTTTGCTATTAGTATTTACTGGTACTTAACCTTCAGTTAAGTTGTTCATTATAATATTGTGTCATAAACTATTAGGAAAATAGTTTTGACATTATTAATACTGTATTTTTTCCTATTACATTTCAGCCATCCTTCAGCTCGAATGATAAGGAAAACATTCAGTGATATAAGCAGGACAGGACAACTAAAAGATGATAAAACATTGATAGTGTAAGGATCTAAGCCTTGTCCACACAAACTGTGCTTCAATTAGATACTGATGTATAAATAGTAAGCAGTTTTTAATTGTCTTATCAGGAGATCCATGTTATTTCAACCCCTTAGGCCATTTTGCTCCTTCAAAGCCTTAATTTGATTTCTCTTTTTGTTGTGAAGCTATGCCAACTTGCAGGAGGACTAGCATAGAACGTAATTTAGAAACCTTTCAACCAATGAAATCATGCTTGACTCAGACTTTTAATTTGTCTTTGTTGCCACAATCTTGTGATTTCTATGATAATAGAAACTTAATATTTATGTTTAATAACAAGCTGGTCATTCTGGCTGTAATCCATATTCATTAATTGTGATTGTAATATATTATGCATTAGTGGTGAATCAATTTCATTCAAACCATGTCATGTTGATTTCTAGAGATGGTTACGAGGTTGCTGTGGTATACTTCAGGTGTGGCTATGATCCTGATAATTATGAATTAGACACGGTAGGTATAATTATATAAAACAAAACAGCTTGGTGTAATGCATAGATTAAGGCTGAAAGATCACAAGAAACCAAAAATTTTGAAAGGTCTAAAGTCTTGGGCTTTGAAATACATGTAGCAACACTACTCTAGCTAACAAAGTCTCAAGGTTACCAAATTTACCCCTGCAACCATTTCGGCAGCTGGTCTCAAGGTGAGGATGTATTAATTACATTTGTTATATATGTTATTTGCCAGCCAGTCTGTATTGGGAAAAAACTGTCCCCTAAGGTTATGGGTATGGTTACACTGTAATGTACTGATATCCACTAGAAATTGGAGGGATTTATTTTTTTTAATGCAGGATTGGGAGACAAGGTTAATGCTGGAACGATCAAAAGCTATCAAATGTCCGTCAGCTGCAGTTCATCTTGCTGGAACAAAGAAAGTTCAACAAGTGTTAGCTTGTCCCGGAAAGCTTGAAAGGTGTGTCAGAGTGACAACTTCTCATCTTGCACACATGTTTGGTAGTTTTTTTGTCCCTTTAGTTCATGCTGTATTTTGTAAGATTTGTTTGATAAATTATATTAAGTGATGTTATCAGAGAGAATGGTGAGGTCGTTGAGTTGTTGTATCCAGTTCATTTTAATTATTGATTTTATTTTAACAGGTTTATAACAGATGAAGATATGCTCAACAGGATACGCAGCACTTTCACAGGCCTTTACACACTGGATGAGGTTAGAAAATGAAACCAAAATTCCTCAGTAAGGCTGTACTTGAGAATATATGAGTCAGTAATACAGTGGACCATGTCTGTAGCTAGTATTCAGTTTGACATCATGTTCAGCAATACAAGTAATCAGTAAGTACTGCGTTAGACTGATATTGTGTTTGTGTAACACCAGGGTCCTGATGGAGACAAAACAGTGCAAATGGCCATGAAAGATCCTGACAGATTTGTCCTGAAGCCACAGCTGGAAGGTGGAGGTAAGCAGTGGGGCCAGTCATGATAAAAGTACACTGTTGAACGATCTTATGATAGATTTGAACTCATGAAAAATAATACAATTAAATATATGAAAGATCATATATTTGAAACATATGAGAAGAGAATATAAGAGAAAGATATGAATTTATGATTGATCATCGCAGTTATGCAGACAACTTAAGAAGTTGTCAAATGAAAAACCTGAAAGAAAAAACATTCAGGCCTGAACTGAACTTCTTTGAACTCCCGTTCGGGCCTGAATTTTTTCAGACTTTAATTTCACAACTGCTTAAGTTGTGTGTATAATTGCGATGATCAATCATAAATTAATTGTTTAGATATAAGGAGCCTGTTGTACCTATTTTGACTTTAAACTCTCCAGGTCCTGCCTGCACATTCATCATTGTCTCCGTTCTTGTGCAAACTACGTCATTTTTTTTTGTTCTAGGTACTAACATTCCTTTTTGTTGTTACAGGTAATAACATTTTTGGAGAAGATATTGTTAAGACATTAACAGAGACAGTCGATGTCAAGGAACGTTCAAAATTCATTTTAATGGACAAAATTCAGCCTCCAATCAAACAGAACTACATTGTACGTGCAGAAATGACTGAAGCGCTTCTAGCAGATGTTCTAAGTGAGATTGGATGTTTTGGAATACTCATAAGGTTAGTCAGGCTGGGCTTCTTTTTGCCGCTGAGCTGGAAGTAACGAGTAGATACATTTTTCCAACGGTTAAATGTAGTGCTGCATAACCGTTTGTGGCAGGCGTGGTGACCACATGGTTAGTGCGCTCATCTCTGGATCGAGTGGTCTGGGTTCGAGCCCTGACCGGGGCGTTGTGTTGTGTTATTGGGCAAGGCACTTAACTCTCACCGTGCCTCTCTCCGCCCAGGAGTATAAATGGGTAACAGCGAATTTAATGCTGGGGGTAATCCGGCGATGGACTAGCATTTTATCCAGGGGAGTAGAAATACTCTAGTCGCTTCATGCTACGGATACGCTGATGGGCCAATTGACTCGTACATTACTTTAGTTGCTTAAAATTTGTTTCTTTGTATCCTTAGTCGTGGTGACGAGGTGATGGTGAACAGAGAAGTAGGACATCTTATGCGTACGAAAAGCACAGCACATCAAGATGGAGGCGTTGCATCAGGGCGTGCAAATCTAGACAGCCCCTTTTTAGTTTGACTTGTAGCCGTGAATAGGTAGCTTAGGTAATACAAGAAATGATAAGCAATGATGCATTACATACCATTTAATACCTTACAATATCAAATCAAAAGTATTCTATACCACGAACATTTTGCATGACATAGGACTTCGTTTTAACAGAATAAAAAGCATTCGTTACCACGTACATTGAAATGTTTCATACCATCCATCTTAGTCTGAATCATCCGTCAGTTATTGAAAAATGTACTAGTTCAGTCAGTGAGTCAATTCATGAATCATAAATTAAATCAATATACATCAGTCAATCTTTTTTAGATCTTTCATACGAAATCCGTCAGTCAAACCATCAGTTAGGCAATGAATCCATCTATCCATCCACCTAGAAGTTAGGTTTGATTCCCGCCACTTTCTCGGGTCCGGTCTCGTGGTACTCGGGGCGGAAGGAGCGCATGCTCCATTTTCCGAACAACGGTTGTTGATCAAGTCCTTCTTGTGCGATATCTAGAATTAGTTTTAAAATTGTATGTACACTTAATCTGCCAGCTATGTAATGTTAAACAAATAATGGGATAGTACTAAGTAATACTGGAAGTGTAGTAATCCTCTGTATTTACTGGTCAACTGGGACGTGTCAGTGAGTTTATACATTCCCAACATATTTATTTTTGAATCTAAACAAATTATTTGTCCGAGTTAAAATTTTTGGGTATCTTATTCTGTCGGTCACATATGAGCTACACAGTTTGGTTTCAATCTTTTATTTGGAAAACATTTTATAATTACATTTAGTAATTATTTGATGTTATTTTAAGGCAATATTTACTTTTATTAACGTTTTTTCTTGTAATGTAGTCTACTACGGTTTCTTGTCTGGTGTATTGTTTGGGAAATTTGAAATAAATCAATGTGGAAAATTCAATTTACTCTTACTGTTATATCACATAGTGCGATAAGTTTCTTGTCTTTATAGGGTTCTACTAAAAATAAATAAATAGTAAGTTATAAACTAGTGGACAGATTTATTGTGGTAAGTAAGTTGACTTTGTGATTTACATTACTGCAGTAGTTATGCGCTGAAATTTAAATTTGAATGCGCTAACTTGCTGAATGTGTTCAAAATAAATTTTCCGAAAATGACCATAAAGAAGCCAGAGGCGGATCCAGAAATTTCTAAAGGGGGGTGGGGGGGGGGGGGATGCACACCACAAAAATGTTCGACTCAAGTCTTTCAGCCAATACAATCATGGCTAAACTGACCAGACTTGAAACACCATCGCTTGACAAACACTATTCACTTGAATCTGAAGATGACTTCCGCTCAGGTTGTCGAATCACTTGAATCTGAAGATGACTTCCGCTCAGGTTGTCGAAGCGTCAGTCACCAACCGCAGTTCTTTTCAGAACTACCCTCACCCGGACGATCACACTATAGGAACTACTGGTCTGGGTTTTCGCGGAGCCAGTTCACGTCAACCCCGGCGTTATTGGGGAAATGGGGATATGGGGAAATGTTTCTCGGCCCATGTCTCCTCGTAAGTATTTTGTCGCGAGGCTACCAGTCTACTGGCCGAACATAATTCGAGAAGCCGCGTTCCGAACACAATTCAGAGGAGCTGAACAAAATCGACTTAACTCAAGAAAACTGCCAGCCTAGCTATAAGTGAAATATTCCCAACACAATTCTAAAAGAGCCGAACGTAGTTTATTACATTTTTTATTTGAAGTTTAAAGAGCCGAGCATAACAGCCCTTTTCACGGTTAGTTTTTGACATTTGCATTACAATGTAATCCAACGTGCGTGCGAGGCAATTTCGGGCTAAAACTACAAAATGGCACGAAATTGCCAAACACACACGTTGAATTACATTGTCATGCAAATGAAAAAAACTTACCGCGAAAAGGGCTATTCCTTGCAACGCTCGAACATAATTCTGCAGTAAGGCCGAATTAAATATCAAACACCGTAACATTATTATTTTTTTTTAATTTTGACCCTAATAACGCTTCATAGCTATCTGACAGTTTAATAGAAAAAACGTTAAAACTCTTAATGAAACGTGTTTTTTTGGGACTGCCGTGGGGAGAAAAGACGTTCCTCAGGTGGGTAAATGAACTGCTGTAAAAACTAATATTACAAGCTATAGCCACCAATACTTTTCGAACTTCTGTCGCAGCCGAGGTCTCACTGTACCGTGAGGCGAGAAAAAACGAGTTCAAACCGAACTTAAGAATCGGCAATTTCTGTCATTAGTCAAAGTTCTCTCATTAGCTGTGTCACGTAAGTAAGATAAAAGCACTTCAACTTCTTTCTCAAAGCATGTCTCTTGTATTAGATCTCCTTTGTTAAAAAAAAGTTGTTCTTTTGTGACTCAGTTTTGTTAAGGTTATGATATAGCGGTAGCAACGACATTTTCTTTGCCCGTGTCTCTTGGCTCAGCCCCAGCTCTCTCCTCATCTTCAGAAGAACCGCCCTTTGATCTTCCTTCTTTCTTACTCTCTGCGCCTCCATTTACAGGGCACAGCGGAGTTTTCCTTCCCTTGCAGCTGCATCTCTGACTTTCTTTGATAAGTTTGTTGACTTGCTGAAGTGCAAAACAAAAACAACTGGTTACCATCATAACAAGCGAGATATAGATTTTATTTCTGTCTTACAGACACTAGAAGACCGTTCATTCCATTTGGTCTATTGTGATGTAGTATTAATTAGTACTTACTTCTTTCAGGGCGTTATTTTCTTTTTTAATCAGTAACAGATGCTGTAGTTTTTGGTGTGGGTTTTGATGACCTTTCAGTCGAGCAATCTCCTCTTCGTGTTTCTGCATGGCCTAAATATAATAAACGAAGCAGCTAATTGTAGTTACAACACGACAAAAATTATTACGACGACGTTTATTGACAAAACCAACACAAGTGACCACTTCTGGGAATACTATGTCAGCAAAAAAACCATTTGACTGTAAAGATCGCGGCTACTTTGGAAGCATCAATTTAGGATATCAAAAAAGCAGTTGCGGTTGTTTGCTTTGTTTTTCTTTTTCGAGCGGCGAGTTTTGCGAGCGACAATACAGGTAAACTGAGCTACTTGAGGCAGTGTGAGAATATTTTTTCTCTCAGAGGAAAGACGTCTCAGAAGTTTGAAAATATAATCGAAATCGAAGTAGGTACGGTTGGAGTAACGGCCTTGAATAAAACGGAAATTGTTCGGAAAATGAG
>OMLO01006249.1_pt1 | contig 10014 bp, 4 predicted proteins | sample 1674811 | NCBI WGS metagenome assembly OMLO01 (sample SAMN06265003, study PRJEB25207) | coral metagenome | isolation source: Coral host | place: Mexico:La Bocana,Puerto Morelos, Mexico | collected 2008-11-13
TCCATGGCACAACAAGCCAATGAAAAAGAGCCTTTACCCTATTTGCTCTTTCCATACTACAGTGTACATACAATAAGCAGTACAGCAGTAATTAATACAAGTACAACTAACTTGAAGAGGATGCCCGTTTCAGTCCTAGTTTTTATGCACAGATCAGAGTTAATACTCTGATAAACTTTAGTCAGGGCTCGATTTTTAGGAAATACCTTGGGGCCAGATGGCCCCCAAGTTTTCTGATTTAATCACCAGCAAAAGTATTTCAATCAGTGGAAAGCATGGAAAGTCACTCGCCAGCGGTCCCAACGGTCAGCTCTATCAGTGCAACACAAGAATGGAAGATTATCGATACCTTTGAGCAGACAACACTAGCCATATACATATGGGTTATTGACCAATCGTGTGGTCAAGATGGCTGGATATAGGCATAGCTCTTTTTTTGCATGTTTATAGACCAAGACAGAATGAAGGTTCACACACTTGCAACCAAAAAAACAGAACAAGGCCAATATCCAGCATTCTTGATTATTCTTGACTGAAAAAGCTTGATCAAAAAAAGATTTGTTATGTAGCTTCTAGGAAACGTTTTGTGGAACATGGCAGGTATTCCCAAGCAGGCAAGATAGCGCCATCTTGCTTGCTCAGGCAGCCAATCACAGCACAGGATTTGGTTCATCTTGCCCACTCGCAGAGCTGCATATAACCATATTATAAATACATGTAATGACTAAGAATTGCTTTTTAGTTGGCTTCACTTTGATATTTGAAGTGTAATAAAGTTAGCACATACTAATCCAAACCAAGTTACTGTACTAACAATTGTTTTATCCGTCTCTGTGGCTCTGTCCTTCCTTTTCTGTACAACAGAATCTGCCTGTATTTGGCTGTGTACAGTCTCAGAAGAATTGCTCTGAACAGTGAACTTGCTCTTTTTGTTGGAGCTCTCATTTTCTCCTGTTTCTGTCCTCTCCAAGTTGGCTACTCCCTAGAGAACACAGAAAAAAAAGAAAAAAAAGAGAAAGTCACACAAGCATGAAGAAAGAATGATTGCACAAAGCCTACCCAACAGCATAGAAAGTAGATCTACTATACATGTACCAGTACTTAATCTAATTTATGCTCAGCAGGAGTCTCACAGCGGGTCAGGCACTGGCAAACTGACTGGCTGCGAGGATGATTTTGCTCACCTGGTAAGACCACCTGGAGGAACACTTTTCTTAAAGAGAAGTTCAGTTCAAAATGATTTGCCAGCCTGTGAAAACCACTTGCCTTCTTGCTGAAAACATTTAATAAAACCTGTCTCTGGAGTTTACACTGTCATTGTTAATCAAGCCTTCTCTGGTCAAAGTTATATAAGAGTTGATCAAAGTCAAAACTGGAGATTACCATACTTACCTTTGTTTTTTCTATGCCACTGTCTCTGTTCTTTCTTTTTTGTACAACAGAATTGTTTTGAGTTTGACAATGTAACATCTCAGATGAATCATTATCACTTATGACCTTGCTCTTTTTATTGATCAAGTTCTCATCTGGAGTTTTCTTGGTACTTTCTGGGATGATCACTCTTTTACGGCTGCCAAACAATGGACTGCTAAATGAGTAAGAGTCAACTGGTTTGGTATCACGCCTGAAAAACAACAACAACAACAAATTACACTTTAGCCATTCTTCTTGGAAAATATTTGGCTGTTGGCTCCTTTTTACATGTAAGTTGCAATACCCTACCGACACAAATCTTGTACACACGTCAACCCTATCCTCCTCCTGAAATGCCCCTCTCCTTCTGTTAACACTCCCATTTAATGGATAGATATACATTTCTGGCCTAGTAGCACTCTACTATTAATAGCATTGATTTGCAGTTGGTTGGTTCTTCATGTAAAAGAAACCAACTGCTCAGAGGGTATTGTACAGCATACAACCTCCAAGAAATCTAATGTCGATGAGAAGTTGGGACTGTGGCTGCTACAAGTCTGATCACAACAACGTCTTCTTACATGAATTGTAAGATTTCCATGCTGTTTAATTAACTCACACATTTCATATTTCACTTTGACAAAAACACAGTCTAAAGTTTTAGAAGACAGTAAAAATGTAAGCACCTTTTTGTTGGCCTCGTCAACTCATCCTCATCATCTTCGACAACATAACTCCTCTTTCTGCTTTCTTTGAGTGCAGAGAGAACTGTGACTCGACTGCATGGATTCCAGTCTTCTGTTGCTCTCTTCAAAGGACTATTAGATCTTTTCATACAGTGTAAGAAAACACAATCAAGTCAGTTTGATTGTGAGTGTGAAGGTAGAAAACTGTGATCTCATTAACTACAAAATTACTCTGGTCCTCTGTGGCAGAAAATCTGAGCTACAGTATTGCCCATACACTTAACAACCTTATACACGTTACACACTTTCCAAAAATATGTGAACTCAAAACAGTGGAGGAAAAGCCAAATGCCGAGTGCTGCCTAAATGTCAAAATTTCGTTTCCAACACTGCGTTGTTCAATGTTGGCATTTGTTAATTATTTTCTCATTGGATCACTTCAAGCATGACGAATCAACACTTACAGTGTAAACGTTCTATTAACTGTGACATCAGGTGATGCAATTTTGACAGTGGAGGGTCTCTGCAGTGCAGGGTTCAACAGGCTGAAGTGTTTTGGTTTACGGCAGTAAGTAAAGGCACCCCCTCTGGAAGGAGTTGGTGCAAGGTCCCTGTTGTACCAAGAGTTTCTTCCTTGAAAAGGTGTGGTAGTACTGAAAATTAAATATATTCCCAAATGAGCTATTCTTACAGTGCGTGATTTGTCATAAATCAATACAAAGAAAATAGTTGATCAACATGCAACAGTGGTTGCAACCAACAACAATGGTAACACTAATTGCACGTGGAGAAGTATCATTTAGGTGTAAAATAGTGTTATTTTCATTAGAAAATTTCCTTAAAAGATGTATCAGTGATTTTGTACATGTACAAGTAGACAAGTGATAATTACACTAGCTGAAGAAATTACTTACCCAGTATATTGTTACAAGCCATCTCTTACTATTAAACCGCTTAAGTTTATAGTTAAGCATACTTCACCTTCTCAGATGGCGTGATTTTTAAATTAAGCTCATTTTCCCATAATTGAGCTTAGAACTTACCTCGCATTAAAACTTAGCCTCTTTGTAACTTCGGACAGCAATGGCATGGGTGACCTAAGGGTAACCTTTTCTCTCTGTAAGCCGGTGAAAGGTAAATCTGGAAGTTCCTGGTAAGTGCTACGCAATTTCTCCTGGTAACTCAATTCATTTTCGGACTCTAGTTCTTCGCGCTCGCGTCGAATATTTCCCGCTTGATGTCTTCCGAAGTTGTACGCGTAGATCAGAAACGTGAAAACAAGAAGAAGACTCCAAAATAAACCGAAGAATGCCCAAAGTATTAAAATAACTAGCCCAATTATGGCTAGCACGCGGAGCTCACTTTCCTTCAAAGCCATTTTTTCTCAGAACTAAACATCCTCTGAAACAAAATGTCGGTCACGAAATGTTCACTGCGCATGGCATAAAAAGGCGCCATTTTTTGAACCGCACCTCGGTTTCATGATGACAAAGTTTTTTTAAGGGAGGGGCCAGTAAATTCCTAATTCCTCACTCTTGCCACGCCAGCTAATCTATCCACCACTGGACCAATTTTGAAATAATAAAATTTGGCTCAAAAGTGTGTCACTCTATGCTGAGAATTATTCAAGAATAACAAGTACAAGACCCGTGTATGTTGAATTATTGCACGCATTCCTTATATTTAAAGATCCACTTAAAGTTACTACCGATAACCACCTCATTTTCTCCTGCGATAACCAAATCTTCATGTTATTCTTAAGTTTTACACCTCGCTGAAAGATATTTGGAGTATATTACAAGGCGGTACGAGCATACGAATTTTATTTTTTAGTGACATCGGTAAATTTGTGTTCGGTGGTCCCGAATTCAACTCCTCCACGTCTTGTGAGTAGCCAAATGTTTAGCTTCCAACCGGTTGGGGAGTTTAATAAGTTTTCAGTTATATTATTTTCAGTTATATTTTATCCCGAAGCTACATGGCATGATGAAAACTTAGTCAACGTGCCTTTGTTTCATTTTATCGTCTCTAAATTATACCTTAATTCAGTTGGCTGCTTGCCTGCCTCACCGGCCCTCATAGACTCTAGCACGCCAGAACTATATTAAATTGTAATTTTTCGCTTTATAAAATGTATGTTCTTGTAAAAATGAGTACGAGGAAACGGGGTGTGGTTGTTAATGGAGACAGTTGCTGAAGCTGAAGATACTTGTTTTGTTCCTGGCAGATGAAAATGCCGGTTTACAGAAGGAGATTTGTACGGTCAAACAGCTTTGCAGGATGCAAAACTTTGGCAATAAAAGGGCTCATGAGAGAAAACTTCACATTAACATTAAGAAAAGACATGTATGGTCACAAACTACAGTAAATTGCTTTAGTTTCTCCGAATCATGAGTGCTGACTGATACATGTATCAATAAATTGCTCTTACATTTTAGTGTATGTCCGTTTCCACATAGATTGCAACGTAAATCCAATAAACGTCTTCAGAACAGCAAGCTTGATGACATGTAATTTAATTATTTAAGTTAACTAATAGTTTTTTGAAGCAATTTGGCTTTTCACTGTGTTGGAGGCCCCGCCTACTCTGCGCCACAGGAATTTCAAAACGGAGGTTTCACTCTGAAAACGCATCAAATGTTTATGTACCGTCTGACACAACGCCGAAGAAAATTTAAAAACTCAAGATCCACCAGTCATTGTAGAGATACTTGTTTGAGGAAACTCCGTGCATTGAAATTACATATTATTGTAACAGATAATCATGTTTGGAAAAGCTACATTTTCAAAATATTTTTAGGCCACCTATTGAAAAGCTGGCGTTTTGAAACTTCCCTGCAGAGTGTTTTTGGAAAAGGTTCGTTTTCGTGATGGATTAGTGTGGATGGCAGGCCTAACCAGAGAAAGAAAGCTTCGTTTTAAAATTTCTCCGCCGAAGGGCGAGCGTAATAACTGGTCCGCAAAACAATCACTTGCTATTTGATAACCAATCAGAACGAATCGGTGCATTTTTTCGACCAATCAAATGCATGCGTAGGAGATTCCGTGTACGTTCAGTTCTGATTTTTTGCGTGCTTGCTCTCAGTAGAAATTATTTAAAGGCCACATTAAAAAAAAACGCTGTTAATAAGGCAAAGAATTTCTTCATAAAAATAATCACGAATCATCAAGTCTTTCCTTTCCTAACGCGAATATGAAAATTCAACTCGCGCAGATGGTCTGGGAAATAGTGTCAAATTATAATTATGCAGGGTGTTAATGACTTTGGAAATTAATAGCTCAAGCTTATTTCAAAATGATAATTACACCGGCTACACAAACATCGAGTAATTAGCACTGTATATTTCTTTCGTTCAGCGAATTGCATTGCAGTCGAATTTGAGTATAATTCAACCGGTTTAGATCAGAACATTTGTGAACAGCATCATGATCTAGCCAGAAATGCCAAAGCAATTGCACAGGTCATCGAGAAAAAAAAATTCGGCTTCCTGAATTGCTGTCAAATTGGATGCAATTTTAATACCATAGCGGAAAGAGCTAAACTTTGCTAAATTGACCAAAAGAAAAAAGAAAGTCTAGCCAGAATATTAACACCAAAGCAATTGCACAGTTCACCGAGATGAAAAACTGAAAAAAAACACTGAAATACAAGAGAAAGAGTGAGTGAAAGTCAACAATTGTCAATTTCTTTAAAGCACATTTTCATTTTAATTCTCAAATATAGAATTGGCCGCATTACATTCAGATAACCTTTTATTTATAATGATTACTTCTTTTCATAAACATGTGAACAGAGAATGTACTTTCTGAATGGAAAGGTTTCGCTGTTCTTTTTATGACTTCATTGAAAGCTTTCAAAAAGGTGTCATTGTGCTCTTTGCCTGATTCAGAAAATCGTTGTGGGGAAATTACCAAAACTTCCATCTGTTTGAGTGAGAAAAAACAATTAATTGATTAGCACTGACAGAAAAGGAGTTTTCCCTTATGATTGAGCTGTGGTAACGGTGTCAAAGGTATATTTTTGCACTATAAACCAGAGTCTATGGAAAAAGGAAGCTCGGCCCAAAGAAACGCCAAAAAACAGCGCCTAACGGACTAGTTGCTCAGTAGATGGTCGCGACCCGCTGGAAAAAAATGTCCATTGATCGTTGGGATCATATGGAAACCACTGACATCCACCATATTGATTGATCGCAATGACAACTGCGACAACGATCAAGCGCTGAAATAGAGAAGAACTCTTTCTAGAGATCGTAGCAACTGGAAACCTCTCTCCATAGATTGCATTGCTCGTTAATTGCGTTGAAAAATATACAAAAATAAATTGTCTCGTTGTCTGACTGACAAGTCCCCCTCGGGCCATATTTTTTCTGTGGCGATGGTATGGTCATATGAAAACTGGTCGTTGTAAAGATCGGCCTCCTTTTCGGGAGTGATCACAATAATCATTTCGAAACTAGCCTCAGAAAAAGCCAGATTCCCTCTATAGTTTGTCACAAGCCCATTTTACATTTTTCAGTTTTTATTCAAGAAACTAACCCTTGTAAAGATAAGTATACAAATTCGGATGTGCGCAAACTCTGACTGAAAAACCAAGTATGAATTTTAATTCTATAACTGAAAAGTTTGGCTCCTTAAATTTTCTCTCAAAACTGCATGTCAATCCCTGTCAGTTATGCCAACTGTCCCGCTTGTTCAGTTGCAAACCACTGGACCGGATGGCTACAAATATGCAAACGAAAGCGCCGCTTAAAATTGACCAAACAAACGATCCTTTTTTAAGTCTCTCAACTTTGCCCGCAGATCTTCATACTAAAACACTGTTAATCTGATGGTTACCTTATTGTGATAGCAACCTGTAACATGTGTGGCAAAATAAGCCAATATATGTAATTGACGAAAACTCTGGGTAGATTGTAAAAGCACTTATTTCTGACTGAAGATCAAATGACTTTTTACTAATTTGTGGTTTACACAATTTTCAGTGAAATGTTTCGGTTTCTGTAGGGTTTTCTAGTTTTTTATTAACAGTGATGATCTGTTTTTCGCGTTCGAATGACTTAATTGAGTTCATAATTATAAGCGTAGGCTGATGGAGAAAAAAAAAACAAAAAAAACAGAAAATGGCAGAGTCGTTAAGTCATTGGACGGTATTGTTTCCATTAGAGCAAAGGGTCTTCTGTTTCAGGATCCCACAGATCGGTTGTTAATATTTTATAACTACAAGAATATGCTTGGATTTGGTCAGATCATTTTTTTTTGGAAAAGAAGTTTCATTAACGCTACTATTCGTACGTGGGTTACATCAGTCACTTATATATGATAATCGGCCTTATTGAATAGTATAGGATAATTACCCCGAACGTAACAAAGACAACTAGTTAAGAGACGCGCTTTATCCGGCCAGTGGTGGAAAATTCTAAAGAATACTTTTCTTTAGAAAATTCATTTGTAAATCATAAAACGGACGCGTGAAGGCCGCCAAGTTTTCCGCTTTGCAAAACAAAGCTTGATTAGCGCTTTGAGACTTCATTCACAACTCGAATATTATTTAAGCTGATAGAAGCTCAGTTTTGTTCAGCCTGTCTTCAGCTAGCCAAGTTCTTTTATCAGTCATGCTACTAAAAATAAGCATTTTGGTAAGTTTGGTAATAGTTTCACAGTTTCTTCTCAAATCTGGTTTGTCTTTAGACGAAAAAAGCAGCCTTCATCCGTTAGATCAAGATTTAAATGCCCAGCTTTGGAAACGATCTCCTTGTATTGTCGGTGCGCGCTACAGACTGCAAAGATGTCGACGTAAGGGAAAGCGAGGACTTGGAAGAACTCAAAATTTAAGGTATTCAAATGTTTTGCATCAGAATACAGTCACTTGATATGTTAAAACTGTTCCGTAAATTATCTGTAATGGCTAGTCGTACTGAAAGATCAAAGATGGTCAGTCAGGCCTGTCAAAAATATGAAGCTGTCTCTATGGGCGTTCTATGGAACGTCTAGAAGAAGTGTGGGCCTTTGGTTTCACGTGGAAGCAATCGCATTAGATTTAAACCATTCTGTAGTTCTGTGAAGGCTAGTAAAAATGTTAAGATGGAACAACTGAGTTCGAACTAGTAATCCTTTGGATTCAAGAGTTCATTTCTAGTGTATGTGTGCGCGTAACTGACGGCAATTTGCGCGGCCAAGACAATCGGAGGTCTGGGAGGGAGAGTGATAGACAAGAATTTTTTTCTCTTTCAGATCAACGAATGTGTGGAAGAGGGGAGAGCCGATGAACTGAATCACTGAAAAATTCTGAAGTCTGAAGAGAACATTAACTTATGTGTACTAGAACTGAGCCGTTTTTACCTAAATCTTACTCAACAGTGATAACCATGCAAGACATAAAGAAAACGCCGGATAATCTTTTTCTCGAGCGTAAATGTCATATTTTTTGATGTACTTAAAATTGTGCCGATCTGATGTATGACCAAGAGATAGGTTGGCCGTTATGACTTCGTAATACTTGTTCCTTTTTCTCAATACTGCAAAAATACTGCAGTTCCCCTCACAATAATAAACAAATAAAAAGGAAAGTGTATATTGCATTGCCTCAGTCGCAGTTTTTTCATGGACATTACCTCGATCATTTTTCTGGCTACAGCCTTGGCCAGAAATTGCAGTTCGTTAGATCATCGAACAAAGAAAGCTGATGGTCGCCGAGCTAATATATAAGCTGGCGTAGCCGGCCGGGCAATGCATTTTGTCAGGCCGGGTAAATTGTTTGTTTATCGAGAAAGCTTATCAAAATCGGTTTATGTATGGGTGAAAGTTCTTTGATATGCTAAATATTATATTCAAAGCAAAAAGACGGATTGTAATCAGCGAGCTTTGTTGAATGCATTGTAGATAGCAGAAGCTGTCGGATGGCCCGCTCTCCACTTCTCATGAACGAACTCTAATCCAACAGGTGGTTTGTTTGTCTTTAGAAGTGTGTTAGCTTTGATCCACCTAATTTAACGGAAACTTGGTGTCAGCTCATCTTTACTTCCGAATTTATGTTTATCTAATTCAAAAGGAAAGACGAGCTTTTCAAAGCCTTTTCTACAGCAATTCAAGTGGGAAGATGAACTAAAATAACAATGAAACTGGCCCCAGTTATGCTGGCGAATACACTTCAGGGAAGATCGGTCATTCTGTCTTTTCCCCTCTTGATTAAGAGGCTAAGATCCACAAGCAGTCGATAGGCCAAAAACATGTTAAAAGCCATTCGTGATATTCATCTCACCGTGGGTGATTTGAGCTTTTACCAAAAAGAGAATTTGCGAGTTTCATTCAATTCCCAGTTCGAAAACTGAACTGGTCCTGAAGATTTCCCAAAATAGTCATAGGCTGTTGATCGCAGCTAGTTCATCATTTCAACGACTTACACTGGTATATCTTAAATGACTCGCTTGAGTTCAAAGTCGCCAATGAACTCAACTTGAAAGCTAGTTCTCGGATGCATATCATAGAATTCTCTACTTTATGTGAGCCCCATAAAAATCACTTCGCATTTCCGAAGAGGATGAAATTGCTTTTGTTGCCTCGATTTGTGATTGCAAGTGTATTTGCTTGGATAAAATATTTCAATAAACTAGTGTGTTCTTGTAGTCTCATCCAAATTTCGAGAAACTAGGTAAAAGGCCATGGCAGTGCTACATTACTGATCGCAGTGACATTTAAGTCGTCCTTCAAACAGCTTTCTAGTAAGTAAAGTTTCTGTACCTTTATTAATTTCCCCGCCTCCTTCCCGTCCCAAACATTCAAACTTTCCGGTAAATGTCAAAGCTCTTTGAATGGTTAATATTTAAACATATTTAAACATAGGGCCTCTCACATCTTCAAACATCTTCAGAATTCTGAACGTTGTCGCTCATTGTGTTCAATAGATTGCTTTCAT
>OMLO01006250.1_pt1 | contig 10014 bp, 3 predicted proteins | sample 1674811 | NCBI WGS metagenome assembly OMLO01 (sample SAMN06265003, study PRJEB25207) | coral metagenome | isolation source: Coral host | place: Mexico:La Bocana,Puerto Morelos, Mexico | collected 2008-11-13
CATCATTTTTTATAAAACTCTTCAACTGAGTCCAGAACGTATATAGTTTCTCCAAGAGAAGTTGAAAAATAAGACACGAGGATTCATGCGGATTCGCATGTGGTTTTGCATGCAGTTTCAATCTCCACTAAAGCATCTATGCAACGCGCAACAGAAAATTTATCATCGGAAGGACTGAGTACTACTATCTAAAAATGACTTTAGAGGGATAAACTTGAGAATAACATCTCAAGGAGTTTTAACTCTTACATCCTCTTTTGCTTTATTATCTTATAAAAACACTTCTCATAGCTTTTGATAACCGTAACAGCAAATTACCAACAAGGAAACGAAGCCTAAATATTCGGGTATTAGCAATACCTCAGTAATGAACATCCCTCGGAAGATTTTGCAAGAAACGAGCAGAAGTTATTTCCATAATGTCGCGTTGTTGAGTTGCCTCAAATCGGTGGTTATTGTAGTTCTGAAATAGAACCTGCTTTGAGATTTTTGTTAAACTTTACCTGTTGATTGTTTATATTACAGGAATTTAAATTTCGAAATAAAAATGAAGGGTCCACATGTTCGTTTGGGAGCACCATGATTATAGTTACGATAGCTTGCATAATTCACGTTTCCCACGATTGCTTCTTGTTCTACACTGAGAATTGAGCCATATTTATTTTACGTAGAGAAATTTATTACTCAATTCAAAACAACAGAAAAAAATATGTCTCCACACTTGGTTTCGAAGAAATGACGATTTACTTCTATGGCGAGATCCAACCGTAAAGAAAAAGCCGCCATTTTCTAATACGCGCGAGCTAATCACGTGTGAAATTATGCGCAGTGGGGATGCGCTGCGCAATACTGGGGAGTGGCCTTAAGTCATATTTCTGATACAATCTTGTTCGTTGCTCTTAGCCAGCGGGTTAGGCTTGGATACAAGATTGCATGTCATATATTATTGAACCTCGATAAGTTGTCGGTGAACTTACATGCGCGTTTTTGAAAGAGTAATAACAAACGCTTGCTAAAGAGTCCATAGATACATGTTTTTTAGAGTGACAATGAGCAGTGTCTTGTGCGGGTATACTTGATCCAGTGGATCATTTTAATGACTGACCATTTTACAGTTGCCTGTTTCAGTTTGTAAGATCAGAATTTAATCAACGAAACACATATTTGTGTTCAAAATTAAATTTCCACGGGGCAGCTTTCAGAAATGTACCGTCGCCTTCAAACTAAGATTTTCGAGGTATGGGATGACTAGGGATCCACAACTATAACAGCAGAGCTAAAAGGTGAAAGAAGGAAGACTCCAGTGTCTGGGTCTCACACTCCAGCTCTGTTTTCGTGCTTTTCACTTTGGCTTTCCCGCGACCCTCGCGCCCCAGGCCCAAACACAAGAACCTGCTCAGTTAATTACCCATACTTTTTTCAACCTTGCCCGGCGTCTGAACGGTTCTTGTCTAGATCAAGAGAGAACCGGTCTCTGTGATTTGGGATAGGTGATAAGTACATTCCCCGTAACACATCCTCTTCCTTAACCTCTCTTTCATTCAGTTCTGATTCACAACAATATCTTTGATATGAAGAAAAAGAAATCGAAAGATTATTATTCACTACCTGTCACGGAAAAAGCACAGTCTCCTAACGTTATCCATAAAAGAGAGAATTGTTTTTCTGTTACTCTATTCTGTTGCTCTCGAATCTTATGTCAAGTTAAGGCTTTCCAGATAAAGAGCTTAACAACATACTCTACACAAATAAAAATTATTCAAACTTTATCATAGAATGTGTGCACTTTGTGTGAGGTCGAACCAGAAACTTTGTACTATATTCTCTACCAATTTCCTTACTCGATGTAATTTTGGAACGATTTTAACTGTTATTAGAGCTTCATCAAATCAATGGGTTCGTCTTTGTTTGGAGAATGTATACTTGGCGTAATATCTAAGGAATGCACTACAACTAAATTACTTTATTACTGTCGATAACCTGTTTTTGTGGGATTGCAGAAGAAACCAAATTCATCCTAAAATTATCAAAACAAAATATCAAAACAAAATAGCTATGGACATTTATCGTGAAAAAATATCAAGTTAAGTCTGTAATAATGCCCAAGTATCCGGAAATTCTTTAAATATCCCGATAACTTCTAAATATCTTCAAAAATATGCGGAAGTTGTAGCCAGTTACTGGCACAAAGGAAAGTCTGCATTTGCGCGTAGTGTTTAACGTCGCTGGGTCACACATGGGCTGAAACATGACGGCAAATCTTATTAGTAATAGAGCGGAGTGTTAAAAAAAAGATATAAAAACCAACAATTGACTCATTGTAATATTATGCCTGAATTAACTTGTTCGAATAGCTTTTTCTGTATTTGTCAGAAGTCGGTATAATAAAAATTAAAAGCAAGAGGTGACGTAGTGGTATTTTGTCATTAGATATTAGTATTGTCTCGGCCTTTATGACGTACCACCTCGTTCAAAAGTAGATATCACTCATAATATCAGACTTGTTGTCATTACATGATATAAAGCGGATATCGTGATATGAAGTCTGATATCGTGATGTCTACTTCTAACGTGATAACCCGCCATATCCCCTATGGCGGGCCATCGCGTTCAAAATTACATCATGATATCTCCATGATATCTGTAATTTATCGCGATATCTTCACAGCATGAAATATCGGGGATAAAGGGATGTCTTTTGTTCTAATGATAACTCTTTTTTCAAGAGAGATATCTTGTCTGATAACAGTTTGTACTGTTATTGTATTTCCTTGTCATAAACACGTATTTCGTTATACAAGGCTTGTCAACTCTATTTGTCAAAGCGCACGCTGTATACTGCGTCTTACAGCCCGCCCAGCTTTACTTCTAATTTTATATCACGCTTTTCCCTGAACTCTGCTGCATGACTACAGCTTCAGGAAGGGGAATTTCTGCGCCTTCCTTCTCTTCAAGGAAGGACGCAATTTTAGGAATAAAAAAATTGATGCAATCATCATTGAAAAAACTTTGATTGGCAATTTTAGTAGTTTAGTAATTTTCTGCAAGTGAATATATGAACGACAATGTATTTGAACTGCGGTAAAAGATATGAAGAAATGATTGATCATCGCAGTTATACACATAAATGAAGCAGTTGTGAAATTAAAGCCAGCTCTCAGTTGACTTGATAGCTCAGTTGGTAAGGCACTTAAAATCTATCATGACTATTTGGCTATGCTCTCCCGTGAAACTGATTTGGTGGAGTCCACAGCAGCATAAACTTAGAAGTAAAGCTGTATCTTAAATAGAGGGAAGCTAGCTTGTAAAGTATATCATTGCAGCTATAAAAACTGCGGATTTTAAGTGTAAGTAAATTCTAGACGGGCTGTAAGGGTCAATCAATATACAGCGCGCGCTTTTACAAACATAGTTGACAAGCCTTGTATTACCAAATACGCGGCGATTACAATGAAATACAATAACGGTGCAAAATGTTATCAAACAAGACATTTTTCCGGGGAAAAAAGTTATCATTACAACAAAAGACATCCCTTTATCCTGATGTCTCATACCGTGAAGATATAATGATAACAGAATATTGTGATAGATTTAAAGATATCATGGTGATATCATGAACCCGTTGGCCCGCCATATCTACTTTTGAACTCGATGGCCCGCCATGTCGTGGTATCTACTTTTGAAGGCGATGGCTCAACATAGCTCTTCAACTTATCTTAACAAATGAAGTCTAGCTAAGCTGTTTTTCGTGTTTCTGTACAGGGAAGATGTTTGTTTACAAACATGCTTTTTGTTTTTCAATTGTTTCATATGTAAAACAAAAAAAGTTTTTCTTTGTTTCACTTGCCAATAATTCTCAGGGTGGCATATAAAAACAGATGCGAAATACTCATTTTTCCCATTGAAGCGAAAGCTTGCTTAAAGAAAGGTCGTTAAAAATGTTTCGCTTGTGGTTTGCTTTGATTTTGGTTGTTATCTTGGGTTCTTTTGCAAACGCTGAGAACAAACCTACCGCCAAGGCAAGTGTGATCGCAAAGGGTTGTCTTTTTTTTAAAATGGCTATCTGTAGATTAAACTAGATTTCACAGCTCATTCCTTCACTACTCGGCACAACAGGCTAGAAATTCTAGTGCGTTGAGCTAAAAGAATCCTCAGATATGCTTTAAACGCGTTGATATTATTTTAATTTCAGGTTTCTGACAACACGACACAGGGAAACCGGTGTGAAAAGACTTGCTGTAATGGTCGCGACGGTAGGAACAGAAAATATTGCTTTAGAAGTCTTATTTATATTTCACACTATCTTGTGCTTCCGAACTTATTATAAATTTTTCTTACTTACTTTAGGTAGAGACGGCAGGGATGGCCAAAATGGTAAGGAACAGCTTTGTAATAATTTTTCTCACACTCATTAATAATTTATCAAGTTAACTCCGCAAAGAAAATCACAACCGTGAAGGAGGTTTGGATACCCAATACTTCTCCGTTTACTCCTTATGTTTTTTTCCGATTGAAAAGATATATCAAACACTTGAGACTGTTTATCATCAGCTATCCAAACACCTCGAATGTCGTCAAAAATACTCCGGTGTGCGTTGTATTTTCAACTCTCTTCTCGGTGGATATCTCAATAAAACACTGTCTCTCGTGTTTGGCAAATTAACAACTGCTAATGGGCTGATATCAAGAGATATCAAACAGTCGTGTGACTGAACGGGCAAAGTAAAATTATCTGCTTCACTCTTTAACACAACACTACAAACAGATAAAAAAGGTACCTTTTATTTTCTTGACTCTAGGAATAAATGGCCGCGACGGGCGCGACGGGATGAAGGTTTGTAAAACAAAACCATAGTAATTGTGAAATATTTCTTTAAATTTTACTCTAAGAATTTGATTGATACATCCAGGATCGATACAAAGCCAGCTGATAATTTTTCAATTCTATTTTTTTCTTTTCAACCTTATTTGTATGATAATTCTGTCCAAGACAAAAGGTTTTCATGCAAAATTAGAAAACAATGTAGAATAGCAAATTAGTATGTTTTTTTATTTCTTCTCTTTAGGGGGAGAAAGGCGACAAAGGAATATGCGAAGGACTAGAGGTATATAAAATTATTGTTACTTGACCAAGAGATCTTTTGAACTCAAAATTTCACTTGATATTTCACGAGATTGTTAATTTTAACTTTCAACTTTTTCAATTCAAGAAACCGTAAATTCCCTCCTTTAAGTCTTCTCAAGAATTTGATTCACTTAAAAAATGCGCTTTCAAAAGTTCAGAGAAACAAGGAAACATTGCAATTTTGTCGACCACTAAGGCACTGCACACTATTGGCTTATAGTGTGTACTGGCTCAGCCAATCAGATTCCAGCAGTTGTATTATACGAGTAGAATTGTACTAAAACTTGATAGAAACACGGAAAACCTGTGTTGCATATAACCCGTGCTCTGATTAGCTGAAATAGCGTGCTTTTTCAGAGAGCAGATACACGGGCTGATGACGACAAGGTGACTTTCGGCAATATGACAAATTTGACCCAAATTGATTGTTCCTTTTTTTTCGTGCCTCTCATATAAATGAAACTAGCTAGAGAAGTTCTGAACGTTAGCTTGTGAAACAATTTTAGCTGTTAGTGGCTATCAAAAGCATTTAAGTTCGTTCAGAAGCTTGGCAGAGAGCTCACGTTTAGCAGAGCGTTAGAGGAAGCGTCTACACGCCATGCGGCCGCGCCCAAAACAAAATTATTTGTAAATTGCCATGTTTATTACCGCAGTTTTTTGCGTTTTTTAAAAATTATTTGTCTTCAGCGACTAGTCCCTGCAAATAGTCCCCCGAAAGGTTTACATGAAGGTACTGGTCGGTACAGTTTACATGAAGGTACTGGTCGAAGGGACTTATCCCACAAACAGTTCACACGAAGCGTTTTGAGGAACAAGTCGCAGAGACTTGCCCAAAACATTCAAACCAGTTTGGTGATTTGTGGGACTAATCGCAGGGACAACGTTAAAAGTTTATTAAAAGTATTTATTCTTTACCTACATTATTTTGGAAAAATAAATTGTTACTATTTTTTCAGGGCCACAACATTACACTCGGCCCCTCAAAAAGTACAATGCAGTTCGCTGACACTGCTGACAACTGTACTCTGCATACTGCTGGCACCGTTCGTTTCAATGCTTCGCGGAAGTCCTTGGAACTCTGTGATGGCAGCGCATGGTTGCCATTGGAAACTGCAAGGCTAGGTCACGTGGCTAGTAATCCAGGCCGTCACTGTCTCGATATTTTAAATTCAGGTAAATTTTATAAGGCAAATAAGCAAACAAGGTCTATTTCTAAAAATAAATTCGTTTTTAATTCTTCTTTTCCTTCAGGTCATAGTCATGGTAGCGGATTTTACTGGATCGATCCAAACGGGGGCTCAAAAGATGACTCGTTCCAGGCTTTTTGCGACATGGAATCTGGGGGTGGAGGCTGGACTCTGTTTGCTACAAAGGTCTCCCCAAGCTTCCTCTTCATCAGAACTAAATTCTCAGCATTGGCTGCCAAAGCTACCAAGGTAGATGCCGCGAGTCACATTCATCCTGACATGGGGGACTGGAGAGAAGTTATGTTCCGGTTTGCTGACTCCAATACCATCCGGGTTATTTACAACAGGAAGGCTGGCGCAACACGAAGCGGCAAAAAAGAGTTCGAAAGGTTCTTAATGGGAAAGTCTGCTAATATGTATAGGATCGTGTTTGGGTTTTACAAGCACGGCCTAGAAAACTATAACCAGCGAAGCCCCGCCGGCGGTTTTGCTGAAATTTCTAGTTTATGCTTTTATACAACACATGGGATTTCGGAAACCCATAGTGGCACAGACAGGTGGATTGACATGTGGAGATATAGTGACCGCTCAAACAACTACGTCTCTTCCGATCACAGCGATGCGCTTGGAAGGAAGTGTATCGCGGGCTACTGTTATCTGAACGAACCAATCTGGGTGATGGTGCGATAGAAACAGACTTAGTTAAAAATTATGACAGGACATTAAATTTTAATAAACAACGAGGACAACGAGTAGAACTTAATTAAAAGCAGACCTTTTTATCAATAGTGCAAACTTTAACACGGCGTAGCAGAGGGATTCTTAAGATATGCAACTGGTCAAGACAGATGCAACATGAAATACACTTGTTTTACAAAATAATGAACAAACAATCCTAATGACGTCATGCATATGTCTATCCTCCAATAAATCAATTATAAGAACCAATCAAAATGCGTGAATGATTTGACTTAAAAAAAATTTCTGTTTACTAAGTTTACATTAACACCTATCGATTTGCGTCATAACCTGCGAACGTATTTCCGTATATGTCCGGCCGTTACTCGGTCAGCCGAATGACCGCCGGAAATACTTCTGTGTTCCCAGGCTATTTGCGTCTTAAAACAAATATGGAATATTTATTTCTGATACAGTTTTTTGTTTAGGAATAACTGATCCAATTTTAGGGAGCTTTTACTGGAATATTTGATCACGTACATGTTGATGTCATAAATTACTTGTACTTTGTTGCGGTTGTCGATTTAGTTTTTCGTTTGAATACTTTTGCAAGCGCTCAAAACTAATCGCGCAGCAAATCGATTTTGAAGAAAAAACGAGAAATGTCGTACGAACTATCTCTTAACTGATTCATGATCAGTTAGACACTTCCGTAACAGAAATCAATTGGTTTAACATAACAAATCGCATCCTTGATGGTACCATTTTTTCCTTTTTTAAAAGTGGCAAACAAAACGTCTAATTGCTCCCGTTATTGTGAAGAGGGTGATATGATATGAAAAGCGGTAAATATTCTCGACTACAATTGGGAAAACTGGAAGTTGGAAGGTTTACCATGAGGCGTTTTTAAGAAAAAATTAGTGGCGGTTAGGTAAAACAGCAACCTTTTACATAGCTAAGATAGTGGCGCATTTGATTTGTCAGTATGGAAAAACTGATCGAAAAAGTTTTGCATTTACAAGCGATCATTTGGAGACGAAAGGCCCAACAATGTCAAACATGAAACAGAATGAAATATAAATGTGTGGACTTAATCTGAATGTTTTTATTTTTTAACCGGCACACAAGTGGTATACAGAATTTGTCCTCAATCTCGGAAATATCTGTACTGCCCTTTGAGGATTGACTACCGTCTTCATACGATGCTTTTCACTGTAGAACGATTAGCTAACGATTGCTTTACATTGCTCAAACTAACTGTATAATAATCATAGTAACTGTCGCAGAACAGACTAAAACTCAGTTAAGTGTTTTTTATTTTCGATATACTTCTGTTCGCACTCTGTTCTTAGCAGATTTTGTTTGGCTATTTTTCTTTAAGCGGCGCGTAAATAGTGACAGCCATGTCAAACCAGCATTGTCAATCCACAACATTTAATTTTAGATTTATTTAAATTTAAAGGACTTTTAAAATGAAACGACTCAGTGATTTTTTTTCGGTTTAAGGTCGCCTCCTTGCTCCCTACCGCTTTTAATTCTTATCATAGATAAGAATCAAAGACACAATGTTATGCATTTGTAAATATTAGTGTCTGTGAAGACAGCAAAACAGATAACATATTTAGTAAAAAAATATATTCTAATACTCATTTTTAAGTCTCCGTGAATCTTAATTCAATATTGCCTGCTTTATTTTAATTTGTCAAAACAAATGGTATCCATGGTTCATGTGTAATCTTTCATTTTCCTGTTTCTGTCAGCAACAGAAGCAACAAAAGATTTCTGTTATTCTAGTAACAGCCTGGATGGGGAGTCACAGTTGAGTCATTTGAAGTCGATATTACGAGCCGTATGATACTTGTAAGAACTTGATAGAATATTACAATGATATGTCATGAAATGTCTGTAAAAACAGCAAAACATAGTTTACAACATTTGCCTCATTGGCGTAAGCGATACTGAGCTTCTGGTGGAGCTACAAAAACAATAGTTCTGGTTAGAAATTAATTTGTCTTCAGTTTTCTCAGAGTAGACAGAAAGAAGTTACTGATAAAACTTGTTCGTGCAAGATGGCTACATATTGCCTCGATATTTTTCAGTTTGCGTGTGTGTGGGCTGACAAGCAGCTGGAGTCCATTAATACGCAATCAAAAGTCGTTACCTCTGTCTATTGACTTCATGCTTGGTAGATAATCCGTATATGACAAGTGGTTACCTTGGTCGTAACAATTTTTCCTGTTTTGAAGATGTATTTGTAGTGTTATTGACGTGACAAAAACCATTTTATATCATAACAAGTGGTTTCTAAGCCGGAGCAATTTTTTCCTGTTTCAGGTATATTGTAAACAACAGTGTTCAATTTATCTCATTGTTGCATAAGACAGGCTTAAGTTTGCATATCTGTCGCAATTTCTTTTAAGTCCGCCTCTATTGTTTTTTAACACTCTAAATAAAGCCACTTATAAACTGTCAGTGCCGACAATGGTAACATCACTGCTTTCGTTTACTTGAGGAATTTTGGGTTTACCTGTGTGTAAGAACCCGTGAAGTTTTTCTTTGTTTTGTATCTATTGTTACGGTTAGGGTTTATTATCTTGACTTCTTTTTTTTTCACTGTTTTATGTCACTGGGAGCGTTACAGGTTCTTACACTGAGGATGATCCCCTTTTACTCAACCTTCTACATACATGCACCGGCATAAAATCGAAACAAATTGGCTTTATAGAGACGACATAGTTAATTTTCAATGACATTTTCACAGCAAATTTTCACAGCGACATTTTCACAACAAGAAGTCAGCTGGTTGCACGTTTGGTTTGTTAGTTAAAGTACAGTTTAATTGGTGAGGCGTTCGTCGCTTGATCTCAATTTGATAAAAAAGTCTAAAACTGTCGCTTAGTCGTTACGACAAAATTTGTCAGGTTTTTCATTCTAAAATGAACAATTGCTGATGTGAAGTTTATATGAAATAATTCATATATGAACTGCGGTTGTAGATGAAAGTGAAGAATGATCATCGCAGTT
>OMLO01006251.1_pt1 | contig 10013 bp, 7 predicted proteins | sample 1674811 | NCBI WGS metagenome assembly OMLO01 (sample SAMN06265003, study PRJEB25207) | coral metagenome | isolation source: Coral host | place: Mexico:La Bocana,Puerto Morelos, Mexico | collected 2008-11-13
CTGTGACCTTGACATGATTATTGAATAATCTGCAGTTATGACGTCACAGGCGCGGATTTCGAAAATTAACTGTACGCATTCAGCCAATCAGAAAAGAGATAGTGAGTTCAATGTATAATAATAATTATAATTCTGATCTAATTTTTACAGGTGCGTGAAGCTCAACCTTTGATGATACAGTCAGATGTGATGCATGAGGAGATGACAAGCTGTTGTCAAGTGGAATATTCTGCAAAAAGCATTCCACTCCTGCTTCATCAGGTCAGTCTGAAAAAGAAGAAAGTCAAACTAAAGTCAAGGAATTCAGACATATACTGTACAGTTATGTTGGCTGCATCAAAATTGATGGTCTAGTGCCAGGGAAATGTACATTGGTGGGAAGTTGACCAATCACAAAACCTGAGAGAATACAGTACTTCCACTGTGTCCTGTACATATGAATTGTTCAGGGGGGGGAGGGGGGGGGGTTGTGTAGATGGGGGGTGGCATGGTTGGCAAGCCGCCCCCCTCTTTTAGAGATTTGAAAAAGAAAGAGATGATGAATATTAAGAAATACATTGTTAAGGTACCGCTTGTACCTGATTAGAATTTTGCAACTTATCTAGTAATATTGCTGGTATGTTGTAACAGTCAGTTACCTCACACTAAATTTATGGTTTGTTATTTTTCTGCAGTTTTTTGCGGACAGGATCGAACACTTAGTTCAGTGCAAACATATGCACATGCTACGATGGGCTCGCTTCTGTGAACACACAAAAGCCATTGAAAACCTTTATCCAATATACCAGAAAAGGCTCAGGTATGTATGGCAAAATGTGAATTTTGTTTGTCAACCTCTTTCAAACTACAGAAGCCCACATGTTTCTTCTGGTATTTGTTGCATATGCATGTTGGAGTACAAAGGATTTTTTATGGTGTCTACCAGCCCTTTTGTTTGCCACAAGTGAAGCATGTAGCGTTTTACTTTAGGGACCCAATAGACTGATGTTTTTTTTCTGTTGGACATACATGCACTTATAATTATAGTCACAAACTACATGTAGTTTGAAAGCATGATCATATTATACATGTAGGAGTAAACAAATTTAAAGTACATTATGCTTCCATGATATGATTAACATTTCCAGCCTCTGCCTATTACACATACATGTAAATTACAATTATTAATCGAAGCATCGTGAGGCATATAACTCGATCAGGACTACCAAAAGCATGATACTATTATCCAGTTACATTTTGTACTGGAAGGGAGGAGGACCCAGGATAACAGGATAACAGGATTAAAAAAGCTTGCCTACATGTACAGTACTTAACAGAGTCATTGTCAGTTAGGTAACAGTAGTCTCTCTGATATGGTGCATTAAGTAGTTTTACTTTGGTGGGGTCTGTGTGAAGTCATTGGCCTATTATGTAGGTGTTGACTCTCTCTGGATCTCGAGCCTGATCACCATTTGCATTTATTTCTAAGCCATCAGCTGCTACAACGTAGCTAACTCATCACAGAAATTATTGTTGGAAAAGTTTTCTTTTTTTTTTATTAAAGAAGGTAATTATCCTCTTCCTCTTTTATTGTCAGTTATATCATGGAGGAATATCAAGACTGCCTAAAACGAGCGAGGCGATTGGCTGTGGCATGTGAAGCAACACTTGCTGGAAGTGATTCAGCAATGAGTGTAGTCACAATGGAAGACTTACTGATTTACACTCGATGGTTAATCTGTATGTTGCATTCTGTCAAGGCTATACATGCATTTATCAGAGTAAGTAAATTGTGTCTTGAAAGTGGGATGGTAAGCCAAACTCCTAGAATATTATGGAGCAGGGGCCAATAATAGTCCAGTCTGGGGCCAAATACAATGCAACCTGAACTCCAGTTTGAACAATAATCAGACCTACAGTTGTATTTGTGCCAAGGCTGTTGTCTAAGAAAAGTTATGAGGAGTTTCTTCCAGTCACCTAAAGGGAAATGTTAGTCACCTGTGGCACCGTGCACTTCTAGAGCACATCCCAGCTGTTGGTGACACTGGGGCCAATCTCTTCAAACACTGCCACAAACTGTTACACTGCACAGCCAATGTACATGTAGGACATGCATACTGTCCCAATGTAGGGTAGGGAACAAACTCATTTAGTTAGTTAAAGAGATTGTCCAAGGGTGAAATCTTGCATGTTGCATACAGGGGGCAACCGGTTAATTCCAGTTTGGGCAGGGGGCCCCCTTCAAGAACGAAGATAGAAATTACCAAGCTAGAAAAACTCTTAGAAAAACGCTTCTTCAACTGGTGGCAAAGGCAAACATATTAGTAATTACTGTATATAATACAATGTATTTTTAAATCTCAATGTTGCAAGTGATCTGCTTTGCAGACAATCGAATGGCTTCCCTTGACACACAAGAACAGCATTCAGCCACAAGTCAGCGAGAAAGAAGAAAAACCACCAGAGCAAGAACGTAAACAGTCAATGGCTCCACCCTCCAAGGCACGAGGCCAGCTGAAAAAGATTCTCAGTCAAGTATCAATCACCGCCCATCTTCACGTCTTGAGGCCGCAGCCTACGCCTGATGCAAGCCTTCCTCCACCTCCTCCACTCAGCCTGTCTCCATATCAGTTGGTGTCAGGGACAAATCCTTCTATTGCTGCGGCAGCTGCTGCCTCTGGTGGTGGATTAGCGTCAGATGAAATAAACTTAAAGTTGCCATTGCACGAGACATCCTTTCTTACCATAAAGGGCTTGTTGGAATTCCTGATGACGTGTTATGCTGTTGAAATGGTAAATGACACAACGAAAGGTTTTAACGTTTAAGAACGGTATTGAAATATTCATGTTTATAGACTCAAAGCGTTCAAAATGCGCAGTCTGTTATGCTTCAAAAGAAAAAACGTTGTAAGATCAGATAGTTAGATCAAAGGGCCATTTGAACAAAATATTACCCATGACATCTACATTTTTGTGTAAGACAATGTGGCTAATTTTGAGCTTGCTATTACTAAAAATGTAAGAAAAACTGGACAGTATAAGGTCTTGTTATTGAATGCATCTCTTTGGTTTCTTACAACCACACTGAAACTATTATTTTTTTAATGTAGATGTAAACTACATTGCATCTTCTAGACCACTAACAAGTGCTCAATGTTGTATACTTTTTGCAGGATATAAATCAAATAAACACACATGCAGATGAAATGGATCTGTTTACTATGGTCTCAAGGAGATTTAAAAAGGTGTTTTCAAAGCAAGATCTGATGAGGACGTTCCCTATATACGATGCATCAATTGAGGTTAGCAAGCTGAACATTTGATAGGGTGCTTCAAATATTTCACTGCATTGCGCCCACGTTTAGGTCGGTTTCACTTGACAAGATTATAAAGCGTTTCAAGAGCGTGTCGTGAAAAATGCGAGTAGTACACGCTCGCTTTACGCGCATGTAATGCTGCAATCCCTTTGGCCGGTACTGTACCTCTCATTTCTACATGTACGTGGCAGTCTCTAGTTCTGATGCCCACTGACTACCTGTAATTCGGCATGACTTCTTAAAGGGTTGCCTTAGTCGTCCGACCCACTACCAGTCGTTTTTTCTGAATTTCGTGGATCCGTCCTGAAGAAGCATTGTCACCTGGTCCCGGTTGTTCAAAGGCTGGATAACGCTATCCGCCACCGCTATCCAGTGGATAAGTGTTAACAAAACAAACCACGCTATCCGCTGGATAGCGATTTATCCGGTGGATAGCGTTATCCACTTTTTGAACAACCCGGCCCTGGACTTGCATATTGCATACAGTAGTATGCAATATGATGGTTTTGCAAAGACCACACATACGTTTGTAGCTACAAGGCGGTGCATTGAGGTCTGAATATACGTGTTTTATATAATAATACACAGTTGTCAATATCACCTTTGATTTGAAGTTTCTCAGGAACTACAGTGTATTTACTCACCGGCCCTTTTGACCACCCAACTTCTATGTTGTTTTTTTTTTCGAAGGAGTTTGGAGATTCTAAAATAAGAAGTGAAGGGGCCTTGCACACGTTCAAACAGCAGTCCAACTGGACTTCATTCAACCTCCTAAGGTGTGTGACCTTTTGTTATGATAGAATTGTAAGCGGCCTTACAATGGTAACATGTCGAGTTTTGATGAGAGATTTAATAAGTGTATACAGCTTTTCCGTTTTTCCAAGTGAATTAACTAAATCCAGTCCCAGATATAGAACAACTGAGTGTCGAAATTAATCAGGTAACTACCTTGGTTTTGGTTTTGCCACGGTTTGAGATCGGCTGAGTGGTAAGAAAAGGGTGAGAGTTTCTAAAGAAACTGTGGTGCTGCGTCGGTGGGGGTAACAAGGTAGTTTGGTTATATCAACTAAGTTGAAAATGTAAATTGGCCACCGTAACGAGTTATAAAGCTGACGTTTCGAGCGTTAGCCCTTCGTCAGAGTGGTGGCAATTTACATATTTACAATTTACATATTTACAATTTACATATTTACAATTTACATATTTACAATTTACATAGTTACAATTTACATAGTTACAATTTACATAGTTTACTTAGTTGAGTAGTAAGTAATGTTGGTTTGATTTTGGTTTTACACTTAATTGAAAATGGCTCTATTTAGGTATTTCTAATGTGCTGGCCTAATTACCCACGATTGTGTATTTAGCGCAGAACGTGTCAAGTTATTCTTTTATAGTTAACTATGAATTTGCCTTATTTGAGTAGGTGGCAAAGAAATAAATTTGACGAAAATATGCTGAAGACTGAAAGTAACGATAGAAATGTTGTGTACACTCTCATTCCTTTAGACCAGAACAGACAGCAACTCAAGTAAAAGCTATGACAAAGCTTAGACAGAAAGGAAACATTGACGAGGTAAATTCTGAAACGTTTTCATTTTGACTCAGTCTCTGTTCAAGACGCAGGAATTGTATTCATTGCAGACAGTTCTTTAATGGCTCTTTTCTGAAACTTTTTTTTTTCAGTTGCTAAGAGCTCATTCGCGCTTTCTTCATGTTCAAGACGGCCAGGTGAGGTTATAATGAACAAAACGAAATCGTGTTTTATTAAAATACTTTCCTTTTGACAGCTGTAATGGCGTACGCGATGCAGTTAACATATGCTGCGGGTATATCGTTATTGGAGCACTTTTACCGTGTTGACATAGCCTCATTTAAAAAGGAGGGTAATTCGGAGAATTCTCCCAACCTCGTTGTGTTTAGATGTTTATGTAAACACGTAAAAAGTACTTTTAGTTGAAATAATTCCCAAGAATACGCGCGAATCTAAAACGCCACAGCGATCTTACATTCTTATCTAAACTCGCCATTTCGAATCGATCAATGAAACTGCGCGTAGTATCTCAGTTATTTACAATCACACATGTAGCACAAAAACCGGCTGGCAGAGTTACAGCTTTTGCCTTAAGATGAAGTCTTTATTTCGTAAGCGAGACTTTTCTGGCCTGTAATTGCGAATACCCTTTTAACTGCGCAAGACGAACAAGCAGCCAGTGACGCATTTATTTATCTATCTTCAGAGGGTGCTGTCGTCATTAAAAGAACATGCTAAGGCGGTGTTGGATCCGCCTAAACCTCACCCAGCTTCGGTGACAACTTACCGTACTCAGAATGACACAGCTGCAGTATGGAAGCGTATTTTCAGTTATGCCTCAGTAAGGTAAACCGTAAATATTTGTGAAATGTCATTTAACCATTGAAGAGATCAGCAGTGTTAAACATCGCGGAGCAGTTACCAGCGTGTATGATAATGAGCAAGGCATAAGTAACGCCTGACTTTTGTTGTTAACAAAACTACCCCAGCAAACGAGAGAGCAAGTTAATTTTTCCCGATTTTCCTTAAACTCTTCACAGTAACGTTCAACTCCGTACTCAGAGTCTTCATTCCCCTTGATCAGCTGTTGGAAAATGAGTGACCCAGAAAAGGTGCGATTTGAAATCCGAACATATCGGGCTTTCGCTTAAATTGCGCATGCCTGGCTGACAAAGACGTGGTTCAGTCAAGGTTCTGTTGTTTCACTTTCGCTCAATTCCATTGCTTATCAAAACAATCGAAATGTTTTGATTGACAGCCATAACTTTTTCCTCGACAATCAAAATATAGCCTGGAATAAAGCTCTTCAGAGTCGCTCGATTTCGTCGTACTTGCGCAGTCAGAAACGACGATTCAGGGAACGAGATTGAGTAACATTTTGCTTCTTCTTGATCTAATCCAGTCTAAGTTCTAAGGATGATGTTCTCGAGTTCGACACTAAAATCAGTGAAGATGACATGGGTGGAAATAGCAATTCCACTGGCGAGTTTGATCTTGGCACAGCAGTTGAGCTGCTTGGTTTCGATGACGAAGACGCCAAGACTCAGGCCAGTAGATTACAAGGGGCCTATATGTCCTTTCTTCTACTCAGGCACCTCAGGCTTAGGGATCTACAGCGATCGGTAAGAAGTGTTCCTTACATCTTTCATGCAGAAGTTATCTGTTCTTGCATTTTAGTGGCATTTGACATTTAGTGAAATTTCCAAGCTAAGCAGGTAACTAAACATGTCACTGGGAAAAAGTGTCGTGGAATAATTAACAAGTATCCACCACTTGCACCGACACTGAAGTGAATAATTGTTTTTAATTAGTATATACCACACAAGCTGAATAACTAGTGGACCAAAGAGTAACTTAACTTATTTGGGAGTAACTTCATTTGAAACGGGAAGCCATTTTGTTTTTCTTCGGCTGCTCGGAGGTGACTAGTACTTGGCTAATCACCTCCGAGCTAACCAATCAGCGTGCGCGAAAAGCACTATTTACTTGTGTGGTATATACTAATGTGATTTATTGTTCCTGCAGTAAGCACGATTCGAAGCTTGTGGTGCTACCACGTTCAAATACCCACCGTTTGTAATAACGTCATTTGATATCTACATGTACGTGCCTGATTGCTTCAACAGGAAAGTCACACTAAGCAATTCATTAGTTCGCCTTGTCACATTCGGTCACGCTACAACTTTGTCTTCATTGCTTACTTTATAGTGCCTTGGTTTGCTAAACTACTTCAGATCAACTGAGAGAACCTTAACAATAAATGATGGCGGTTTGTCGTTGGAAGGAGGGAAACAAAAGCCTTCCAAGTAAGTCAGTTAGTCAAAGTCTGTTGGGGAGAATGGACATTCAATTGTGAACGTCACAGAATACATTCCAACACTCATAAGTTTAATCTGTCTTGACAAGTCATGTTTAGGCGAATTTGTATAAGGAGACAAAGTATTGAAGTGCAATTTCTACATTATTATGCAGGGAAGACTTTAAAAATCTGTTCTTCCGTTTTCAAAACAATGGTTCTTGTACTTAAATATTTGCTAAAACAACCTTAACCAACTTGGTCATTTTTAGACATCAAGTGTTTCATGGCGGTGGAATTGCAGGAATTGGATCTCATCAGTATATTCACAACACTCCAGCCGATTATAGGTATGAAATTAAAAGGCCACCACTTATAAGATACTTCGTTTTACACGTACTCTGCATTTAGAGCTTGCGAGCCTCAACTCGGCTACCTGGCAACCATCCTTGTATCGTGTTCTCAGAGAAGATATGATGTAGCTAGCAATCTCACTATCTTTGGTTATGCATTGCTTACCAAACTCACGCCACTTTGTCATCTAATCAGGAGTATAAAACCAAAACCAATCGTGATTTGCTCGCGCACGTTTTAACGTGCTTCGCCCCAACACGTGTATTTCCGACACGTGTGTCTTACGACTCTCAGTTGAAAAGCGCCCTATCCTTAGGGAAGATGCAATGGATGCAGTACTTTAAACGATACTTTTAACAATCTTACAACCTTCATCCAGGAAGTGCTTACGTTATGACATCCCTTTTATGAAGCTACGTAAACGATATTTATAAGAGATCCGCAAAATATGTGACCTCAAAGACAGTGCAACCAAGATGCATTGCATCACACATTCATTAACGGAACTGTTGCCGTTCTTTTCAGGGTTGAACAGTCCGAATTCATGGAATTTTCCGAGGTTAGTGCTTTTTGTAAAACATGAAAAGTATGAAAGGAAATTGGTATCCTTGTGAATGGTGACAGCTGCAAGTCTTACACATAATGCGAAATTAAAAGCACAAAAATGTACATAGAACTTTAGTAGATGTTCATAGTCTGTTGGAAATTTCTGAAAACCTCAAAGTTAAGTGATTCAATTTCTACATATTGTAATCCATGTAAATTTTCATTGATTACAGGTTGAAAATCATGATGACTTTTTCACAACAGAAGAAGGACGAGTTCACATTCAGGACCAGCGAGGCTACTATATTTTGTACGACTCCGCACTGTCAGACTTTAAGTGAGTACAACTTGCGTTAAATCTTCTACATGGCCGATGCTTTTTTCCTCCGTTGCCGCGTTCCCACAATGGACGTTCGTTGTACTAGTGATATTTCTGAGAACGAAATGGATATGAGGTTCTCCATGGCCTCCATTTTCTATCTGAAGTTGTCACCGGCGTTGTGAACAAACATTTCACAGGAATAACAAATATCGATAACCTTAATCTTTTGTTGTATACATGTCTCTCTGATCGTCCTCTTTTCTTATTTCAGGGAACTGGAGACCGAACTCTTGTTAGTGGCGACTCACTTTATTCAAAAAGACAAAGATTTAAGGCTGCCCAAAAATCTTAAGGTTGGCGGCAGTTCACAGTTCACGGACACCATTCATCTTATGCAATGCACCTTTCACATCCCAACCCTCGATGTGCTTTCAGTGTAGTTAAGTAGCAAGGTCCCTGACATGCTTTCAGTATTCCGTTTAACACCAGATCATTGTCCTGTTTATATACCTATTCGATAAATTCATTTTCTTAATTAAGAAGCTAGAATGTGCAGTCTTAGGAGACTTTTGTTAATCCTGGCTATTTGTTATAGTTTCAGGGAGATCACATTGATCTTGGAGCTTATGGACATCAGCAGGTAGACCGGTTTGCTGTTCTTCTGGACTTGTGGACCAATGAAGCAGCGTATTTGGAAAATAAAAGACAGGTAATTAACTTGGTTATTTAGTGAGTAGCGGAGATACTTGTAGACATTGCCAAGTATATCATTTGTTTCCGACATGTCACTTTTCACGCACAGTCTAACGTTTTTGAGTATCAAACAGCATTTCTTATTCAGTTACATCCTTCGATTACATCGTCTTGTTTTTACTTATTCCTTTTCCAGCTTTTAGACTGTTACCTGGAAGCGTATCATCATGTTTTTGACCCAAAAGAAAAGAAAAGACTTGCCCAGGTTTGTACCAATATAATAGTAACAAAAAGGTGAACTGAAGGGCCATGGTTAATCTCGTTCCCAGATCTCTTGTGGGCAAAGCCGAACGCGAGATCATCAATCGGCTTTGGGCCATGGTCACAACAAAGACCATGATTTTTTTGACTGTCTATATTTGTTTTGCCTTTTGTGATTAATGATGATCGCCTGTCACTTAAATTCTTCGATAATAGTTATAAGGCAGTGTCCGCGTATATTCAAGGGTTTTTTTTACGAATATTTCAGATAATGGTGAATGTGATACATGCGCGACCAAGATATGATTTTTCTGCTGACTACTTCGTGAAGATATACAGGGCTGAGTGTGTCTGCCTTCGACTTCACTGCAACTTGATCAAATCAATCCTTGACAAACAGGTTTGTACTGGTTTTGCGTGGAACATATGAAATGACAAAGTTAAGACCTAATGAAATATCCTGTTTCCTGTTTCTGGCTCGTGGTTCCTCAGCCACTTTTATCAATTTATCATCAATAAGAGGACAGACGCATAAAAACAGACGTCAATTTGATACTTTACGAATTTATGGATGTTAAACTTAGGGTCCTTTGCAACTTAATTGTAGAGCTGTTTCATTGTTGTGATTTATTTCTCAGATTGACGACGAGCGAGAGTATATTCAAAAGGTTTGCAGAGAAGATAATCCTGGTAAGATACATGAAATTCACA
>OMLO01006252.1_pt1 | contig 10013 bp, 9 predicted proteins | sample 1674811 | NCBI WGS metagenome assembly OMLO01 (sample SAMN06265003, study PRJEB25207) | coral metagenome | isolation source: Coral host | place: Mexico:La Bocana,Puerto Morelos, Mexico | collected 2008-11-13
CTCGAAACGTCAGCTTTATAACTCGTTACGGTGGCCAATTTACATTTTCAACTTAGTTGATATAACCAAATTATAATGGGAACAACCTACACTAAATCATCAACTTTATCATGTTAACTTAAAACTTTCTCTTCATATTTCGTATATTCGTATTTTCATTGTTCGTATATTCTATTAGCATTTATATTCAACTCTGTACATTGTCATTTAAACCGAAGACGACAGAAGATCCTGTTGAAACACGTAGTTAAGTAACGTTGTGTTGTTTCTTAAAAGTTTGCCGTGGGATTTTAAACGTTTTAGGCCGCTAGAAAGAAGCAGCCAGGCGAGGTTTTGATGTGTAATCATTTTTTGCTTATTTCTACCAATGTTTACGTAGGCTGACTGGATGACAATCAGAAGAGACTTCCCGGCACTGAACCCAGCTCAGGTGCAGCAAATTCTTGGTGAATACCAACTCGGCCCTGGAAAGTCTCGGCCAAGAGGCTGGTTTCCCCCTCCTGAGGAAGTGGAGCCGGCGCTCCGCACAGGTCAGTTATAATTCATTTAAAAACGCACCCTAATCTTTTCCTTGTCCTTAACGGGTTTTGTTGTTGTTGTCCCCAAGAAACAATACAAGCATGTGTAGTTGATGATCAATGGCTTACATCATGGCACTGCTATCCGTCTTGCGACGTTTCGTTGTATCAATGGAGCGAACCTTTCCTTCCAATATCTTTACACTCATTCCAGGACATTTTTGAGGGTTCATGTTCTGCTCGCCAAACTTATGGCCATGGTGCTTTTTTCGTATTCTGCTTCGTTCGTACCTTTGTTGGCAAAATGTCTTCTTCAACATGACCTGCTCGTGAGACCAGTGATATCGTTATAATTACGGTTAGATTAGATTTCACGCGTACCAGGAGGAGAGAGATTTTTACAATTTTGTTTCTCCCTTTTCTCCTTAGTTAGAAGATATATCAAACACTCAGACAGTGTTTGACCACATTTCCAAACACCTCGAAGTTCGTCGATAATATTCCACAACTCCTATCTTCAAATATATCTTCTAGGTATCTGGAAATGTGGTCAAACACTTGTAGCTCAAGATATGAGTAACTTAAGCATATCGTTCTTTCTTTCACAGCGGACATTTTGCTAAGCTTCTCAGAACATCCCCCGTTAAAACTACCGACTGAAGGATTTGTACTGGACTTCGAGAAAGGACCGTCGGATCCGTCTTTCTACCACTATCTGGATGAGGTTAAACAGACGATGAGTCCAGGTAATAGACTGGCACTAAAATATTGATAAATACGGTGTTTTTAACTTTTGAAAAGACTAACCTGTTATCAAGGGAGCGAAATCTGTCACGTTTTTCGAAACTAATCAAGGTTTGTGTTCTTTGGCAGGTCAAAGTACTACAGTATCAGACATGACAAGGGTGAATGGAATAAACAGGTAGGTCTCTTTCCAATAGGCCATTAACAGAAGTATGTCTCGATTTCTGAAGTCTCTTTTACTTTGAACAAAATTACCTTCCAATACTACTTGGTTGCTCATAACAAAAGAGTTAATATTGTAATTATTATCAAAAGTAAAATGAAACTTATTATTTTATTACAGAGTTCAGCAACCGGAACCGGAAGTGAGCCATTCGGATGTGATTCGTGCCTCGTCGTTATCAGAAAGTCAAGATCACATGCCTGATCTGGTAGTTTCTCCAGCCTCCCCTAACCGAAACACTAGTGGAAAGGATAAAAAAGAGTTCACATTCGAGACGGTCGTGTCCAGTTCTCCTCCGTCGACAAGAGGTAAAGCATGGCATCTTATGATAGTAAACTTCACATAATTTAGCTCTGTAGTGATTTCTCTGTAGTTCTTCCACTCAAGCACCTGAGGTAGTTACGGGCTGGTAAATTGGAAAATCGTTGCATTTTCTTTCATTTGAGGTGTTCTTAGCATTAAAAACTGGCCAACGAGGATTTATCGCCAAAACAGACAATTCGAGCATGCAAGTCGTTTAGCCCCCAAGTCGATAAGACCCTGGCCGGTTAGCCGATACGTACCCGACTGAGAAGTCGATGAGCCTCCATTCGTGCTTAAAGATCGAGATATAGACAGTGTTTTCGGCTTCTGGTTCGGGGCTAAACGGACAGAAAGTAATCGACTTGGCGTTATGAACGATCGGATACCTTTTGAGTCATGTTAAACAAGCAGGTCAGCAAGTGGTGTTACAATGTACGTTTATTGAAGGTGGATCAAAAACGTTTCCAACACTTTTGATGGATCGTTATAACCGCTCGATCACTTGATTCTACAATCATGATATCAAAAAACTGCCCATTCATTGGTGGTTACCATAGAAACAGTATTACCTGCTAAAAACACCCTTAATTACCACTTTAGGGGCTTATAATTCAAAAACGGCTCTGTGGTACTTTTTATATTATCAAATTTGAATGAGCATGATAAGACGCAACTTTTAAAATTTCTGTAGATAGAGTTTAGCAGCCACGTTTAAGTTTTTAAAATTGAACGTGGCTCTGAACCCTTCGTATTGTGTCACAAAAATGATAACAACGTGTTTTTTCCATGATTGTTGCATCAAGTGATAAAGACCCATCAAAGTCTAAGTGTTGGAAACTGTTTTGAGCCCTAAAATAATTGGTTTCCCAGGTTTTAAAGTTGATCGTGGTTGTTTGTGATTGCAGAAAACGAACCCATTGGATCTAACGACACAAGGCAACCCATTCCACTTGTGAGAAGAGAAACCCCTCCAAGAAGACAAGAAACATCGCCAACCAAATCGAAATTCTCAGAACCTTTAACGAACACGGAGGTTGTTCAGGGCGGAAAGCGGCCCCTTGGTAGACTGGTGACCGGGCCAAAGCCTGCGGTTACCACTAACTATCCGTTCAATCGTTCGGAGGGTCATGATTCCGTGGGGTCGTCTACTGAGGACTCTTCTGTGGTTTCTGCTAGAGCACTGAAGAAAAAAGAGTCTAGAACCTTAGGTTGGTGGAACACTTTCTGCTTAATTTGTTTGCTCAAGCAATGTGTCCAAGTTCTGTTTAAAACAAATCAAAACAAGGCGAGAGTAAAGAAGGTTGTGACGCCATGCTGACATCATTAGGAAACATGTTGCTTAGCAACTTCTTTAGCAAAACCGTTGTCCTTAGTCTTTCAGACGGATTTAATACGTCATAGAGACTGATATATTTTCTTTCGATTAAGTGATCACAGTGTCGCGTGTTGCTTGTTAAGGCGACCTTTTTCTTCTGCTCTGTTCCTTAGATCCATCAATTAGCGATGCTAAAGACGAAAATCACAACGTGACAGACAGGACAGCAGCTTCACCTTACACGAACGACAACTCTAAGTGGGTTGAAGTGACAGGCGCTGTGACACGTGATGCCGTGAACAACGTGGACGGCTTGTCCGTGCTTCCTGTAGAGGACGTGGAAACGAATGAAGAGCTGGCTCTTCAGATAGCCGTGGATCCGACAATTGAAACCTCTAAGGAATTCGACGAGAGAAGAGCGCTACAGAAAGCGAAACTCTTGAGTCGCTTGAGAAACGAGTCCGATGTTGACATTGCAGATATACCGACGGGTGCGAATGGCTTCCCGGCCAAGATGGAAGGCATGAGGGAGACTGGTGACCGTCAAGATGATGTGTTTATTGTCGAGCTGGAGAAGGGAGATGACGGGATAGGCCTGGGACTGATTGATGGATTGGTGAGGTCGCTATTCCTCAATAATTATTAGTGAGAGGACTAGTTTGTGGATGGGGCGTGGCCCATTAGCTCACCCCCAACATGCCCCAATCGCCCTACTTTCTCGCGTATTTCATGTCTCAGTTTCCGCGCGCTTGCCTCTGTTTAATATTTTCATTGATGTCCTTCTTAGCTTGTGTTCTCAAATTGGTGATTGGCTCTATTATCTATTTTGTTTTTAGTTTTACAACAGTCTTAACATATTATCCTATAGGTTCTTAGCATTTGTGTGTCTTCCACTTTCTAAAATCCTTTCGGATTAGGTTTGGTGCTTCTGATCTTCGGGGCTAGTGTACGATTATTTTTAGCCCCGACTATTTAGATCATGTTGCACAAGATTTCTCAGTTTACTACTTGCTTAACAATTCAAAAACAAAACAATGTAATAAAAACTCACCATCAACTTTCGCAATCTTTCAAAAAATGATTCAAAGAATCTTGGCTTAGTGTATAGACTAACACCATGGGAGTTTGCAAAAGACAGCTACGAATTTAAAGCCCCAAGGTATGCTATGGCCATATGTCCCATTCGGAACCATGAGGATGAGTGAGTGAGTAAGAATACAAGCATGTTGTGAGATTGTAACTCTGTAGTTGCCTTCATTTGTAACCAGTAAGTTTCATTTGTAGTACACACCGTTACGATCGCCTGGGATTTACGTACGGACGCTTGTGGCAGGAGGCCCAGCCATGAAGGTCAGTGGAGATTCACTACAAACGCTCTCAGCTTGTCAGCAGACGATGATCATTTTGAATGTGTGTTTGAGTAAAACTCTGCAGGGAAATATCAGGACTATCGTTAAGTCATCGTTTTCGAAAAGCTATACGTGTATTTGCCAAAGGTTGTCTGTCCGTACTTAACGCAAAGCCGCCGGTTTCACATTCCTTCGGTTTGATGAGCATTTTCGAAAAGCTCTGTTGACGGATTAGTGTAAACGGAAGGCCCTTACCTTAGAATTAAAGCTCGGTAGTGTGGATAAGGCCTGTGTAATGCTAAACTGGTGCGCCTTACAGGTGTATTGTATTGTATAAAATATTATGGTGACGTAAAAGTAGCGTCTCAAATGTTAATCGCGTCCAGAGATGATCAGGCTTTGATTCTCTTTACCTGCCCAGTTGAATTTGTTATAAAAATATAAGGAGAAGTTGCAAATTCATCACTGTTTTTTTTTTTCAGGATGGTCGCCTCCGTCTTGGTGATCGTATTCTCGCGGTGAATGGAACAAGTCTTGTTGGGGCAGATTATCAGAGGTAAGTAATCTACGTAATTAATTTTGTCTCACTGCGAAGGACAAGCGCGAAGCCGCTCTTGCTCTAAAACAACAGCAGCTGAGCTTGGAAAGAAAAAAATGTCCTTCACGCTAAAAATTCCGAGTCCTAGTCCGAGGGAAAGGTGTGAGTGCGAGCTCTTGGAGAAAGTATGAAAAGCGCGTGACCGATCCTAGGACGCGTTTCTTGCCCTGTCCACAGGTCGCCCATGCATGTATGTTTGAGGGTGTCTTGTACGCTTAGTGTTCGCTCAGATATGTTTGTCTGAAAGCAAAATATCTGTTATCAGGTGAATGTCAACAAGTCAATTTTCTTCTGTTTTCAGTGCCATGCAACAGATCCGACAATCAGGACAGCAGTTATCTTTCCTGGTGGCGAAGTCCGATATTCATGTAGCAATGAAGATCACTGCCTCCAGCTGTTAATGCTCTCTGGTAACCCTAGCAACGTCTGTTATAACAGGACGATGAAGATATTGAAGGTCACTCGTTTCCAAGCCCTCTCTTGGTGACCGTCCAATATTCCAAAACAAGTTCGAGGAGCCTGTGTAATATTTGAAGTGAAATATGATAAAAAAAAATTTTCCCAAGTTTTTATTTTGAAGTCAATGAACCTTTTCACACCGTGCTTGCTGTACAATCTTGTTTTGTATCCAAATTTCTGGAGAATATAGTATTTTTGATACATAAGTTAAGTCTTCTTCGAAAGCGACGCATTTTTATACTGTGTATCTCTAAGAGTGTACATTTTAAAGCCAGTCTACTGCACATTTTAAAAGGGTTCGATACAGCTGAAGTAGGTTTGCATAACATATGCGCTTTTCGCATGTCTGTGAAATCCCCAGTTTTATATTCGTGTTTTGGATTGAAGATACATAATTTATTACTACACGTATTGTAATTTATTCAGTGTCATTTGGCACCTTAGTCTAACATGTTTTCATTCTTAATAAAAGCGCCTGATATACTATGTTTTACAATTACGGCTCCTTCAATTCCATGCCCATTCAGCCTCCCCCTCTCTCTCTCTCTCTCCCTCCCCCTCTCCCTCTCTCGCTTTGTAGATGATTTGTCTTACTTTGGGGGGCTAGCTGAAATTGCCCGGATCCAGTTTATTTCATTAATTAAATGATTGATCGTGGAAACAACGATTGTCCACAAATAAATGGATCTCAGGAAACGTTTCTTTGGGAAAATCGAAAATTGGATTCTTAAATCCAAACAACGGATTTTGCGTTTCTGTGCTAAACAAATTAAGCCAAGATCATGCACTTGGAAAATCGCGCATCAAAGCAATCAAAGAAGCCTTGTCCAGAGTGGATTCTTCCGGCGATCCTTTGACGCACCATGATCCGACTGATGTTGGATTAGTCTGTTCTGTAAAGAAACCTAAACTCCGATGTGGATTCAGAATCCAATCTTAAATTTTTCTAGTAACCATTGTCACGGTTTTTAAAAACCGCATTTCTGGAAAGAAAACAAACTTATCAGGTAATGCAACAATCTTCAAATCCATTTCGTCGACAACTTACGAGGATATTTTTATGCTAGATCGCCACTGATAGGCTATAAGACACCTTTTGTAATCAGTAAATGCATCCGCAGAATTGACGTCTTGCCCTGCACAGCTGTCAAGGCTATTCTTGGTTCACTCGAGGAAGCACACCTGGAAGTGCGACTAATGGGCTTAGTTTGCGTTGCAGACGGAAATGTAACCCTACCAATGCGGGGCATAAGGAGCGTCTGTGATGCAGGCTAGTGGCACTGGCCCGGTCTGCTTGAAAGGCTATTGCAGGACCTCAAACGAAGTGCACCACCAGCAATGCCTCACCACCAGGCTGACCTGTTTATTGCAAATGCCCTGCGTTCCTAGCACAGTAGGGTAAGTAAAGTTGTCTAATGGCCAACAATTGCCCGGGGAAGTGCTTTATACAGGTTTGAAACTGACAAAGCTAGACATTACCTTTTTATCCTTTACTTAACTTCACTTTGATCCGCCCGCGATCTCGGTTACGAAAAGATTACGGGATTTCGAAATATCTTCAACATTCCCATGCCAGGTGAGAGAATAACCTCCATTTTAAAGGTTTCAGACAGCCGTCGTCTGAAACCCTTAAAGGATCCATTGCGTTGAATCTTTGTTGCCACCCGATTCAGATCAAGTGATCATTCATTTGGCGGGTCAAAAATTTTCTGTTTGTACACACTTTCGTGCAATCAGTTCAATCAATCAGCAATCAGCGAATGACGAAGTTACTGTATCACTTGATTTGGATAGCCCTTTTCGCGGTTGGTTTTTCTCATTTGCATTACAACGTAATCCAACGTGAATCCGACGCTAACAACAAGATTACCTGAAAATTGCCTCACATACACGCTAGATTTTATTGTAATGCACACGAGCAAAGTTAACCGTGAGAAGGGAATTAGTGTTATTTTGCGTAGCAACCAGAATGCTCACACGTCAGCGGAATGTATTCACTACCCCCTAGATACGTGGTGTTACTGGTGACCCCCCCCCCCTGCGCATATAGTTTTTTGATCGTTGATTCGTTCTTTTATGTAAACATTTACCATATATGTCCTGAGACACCACGTAACTACCCACTACCCACAGCCAGCCCAGAAAGAACGCAAGTAAATGGATGTGTAATCAAATGTTTATTTTTATAAAACCTCTTCTTTTCAACGTTAACTCAACTTGCCAGTGTAACAGTCTTATTATCTTGGTTACATAATGAAAGATAGCGAATTATCTCAATGGGAAGACTCAATCAACCCGGTCGTCAAAAAGAAAATCAATAATTGGAGTTAATTTAGAAACGGAATCATTCTTCGTGGCTTTAGTTTAAAAAGGTAGCGTTTTGGTTAGTTTTATATTAGAATTTGTTTAGCTTTTCATGTAAAACGAAACGCACTGAACCAGCTTCCATCAAAACATTTTTTATTTCATAAAATCCAATTTTCCCAACGTCCTAGGCGCATGCGCACTATTTATTACTCCATGTCGGGTCACATTCTCGTATTTAGGGTTCTCGTTACCAGGGACCATCGGTGGAAAAACGAAAAGTACGACCATATCCCAGTACATAATGAAACAGTCACTTGTCGGGGACCAGCGCCTAAGACAATATTCTAATTACCCGACGAACTCCAATCGGAAAGCAACTCAAACCGTTAGCATGACGTGACCCAGATGCATGACAGTGCCTTCCGACTTCTCTCACTAAAACCCCGGGCTAACTGACCTGTTTGTCCCAGAGACAAACCGAGAGCTGAGCAGAGACACCTCAAATTACACACAGAAGCGTGACCATTCAAATTAAACTATTAACTATCAGGCCCGGGTTGTTTGAAAGGCGGATAACGCTATCCACCGGATAAATTACTATCCAGTGGGTAGCGTCGTTTGTTTTGTTAATACTTATCCGCTGGCTAGGGATTTATCCGGCGGAGAACGTTATCTACCCTTCAAACAACTCGGGCCCAGTACTTTAAGTTGTACTGTGTATTATGCTGCATAAAGTGATTCCAACTCTTTAGTTCTGTGACTCTAGCGGATAAAAGGTTTAAAATCCAGATACCAGATTCTGCTCGCTCAAGCGAAAGAAAATCGACCACTGAATAACGAAAAAAAGTCCACGAAACGAAAACTCTAAATTTCATGATACGGAAAACGAAACTAGGCATTACAGAGCTAACACCTGAAGTCGCACTGCGCTAAACATAACAGAGAACTACGGATCGCAATGAAGAAAGCAGCTCGCTTTTTATAACAAGTAGTGCTTGATGAAAACATTCAATTTTAGAAGACATTACTTCAAGACAAACTGCAAGAGAAAACAGCAGAAGAGCGCCGGAGAAGAACACTACAAGATCTGGACTTGTCGTCGTTACTGAGGAAAAAAAAACAAGAGAAGATTTAAATGTATTATTTTTTCTTTGAAAGTAAAATGATCTCGGCAACATTTCATGCTTACCTTATGCGTTGAGCAGAATATCGTAAAATTGTCTTCGATGAATGAACAACCTGAAAAAAAAAAGAAAAGCACGCAGTTATAGATAGACCACACACGTGTCGGTATCAATGGTTTTATCAAGTTCCACGAGAAACAATCAACGCTATGAGCAAATATTCATAGGCTCAAGAATGATGGGGGCACATGATGTTTTCCGCTCTTCATAACGAAATCGCACCAGCAGAGCGGCAAAAATCGAGTGCAATTCGTGTGCTAGTTAACATTTCCTGTAGCTGAGAAGTAATAATTTAAATTAATGCTTTAAGTTTCGATTTCTATCAAAAATCCAAATAACATTGTACTGTCGAGCAGTAGTCTAACTGTAGGGTACCTGAATCTCTGGCGCAAGCGTAGTGGAACATTTTATTACACCCTCGTTTGAAGCAGGCCAGAGTAGCCCCGAGCTCAGAACACTTGGTGCATTTCTGTTAAAAATAAAAAGAAGAGTACTAAAAACATGAACACCATTCCAAACTTGGCAGAACGCAGTTGTTCCCAGTCCCTTCTTCGTTGGCATCATTACACCGCACTGAATCAAGGGATGGCTGAGTGAAACCTTCTCATTGTGCAGGGCACCTTATCATTCAGTGGATCATCACCTGAACATAAGGTGACTAGTAGCACTCAGTTCTATCGGCTGACCCTTTTTACTGACGACACGATCTTCACGCCACACTATGGGTAACTACTGTGTCTGAAGCAGTAACATAGCAGCTCACCCCTCGAATCAACCTCCCCTTCCCTCTTCCACCTTTCCCTCAACCCCAGCAGTATGTCAGAAGCTCTTCAGTACCATGTTGTGACATTCTACTGTGGCAGTGTGAGTGTGAGTGTGAGTGACACTTTATTTAAACTCGGAATTCCATCAATTAATATTGGTTTTCATGAAAGTCGAGTAAGATTAAAAATTTAAACAGAGATTAAAAAGTGGGACAAACTATCAATAACAAGATAATAACATATCAAAGT
>OMLO01006253.1_pt1 | contig 10012 bp, 1 predicted proteins | sample 1674811 | NCBI WGS metagenome assembly OMLO01 (sample SAMN06265003, study PRJEB25207) | coral metagenome | isolation source: Coral host | place: Mexico:La Bocana,Puerto Morelos, Mexico | collected 2008-11-13
CTCGGGCAGCATTTTCAAGACCTCGGTCACAGTTTTTCACGATACGGACCTCCCAGCCGGTAAATAACATATATATCCGGTGGTTAGTGTTTTCCAGCTTTCGAACAACCCGGGTCTGGGCGGAGAGAGAGACACTGTAGGAGTTTAAGTGTCTTACCCAAGAACACAACACACTGTCCCCGGCTAGGACTCGATCCGAGACCGCTCGATACGGAGAATAGCATGCTGACTACAAATATTTGAAACACTGTGACTCACTTCTGTGGCGAGGTTTTCTTGGTCCTGTTATCTGGCGAGTATTCCTTGCGGTCGGCCATAATGTTTTTCTCTTCATCTTCATGTACAACAGCTTGTTTGTAAACCCAGCTAATGAACAAACCCAACATCAAGGTCAGTGGTGTTGAACGAAAATTGCGATCTAAATTGCGATCACTCTGACTCCAACTCCAAAGTGGTACTGACAAACGATTGCAAAACTTACTTGGTATCGCAAGTCTTCGAAATTGTTCGTGTCATCTTCGTGAACACTCGTTGGTCTCCGGCTTTTAACATTGTAAGTACATGGAAATTTCGCGAGAAACCATTGCATATGCGATTTCCGTCCGAATCCCTCCCCCTCACAAAAATACCGCCAATATTGTTTAAAGAGTAATTGTTTTTTACCTGTATGTCATTTGTTCTCTGTTGTGTTGTTCTGTGGCCGGAGACGTAGACGTCAAGTGACTTGTCATCGCTTCACGAGCTGGAAAAACAAAAGAATTTTTCTCCACATGAGAGGCAGCACTCCGTTGAATAGTAAGAGAATTAGCCTGTATAGCAAACGTTTCCGTATGACCTTTTCGGCAGCTGGCCGCGCGCAGATTGGAGCGAGGGCAAAAACCCAACGAAGTAAGGAATGGTTGATTGTTTGCTCTCGCTCCAATTTACGCGCCGCAAGAATGCGGAAAAACGCTTCGTACTGGAACCGCTTGCTACGCAGGCTATAATAAAATTCAAAGACCGTGTTTGACCACATCTGACCTAACAACGAGAAGACATTTGAAAATACGACGCGCAGTATAGTTCTTAACGAACTATGACGTGTTTGGAAAGGTGGTCAAATACTGGGGTGAGTGCTTGATATATCTTCTCAACCAGAACGAAGAAATAAAATCGCCGTCACGGCCATAATTTTCTCTTGTTAAAATAGAATTATTTATGAATTTGAGAAAGAAAATTAACATTTAATCAATTAATATCGACAATTCTCACCGGCAAAGTAATCCACTCTGTTAGGCGGCTGTCTTCTGATGGGCGGTGGCTTCACTTCACGTAGCTTGTTACTCTCCTCTAGCTTCTTGAATAACGCCAACCGTTTGTTGGGATCTTCATGAAATACAACAATACATGTAACAAGAATTTTTTTTAAATAATAGGAGTAGGAGGACAAAGAAGATCAAATCCCCAAGTACAACTTACCAAGAAGCTTTTTTCTTCTAGCGGGATTATATTTCATCTTCTTTGCTCTTCTCATCATCAGCTCTGCAGTCTCAGAACTTCTGAAACCCCTTAAAAATAAGATATTTACATACACTCCATTGTTAGGATTCCTGGTATGTTTGGCAGAAACCTCTGACTCGCGCGACTAATTTATCTATCGAATAATTTTCCATGAAAAAAACATCCTAGACTGAAGATGCAGCTTGACAGAAATCTGCGTCAGAGGTACGGGCGCGCGAAATTCAAAACCTAGCAACAGCCAATCAGAGAACCTAGACGGATCTTTGCAGCGCTATATCATCAGAAAATGTCTCTGATTTAACCTCGTTCCCAGGGTCTCTCTTAAGAGACAGTACCGCTGCATGTGAAGTCAATTCCTACCATTCGTTAGTCAGCTCCTCAGCTCGATGCGACGCATGACTTTGCACTCCTGACGTCATCGACATTTGATCGTGATCTATGGTTGCCTTGCCAACAGGTAGTTGATTAACGTCGGTGATTGGCGAATCTGCTGACCTCCAGGCCTGACGGGGTCTGGGTGCCGTGGATTCGCTTGAGACATCCCTTTGGTAATCGGGTTTGGAATTCTTTTGGAGGAATGTCTGTGTGTAAGGAAGGAAGGGACTTATCTATAGTAATGGGCAAAAGGTAAAGCCAAGATTTGATAGTCACAGTTTAGCAACATACTTGTCTGTGTTATGAAGGACATAACTTAACGATTTTATGACATACATTTTGTGATACCTATCCGACGATCCTTCTTTTCTACTTTTCCGAAAACAGAGAAATAGCAGGAAACGGAAGAAGTCTTCTTAGATAGTCAAGTAGATAAAAGTGTGTGATTATTCTACAGCTTCTCTAACTCTGGCAGAATTACATTGAAACAGCGAGGGAATGAATTGTAAGGAATTACAACCCTACCTTTGATGACTCCCCTGGTAGCTTTAACACCGGTCCCCTTCAACAAAAAACAAAGTTCAAATCAATACACGTGTCCAGTTTTTGGTAGCTCTAATGGTATTTAAAGACCGCGCCATTCGGATGGCTGTCCAAAAATCAGTTTAAGAACAACAGCACTATCCTACCTCGCCTCTCAAAGTCTACCCAACAAGCTAGCTACCTTGACAGAGCCGCCAAGAGAACTTGCTCATAAGCTACTCAAACTAAAGTGAACTGTAATTGGCTTAGCGATGAGAACCAACAAAAACATGCCAAAAATGACAGCGCCAACAGCTACACGTGACTACTTTAACTTCCGTGCTTCTCAGACTAATCTGGTTCTCAGTTGGACAAACAACAGCGCCATTCAGTGGCGATAAATGAGAGCGCTTCACTTCAACTGAACATACGATACCTTGAGGGAAGCTGTGGAGTTTCACTGGGTGTCCATCCCTGTTCCAAGGCGCTCTCATCAAAATCAAACGCCGTCAAATCCACTTCTTCGTCATAATCAAACTCTTCCTCCTCTTCGTCATCGTAGAACTGAGCTGCCCTCAGAGCTTCGTTTAGACGGCGACGAACTCTCTGTCCACGGAAATGCGCCTGTTCAAAAAAAAATGAATTAAATAAACTAGTTCAAATGTAGTTTATAGTAGTCAGTGCGCTTAGTAACACCTAACAGGTTCGCAGATATATCAACTTAATATAACAACTTTAAAAAATTCCAGCTAGAGGGGGCAGACCAGCTGGCTATTTACAAGCATGAACGAGGAGTTGAACAAGGGTCTACCGTGAAACAACTGCAGCTTAGTGGTCAGAGCTGCACTTGAATCTCGACCTCCTGATGTCAAGTCCACCGCCTTATCCACTCGGCCACGCTGCCTCCCTCGTTTGTGAAACGACAAATGTGATCGCCAAATTGACACGAATGTTGACGTGATGGAATACCTCAAAGACGATTCAGTTTTCATTATACCTGTATCACGGTGGCTGCTGTGTTTCGCTGCGGATCCCATGGCTCTACTGGTTGTCGTTGCAGTTGTGAACGAACTAAATAACCTCGCCATGCTGCTTGAATTGTCACAGCCGCAAACCACTGCAAGAAAAGAAAGTTCGAGTATCTGTAATGACTGCAACATTGAATTAAAACAGCTTTTAGGGTTTTACGCTTTTTTGTTCACTAGAATATTTCAACTAGGGGACAAGTGATAGGCAAATTTTCATCGAAGAGCTCCGGAAGAGACTTCAAGTTTTATTCTCCAATGTAGGCACTTTCGAGCATTCCGACAGTTGTCACGTAAGCATGACGCCGACACGACGTCACGTTACAAAGCAATTTCGGTGTCAAAAGCAGGCGCGGACAAAAGACTAAGATTAGATTCAATAACATCAACCCACCTTAGCGGTATTCACATCAATCAAATGTCTGATGTACCATCCTCTCCACAGTGCCTGGATCTTGGTAGCAGCAACATGTCGTTCTTCCCTGTCCGTACAAAGCATAGCAAGTCCTTAAATGCTACAAGCTTTGCTAACCATTTTGTTTCCATTTCATGTTGCTTATTAAAGCGACTGAGTTTAGTCTAAACCCAAATTCTCGGTATGACAAACGTTAGCGAAGAAATTACTTCTACGGATCTAAATGAAGATACAATAGCTTTATTACAAATGACTAGAATATCTTGAAAACTGTTCGGCCTGACAGTTTTTCAAAGACCCAAATCAGAACCCGTTTCAATCGTTGTCAGATTTTGTCCCTCAGTACCTTCTCTTGTGTTTGTTGTGTGATTGGAATATTTCTTCACTGTTTCAAGTGATTATTTTTATTTTTTACTCACTTGGATGTTTAAATTTGGCTAAAATCCATGAAACAGTTCGTTTAACAATTTGCCAAGTAACCTTTCTCTGGCCAGTATCATCATCAGAAATGATTCAACTTACACAGGATCCAGAGAATGACCATCTTTTCTTCTTTGCGCGATGTTCTGGTTTACGCTTGATTCAGATTTTGTTTGCTCATTTGTGTTCAGGTTTTGAGGTCTCCCTTCGTTGACAACACGATGCAGACTATCTGGGTTAAAATTCTCATGTTCTAGCAGATGTTTTACTGCCAATTCAAAGTGTTCTTGGCTGTGCTGACTCTGTTGTTAGTAGTTAATAAAGAAAAAAAAGGAAACGGTCAGGAGCTCTACTGAAAGGCACATGAGAAGTTACAATACTTCACCTGTTGCGAAATAACTAAACTTTGTAACGAGGTTATGTAGTTGTGTTACTGTTGAAAATTGTTTTAGTAACCGTACCAGTGTTGATAGCAGTGCTAAGTAGTATGAAAAACAATTAAAATTAAAAAAATAATAATACTAATTTACTGTAAATAATTAGGTTAAATTGTGCTACGTTTTGACGTGTTTTGTTTAATTGTGTTATGTTGTGTCGAGGTCAGTTTGTTCTTGCGTTGTGTTGCTCAAGTTTCTAATGAATCTCGGCCACTGTATTTTGATGACGTTCTCGTGTAATTCACGTTGCACACACTGCAGAGGGGTTGGTTGGCGCAAGTTTGAGAAAGCAGCCAGATTTTTCTCATGGTGTTTCGCGCTATTGTATTTTTTTGGTGGCGTGAAAAAAAAAAAAAAAAAGAAAAGAAAATTCAGCTATACCTTTCTCGCCTAAACGAGGTAGCAGTTGAAAATAAAAACAACCAATCTTACCATTAAATTAAGTCTTGTTAAAACACGTTCTGGATCTCGTCCTTGCGTGTCGTCACTGCTACTGTAAGATACGTAAATAAATGTTATCGAAGTCAGTTTATGCAAGTGAAAACATGAGATATAGTTTTCAACTGTGAAAAAAAAGTTTTAAGGATATGACAGATCATCCCATTTAGGTACCCACGTCACTTACGCAGCAGCGAAAATACGCCTAAAGACAAAAATCCCTTACTTTAAAATGACAACTGAGAATGCGACTAGCGTCCATAGAGTCTATTGAAAGCTGTTTTTCTTAGCATAGAAAGACAGAAGATACCGCTCTTTTCTGTAATTCTCCAAGGGTTAGTCTGCATACGAACCAAGTGACCCATCAGGCCGGAGCTTATCCCAGTTTCCGTGGCATGAAGCGACTAGGAATATTGCTACTCCCCCCTGGATGGGATGCTAGTCCATTGCAGGGTTACCCCCAGCATTAAATTCTCCAGTACCCATTTATACTCCTGGGTGGAGAGAGGCACTGTGAGAGAAAAGTATCTTTCCCAAGAACACAACACAATGTCCCCGGCCGGGGCTCGAACCCGAGACGAGCTCACTACCCATGAGGCCACTGCGCCTCCAAAGAGCTTCATAAAAATCCATGTTGGTCTCACCTAACTTCCTTTTCATGCCGTGCCCTTAGGGCATCCTGGGATTGGAATTGTCTCTGGCACAAAGCGATAAAAGGAACTTGGCTTTTTTCTGTAACCTGTAATGGAGTTACAGAATGTCCAGGTCACTTGTCAGAGCTAACCAAAGCATCAATATTTAACCGGTGAAATTGAGTGATTTTACCATGATTTTCGTACAAGTATTTTAGTGGCAAGGTACAGCCTACCAAGCATTTTTTCTTACCTTGCTTTCCACGTACATAACCTCGTCATCGAAGTTCTGAAGTTCTGGTAAGGCCTCTAGTATTAAAACCCTGTAAATATAATGTCAGTGTTTTCATAGAATTGCTTTGATGTGTATTTATTAAAAGCAAATTGGGACGTTTGATTTTCGGACACTTTTGATATTATTTCGGACACTTTACTGGAACAGAATGTAAATATATTTATACGTGGAAAACACGATTTAGACTAAAAAAAACATCTGTGAAAATGATAGTTTTACGATTCCCTAATGGTTTTAGAGATACAGCGACAAGGAAGAAACACAAACGAGCCGTTACTTATCTCAGGCTCTGTTTCAATTGGATTTCGCTAAAAAACTAAGAACTTTACAACTAGTTAAAGTTTTAAATTGTACTGCAAATATTTCGCACGCTTATTTCGGTCTGTTTTATTTTTAGACACTTTTATGACCGAAATTCAAATTGTCCGAATTTTTTTGCAAGAAATGTCATTTTGCCAATATCACACTGACTTATGAGGACAATAGTTAAGAAAAGAGTTTGTGAATGACTACTAGATACGAATCTAAATCATATTAAAATCATGTGAAATCTTGTATTTCACGAGATCATGAAAGAACGCAATGGGCGGTAGACTGTGCGCTTACAACCTTCATTTGGATAGCACCAGAGACGCGTTGTGATAAACAACAGTGATAAAAATACATGATTAATTATGCATTGTTGGCACACCTGCAGTTTGGATCTTCATTCACCGGATTCCCTTCAACCTTCAGTGTTCTAAGTCTGTTGCAGCCTTGCAGACCAGGTACAAGATTGTCCGTGTCTAAAGGATAGAAATTATATTGTCACACTGACATTACACTGAGTGTTACTAATGTCTGACTATCCCCTAACTTCTCGAACATTGGAAGTTTAAACGTTACATTAATACACAAACAATTTGTGAGGACTGAGGTTAAGTAATCACCATTATTTAAAACTGGATCACTGGATAATAAAATCCAAGAGTTCATTCGCTTACAACTGCATCACTCTTGCAGAGGAAAACATATTTTATTTCACTACTAAACACTGTTATAAAATGCAAGAAAAGCAGCCTGGACTTGAAGGTTTCCTACCTGATATTAGATTGTTGCTGATATCCAACGTCTCCAGCATGATCAAATTACCAAGGGGTGCCAACTGAAAAATGCTGCAAAGAAAAAAAATAACAGTTGTAATAAAAGTTTCCTGTCAGTGGGATAATTTTAAGATATCTCGTGTCCATACCCCGTACCCCCCCCCCCCTACCCCTCAACCTTGGACGTTCTGTTACCTAGTGTATGATTGTTAAAACTTTGAAATAAGGGCTCTGAGTTCAGGACAGGCCAGCGTTATTATCTGGCATATTCTTGCGAAACATACTTGACTCTCACGTTGACTTTCTGCACCACACACACTTTTATCATATGTGTCCAGACGAGTACTGGGGCAAAATTTGTTGGAGCTACCAGACAAAAACCACTAATGCACCCTATTCCAAGACTCCAATATGTATATTGTTCTTCAGGCTATAAAGCCTCTTATTAGCATTACAAATCAGTGGAACAACCACATTAATAAATTGTAGCTCTCACCTGTTCTGGCTAACACTAAGAGTTTGGAGCAAAGGCAGCCATGCTCTGGACAAAGGTTGCAATGAAGAAATGCTGTTGTCATCGAGTTTCAACTCTCTCAAGAGGACTGAATTTACAACATGAGGAGGCTGAAATAGATGAAAACCATAAAACAGAGCTAACCTCATGAGTTGGAGCAGCATTTTAGCAGCAAAATAGAAAATTCAAAATGTTTATCACACAAATTAAAAACAAATAATTGGTATCAACCTACTTCTTGTAAATTATTTGCCTGAAGGTTCAAAGTCTGAAGCAGCATACAGTTTTCAATCTCATTAACACGAGCCAAGTGATTGTGTGAAAGACTCAGGTGCTGCAAATTTTTAAGGCAAGACAAACCCTGCAGAAAAAAACAAGACACACAGGAAAATGTAATTAAAATTTTAAGATAGGTTAACAACTTTTAACATGCAGATATCAAGCATAAGTTTATAAACTACCTTCAGAACACCATTCCCTAACATGATAATAGGCATATCATTTGCTTGGACCTACCTTGGAGTTAATAAGTTGATTATTATCCATGAACAGTTGCTGCAGTTTGCTGCAAGGTGTCAAATCTCCTGCAAGCATTCAAGGATTTATAAGCAACAATTCTGATTGCAACTTGAAAACTTTAAGATCAGAATTCTACAGATTAATTAACAAGACATGTATCCATTTATTTTTTACCAGGGAAAACAACATTTTTACCTATTCTTGTTATCTTGTTATTTGATAAGTCCAAAGACATGATGGAGTCGCATCCTTCTAAACCATGGATGGATGTTAAATTGTTGTTAGCAAGAGAAATTTTCTCCAGCTTTGGAAGGTCTTTGCAGTTGATTGCTTCAACCTTGTTGTCCTGAAATGAATGAATGTACAGAGCATTCCTAACATGTGTTCTTCTAAATTAATTGAAAGTTCACATACAGCCTTAGAAGTTAGTTCACAAATGATGAGTTCATTTGAAGTATTTTAAAGCGTCCCACACAGGTACTCTTAGGGTTCATCTGTTATGTTCCTTCCCCACCAACGTTCTTGGGAAAGGAATGTTCAATAAGCTGTCTGCTGGGAGGTTAGCATTTTACCTTCAAGTGTAGTTCCTGCAATTCCTTGCACTTGTCCAAACCTTCGACAGCCAGTAATCCACAATTCTGAAGTGTCAGTGACCTTATCTCAGGACACTGACTTAGATTGTGCATACTACAGCTTGGAATGTCTCTGAGGGCAACATACTTCACCTGGAATACAATGATCTCACAAATTACATGTATACTATGCTCATTGACAATATTGTGACCAGGAAATCAGATAACATTACTTCTTGTTTAAAAGAAAACTAGCAAAACTAGAAAACAACTTACCCTGAAGAGAGGTGTATTTGTAGGGGATGACATCAACAGCTGTTCCTCTGTTAAAGCAGGAAGATGTTTACTAGCTGAAAACACTCTCCTGTTTAGAGACAATTAAAATTTATTCAGCTATGTCTTAACATTAAGATGAAATGGCAGTGCATCATAATACGTAGTTACCTTGGTCTAGACTTGATTGCCACAGGATGAACTCTCTCCTCTGCAGTGGATATTGTGCTGGCAAAAAAGAAAACAAACTTGTCATTCTTGCTTGAGATGGTTACTCTCTCTTTAGTTTACAAGATAAACATATCAATTTGTTTCACCAATTTCCCTCTTCAGGTTACATGTACCAAGAACAAGGTATGATAAATATCAAATGTAGATAGATATTAAATAACTATTATTGTTTATGTGAGGCCACTGCAACAAATCCTGCAATCTGTTACATTCTTAGGACAGTCCAGATGTTCCTATCTCTGCCTACACTCTTTACACTGGTAAAGTACTTTGAGAGAAAGAGGAAAATATAAATACACTAACTAATAGAAGTTCTTTACCAGCTATGGTTGGTCCGTATATAGTAAAAACTGTGACCTTGGCTGTCTCAGGCAGCATTTTCAATACCTTGGTCACAGTTTTTCACTTTACAGACCTCCCAATTGGCCCATAACATTCAATATATTTTATTTAATTTCTACCTCCAAGGAGTGTGTTCTTTGACCCACTGCAGTCTTCTTTCCTCAAGATCTTTTGTTAATGTCAATCCAGACGCTTTTTGTTCCTGGGCTATTGTTTTATTTCCTGTCTTGTTCTCATCTTGCTTCACTGATGTCTCAAAAGTCTGCTCTGGTGCAATTTCTTTGTTTTGTGTATAATTTACTTCAGCATCAGTCTTGGATTTCTCTCCTTTTTGTAACTCCTCTTCTTTCAGTTTCCTGTCCTGTTCAGCTCTTCTCTTCTCTATTTCTAATCTTTCTTTCTCTTCTTTCATTCTTTTCT
>OMLO01006254.1_pt1 | contig 10010 bp, 19 predicted proteins | sample 1674811 | NCBI WGS metagenome assembly OMLO01 (sample SAMN06265003, study PRJEB25207) | coral metagenome | isolation source: Coral host | place: Mexico:La Bocana,Puerto Morelos, Mexico | collected 2008-11-13
CTCCCCCTTTGGCCATCGCGGCCAAACTTGGAAGATGCTTGAAGAAAACATTGATCAGTTCCCAGCACTGTCACATGGAACCGATCTTCTCTTATCCAAAAACTTGTGAGACCTCCTGCTCAAGGCTTTCCACTTTTGTCTCCTTTGCCACGGCCCTTCTGAGAGGAGTACTCCTCCTGCATCTTCTTTTGACTCCATCCTCTTCCACGATTCGCCTGTTGAAAGGCATTCCATGGATTTTCTGGAATCCTCCTCTGGGCCTCCAAAGTTCTGTCATTCTCATCATCCAGCCCTTCACAATCTGGATGCACCAAGGTTTCTCCCGCAGCCACTCTTGTAGAAGACGACGGCAATGATGTAGTTCGCTGGACCTGATCCCCACTCGATCCGCTCCTTGGAACCTCACCGTGCCGCTGCCCTTCTTCCTCCGGGATCTGCAACTCCTTAATCCTCTGTCGCGTAGCCTCTTCACGAATGGACGAAGCTTCCATATCTCTGATCCTCTTGTCTTGCAGCCTCTCGACGAAACGCTCTCGCCTCATCTGAAGCCACTATGGCTCTGAAGTCCATTGCCGTCATCTCCATTGATGAAGTTGCTCTGCCTCTTAACTTCACCACCCTCCTCAAAAGCCACTCGCATCGCTTGCCTTTCTCTTTCCTCCTGCTCCGCTTTTGACATCGCCCTTGACGATGACGAGCTTGCATCCTTGGGGGCAACCTTTGCCGCTGTCAAGATCCTCTGCTTCAACCGGCTCTTCTCCTCATCCAACTCCTGAAGCGTCGCCTCGCTCTCTTCCTTCTCAACCATCTTGTTCTCGCCCTTCTTGGATCTTCCTCTCTCTGGCGCTTCCAACGTTAGAGATCCTTCTAACGTTGCTGTCTCCTCTGTCCCTCTACTCAGTGTCAAACTCATCGTTGCTTTAAGCTGAACTGGAACTCTGTTGTAACACTGAAGACCTTCTTCCCTCAGACGATGAGGGTGGTTCCTTGGATGTAGGTACCCGATAGGTCAAAACATCCGGTCCACTGCGTTGCCCAGGTACATCATGAAATCCTTCTCCAATGGGAAATCCTGCCACACCACTCAGAGTACCAGGCCTTTCAGCTAGCATTTCAGGGTCAACCCTCTCAAGTTGGCCAATAGCTGGCCGTCCATCTAGCAGCAATGGAATCTCAGGAAGTCCCGGGAATGGTCTTCCGTCATGCCACAGATACCTCTCTGGGTAACCCGCAACTGGAAACTCCCTAAGTTCACCTTCAGTTCTGGATCCCATCGTTGATCCTATTGTAGCATCCTCCGTTCCATTGTCCGACCTCTGTTCCTGATCTACCAGATCCCATCCTTGACCTTGCTGGTGTATAGCTGTTACCCTGGTTACCCTGGGCTATTGCTGTCTTAAAGTCTTGTCAGTCATGAATGTCTTACAATTTTGGGATGATGCTGTGCAGTCATGAATGCATGTGTCAGTCATGAATGTCTTACAACTAAAGTTTGGGATGATGCTGCGCAGTCATGAATGCATGTCTGAATCCGACTCACACACATGCACACTCACTGCTTATAAATTTTCTGGGTCAGCCTGCTTGTATGTATTTTTTTTGAAACCAAAAGTTCATGTCAGTGATTTTGGCGTTGAAAGGCTCCTATTAATAATAAATTAAATTATTAGGTCAATATCAATACAGTAATAAATTATGTTCCAAGGCTTACATCGTCGTAGCCCTCGCCTCCCAAGGCGGTTTTGATGAACAAGCTGACTGCTGGGTACTGTTTTAAACCATGAATGACTGTTGGAGAATTCGGCTCAACAAAGTATATATTTAGATATTTATACTTATAGTTATTAATAAAGGTTTTCAATGATTTGGAATTCCAATCTTCAAACTGTCGCACTGTGTTTTTGCTCCACCAAAGAACCATATAATATAATATAAAAAAAATTTGACATCCATTCTATGAATCTGCATTGTTGTTAATCTGTCGGAACTGCAGCCACTTCGGATCAAACTCTTGGAACTTGTTGATCTGGAGGTCCAGCAAAGGCCAAGCAATGGCCTTTGCCGGGCCTCCTGAATCAACAACATTTGGAATCCCAGCAAAGGCCAAGCAATGGCCTTTGCCGGGCCTCCTGTTTTAAACTGGTCTGACTGCCTACCATCAGAATCAACAACCTGAGGAAACCCAGCAAAGGCCAAAGCAATGGCCTTTGCCGGGCCTCCTAAATGCTTAAACAGCATGCAGGACTCAATGCAGGACACATTTAATTTGACTTACGTACTTAGTCTGGCTGCTGACTATCATCACAACTAATTTAATGTAAACCAAGGCCGCATTCCTTCCAAGCACCTTCGTTGCGCAATCACTTTTTAGTCTCCCTGAGATTTAATCCGCGTATAATTGGCTGAATTGTGAATCGTCGTGTGCATTGAATTAATGCTACCGAGTGAATTTGGCTTCACCGCTCATTGCGCCAAGTAATCGTTCACCAGTCTGATGATCCTTCTGGCCTTCAAAGCCTGACGTTCCCAAGGGCGTTTTGGCATGAAGACACGGTCAGCTAGGATTGCCACCACTATTGTAGTCGCCCATGGGTTCTCAGCCATCATGTTCTCGATGATGAGGCATCGTTTCAGCAATCTCTGTGGTTGCGGTTTCTCCTCCACATTTCTTGCCACGCAATTCTCAGTCTCTGACTCCGACATCTCAGACTTTGTCATGGCCACTTGAAGTATCACCAGCTCACACCCAATGGCTAAAGAAGCTGAGACGACAGGACCGGGCAACGAGTTTGAGCCAAAGAAATACAATACAATTCACAGGATCTTGTTGAAGTCAGCGCCACAGTTTTTGCCTAAATTAGTCTTGGAAAGTCTTAGTCTTGTCTCAGTTCCGCCAATGTCAGGTGTTAAAAGGACGGTTGCTGCAAATGCTGAAGTCTGCGCGCCTGTTTTTGCCTAGTATCGGAAGTCTTGATTTCCACCAATGTTTGATGTGGAACTGGGAAGGCTGCTACAAAGTTTAATGCAACAAGATATTCAGTGGTGATCATTGGCCATTGGCCGAGGTCGTCACTTTTAATTATTGACAACATCGGCCAATAATAAGCACCCTACAAGCCCTTCATGTCGTTGATCTTTCCAAGCCAACCACTCGTTCGCCAGATCACGAAAAATCTCCCGCTGAGATCCAAATCATGCAAGCCAATCCACAATGTGAAATGGTTTGCACGCTGAACTCTTCTTTTTTAACAATCATACCAGTAACCAAACGCATGTTGACCACCAGCATGAAGCAGCGTGCTTCATGCTGGCTGTCATCATGCAGCTGCCACCTGAGAATGAAGCTGCTGAGAATGAAGCAAAACTTTCCAACAACTCTGCCCATGCTGGCAGGGCAAAAAGGAGCCCTCCTGGCCACACCAGCATGGGCAGACTTGTCCTTCATTACCTTCTCCCCCCAAGCTTGTCTTGAGTTCAAATCATCAATGGCAACAAGGTTCAAAACATCAATTGTCCATAGTTGTCATCTAAGCGCCAGCGAAGTTCCAAGTCATCATTGTTCGTCATGAACGTTTCCACAAAAAGCCCGATGAAATCGCATGGTAACAGCCAGGAAGTTAATGGACAACATGTCTCAAGGTCAGCAGCCATTGTGCATTTAACTGAAGATGAGGGTGTGATTTCTTTGAAATCATATCCTCACCTCACTTAAATGCACATGGAGGAACCTTCTGGGGCCAAACATGCCCTGTAACAGTAACCCCAAACAAAGGCACCACCACCTAGCCATTTTGCTCAGAATCACTGCATAATGCTTCTGAAAAAAATGGGTAGGTGATTCTGCCTTCGTTTTGGGAACACATGGCGTCAGCAAAGCCCTGATTTTGGCAAAACAATTGAATGCGTGACAATATTTTTGTTCAAGTGTCGTTTCATTTTTTATGTTTACTGTAAAAATAGGTTTGTGAGTTTTAGCTTAACTTTCAGAAATTACTTGGGCAGAAAACACTTCTAAGCGAAGCAGTGGTTCAATCCAGCACCATCATTGTCATTCATGTGTTGCCATCAGTCCATCCCTGGTAAACTTGAAACAATCGCAGCAATCCGTTTTTTTGCGCGTCACACGGACATCGGCGGTTACGGCATAGGTCAGTGACTGGCATAGGTAGCCGGCAGAGTCACATTCAAAACTTGGCCTTTCAGGTTTCACTGATATGGCCTTTCACATTCAAGAGCTGTTTATGATGTCAAAACTGATATGGATTTCACTTACTTTCACCCTTTATCTACTTTAATCATCATAAGCAGCCCTCTTTCTCACACACTCATACTTCTCGCGGCAAAGCTTCAGCGTGTAGGGCTTCTCGAAGATGGGCGGTGACTCTAAAGTCAAACTTGGGCACCAAACTACCTTCAGCTTGTCCAGGACGAGGATCTTGCCTTTGAAGGCTGCCGATACCTGAGTTTAAATTGCAAACCCGGAGATGGAAATCATGATTGAGAAAACCAACAGCAGCGGAATTCCATGATAAAATGAAAATAATAACGATTTAATGATACAAAACCCAGGCGCCGTTTTGCGATAAAGTCTCGCTCCACGGTCCTTCGGCGTCATCGTCCATCCGTCCGGGTTCACGACGAGCATGTTTTGAAACAACAGCCTTGACTTGAGGGAACCATGGACATTTTAAAAGAAAACATGATACGAGTGACTTGCATCATCAAACTCAAAAAGAACATTGGGACATTTAAACATTAATCATTTGCAGAGTCACGCTTCTTTCACAAAGTGCGCAGTGCCAGGCAAAAGCATCACGTCATTCTCTGAAACCACTGACCTGGACCACTTAATCTCACACAAGTCGTGGATGTCCTCCAGGTTGCTTGTCAATTGGTTGGCAAACCAAGTTGAGACTTCGGAATGCTCTTCAGGACGGTCTGGGTAAGTCTTACCTTCCAATTTGACAACAGTGAACTCCAACGGGACTGCTGAATATTCTGGCACCAGTGGCATCGTCATTGCAAGGCTCCCCCGCTGCAATGACTTAAAAGTCTCAAAGCTGAAAAGCTGCGTGAAAAAAAAGGATCAATCAACAAGAAACCGAGAAAACCCTTCTAACTGAGATGGGTTTTGTCGGTTTCTTATTGGTTTCAAATCAATCAAGTCTTGGCGTCAACGACACTCAGTGCGAACTACTAATTCGTAATTAGTTTTCATGTTCACGACCGACTAAGCGCAATGTCACCTTCTTTTTGCAAAGCATGCTAATTTGCTGTAGAAATCTTCTCCGCCGCCGTTCCAACCTAATTAATTATGTCCAGACTGCATTGCCCTTAGGTGGCAAACTGGTTCTATACAATTCACCTGGCAGTGACACATTGGCTTTGTACGGAATTTCTGCCCACACATCTTCTAGTTTGGATGGAACTAGGCCTCCACAGTAAATGGCGCGTCCCAAAATTCGCATCAACACATTCAATGACATAGCGTCGCCAAACGCTGCTCCTACGCTGGAGCGGGAACTCACCTCAAGTAAATCATCCACCCAACTTTTAGGCCAACCTTGTACTCCACCAAGTTCGTATATGTTTGTCCACCTTTTCAAGTTGCTGATCCAATATCCACCCACTTTTCCACGCCTTAGTTAAAGTGATTACACATTGTGGCGCTGGGCAAAACGTTATGCACTTGTCGTTTCACAACTAAAATAAAAACGTCCCAGGCACGCTTTGGTTATGCATGGACACTTCCCCACTGTGACTGTGGTGCCTCCAAACTTTCCCGAGCTCAGCAAGTCCATGAAAACATACCCGTCGGGCTTGGTCTTGCTGCATGACGACTCATGGAATTCCCGAAGTCTTTTGTCTGTGTACTTGCAAAGATTTGCCTTTTGTACCACACCCTTCACCACAAACTGCTTGAAGTCCGGCATAGCCACTGGCTGCGGAAAGTGGAACTTTTCCACGAGGCATTGCCGGTGTATTGCAACCTGGATTGATTTTGCTGGCGCCGTTGGGTAAATCATGAGTTTGAGATATTAAAAAAAAGGAACAAGCCGTCAACTGATTGCCAAGCTGCAATATACAGCCTGTTGCGCGAATGTGGCAACCCATGCTCCGCAGTGTCCACAATCTCTGCTCTGACTGAGTAGTTTGCAGTTTTCAAGATCTCGATGATCTTTTGCATGATGCATTTGTTATCACCTTGGCTAAGCCCCCGCACATTCTCCAGGATGGCGATTCGCGGCCTTTTGGCCACAACGTACTCCAGGGAATGCAAAATAACAGCCCCTCGCTGGTCAGCAAGGGCTTTTTTTAGGCCCGCTGCACTGAAGGCGGGGCATGGCGCCCCAGAAACGAACACATCCACTGCATCCATTGACTCCACATCGCGGGCACTGATGTCTCCCATGACTCGAGGACTGTGTCCAAACTTGTGGTGCATAGCAGTCATCAGAATGACTTTGTCAGGGCAAATCTCACTGCAAAAGACAGGCTTAACATCGCATCCCAAAAGCTTCATGGCCAGAAAATCTGACCCCAGACCAGAGCAGTCAGATCCAAGTCTGATCTGTTTTCGCAGTGGCGCTGGTGGATCTACTTGTTTCTTCGCATCTTCAAGCAAGCGCCCAAAGAGTTTCTCTGCCTCCTTCAAACACTTCTTCTCTGCTGACGTAGTGGGTTCCTGAATTGGGGGATCGACCAAATTTTAAAAATACTATTTAGATGGCACCAAACCCGATTTCAAAACTCTCCAGCCTTCTTCTTCTTCTTCGCTTCTTTGACTTTCATTGCCTTCAAGACGACCTTCTTTGCTTTGCCCTTCGCCTCTCCAAACTTCTTTTCTCCTCTCTTATTTTTGGCAACCTTGATAGAAAGCTTTGACTGTAAGGTGGCCAAAAACATGAATCGAAGCTGCATTGTATTATTTGCAACGACAAGTAGCTGGTTTTGGTTCTCGTTTCATAGGCGTGACTGATTTAGCTTTCTTAGAAGCTGCAGTCGCTCGCTTTGAAGGCTTTTTGCGAGGTCCATCATCTTCGAATAAAGCAAAGTCTAGATCCATGACGGCATTCAACGAGGGAATGTTCGAACCCACGCGGCTTGTGATGGAACACAATTAAATGAAGATGTTTATTTTTTTTCTGCAAAACCTGCAAGGCAGAATTGGATGCATTCAACATCTTTCAACAAAGGTTCCACGACTAACAAAGGCTTTTCAGACACTATCTTTTTGACGCGACATGTTTGCTCACTTTCCCCAGTGAGAGTTCAAGACTATCTCAATAAAATGCGGCAGCGCTGCCACAGGCACAGGCTATAAAATAAGCCATCAAGATCAAACCAGGATATATTCAATCCTTTCCTCAAAATTGAATCTACTTGCCATCCGAATCAGAATCCGACTTGGACTCAACCAGATCCTTCGATTTCTTCGTCTTCTTGCTTGGCGGCTTTCCCTTTTTCGACTCACCATTTTCCTTTTCTTCAGCCTTGCGCTTCTTCTCTTCCTCAACGTCCATGACTGCCCACTCCGCGTTGTAGAACGTGCTGCCCTGGGTTGTCATCCTGGGCTGACATTTGAATGACCGGTGAAAAGAACATGTTCCTGACTGTGATTAACATTTTATTAAAACAAAATTGACATTGTAAGAAACATTTTTGAAATTTACTCGGAGGGTCTGGTCTTTCAGCCATCGGACCATATTCTCACGCAGGCCTTCTGTGTGCTTGGATGTCATAGTAACCCCTAAATACTTGATTCTTTTCTCGCAGCAAGCACGACAGAGTTCTCCAGGACCTGGTGAGAGGTCTACCACACCTGCCTGACAGAGTTGAAGTTGGCAGTGGATGATGTTAAACACGTCCATATCAAAAAAACATGTTAAAATTGATCCGCAAGGTGGCAACTCACATGTGGAATATTAAAACATCGTCGTTGAACATACCAAGCTGCCACGCTGTAGGTTGCGAGGAGGTCCTCGTAATAAACACGAGGTAAAAAGTTGAAGAACGTCGGCTCAATCTCGCTGGGTTTTCTCTCGTCGTTGTCCTCAGCGCTTTGCGAGTCATTGCCAATGATCCTATGGCCGTACAAATCCGCCTTCTCACTCACTGGCATGGTCCATATGTCCGCGTTGGGCGATAAGTTCACCCACGCCACGCAGTTGCCACGGGTGCTTCCTGGATACCTGCTTCTGGGACGGTCCGGAATCATTTTCTCCAAAGGTTCTGAGCTGATCAGGGTCATCGTTTGCACCTGGTTCAATGACCCCCTGACCTTCTTGCGCTTTTCTTTCAAGGACTCCTCGCTGATGCACACCGTGACCGCCTTCACTTCCAGGTAGTGTGGAAGGCTACCGAAACCTGAAGGCAATGCGCGTGAAAAACATGTCAATTAAAATGCCTCAAAATTATTAAACCAGAACATTCCTGAAAGCAACACGACCGACGAAAACGTAGTTTAAACAAGCCAAAAGACTCCCAGACTTCAGCGTTGGCTTTAGAGGGCACAGTAACACCTCTCCCCCTCTCCCACCATCTAAGAGGCAGACGAGGTCGCCAGCGACTGGCAAGTCCGGGTAGGTGTTTTTACCCACCGGCTGGGCACCTCTGCCATTCAAAGCCGCGTGCAGCATTTTTTTCATCATGGTCTCGGTCAGCGGTGGTGGTCTCCGGTCGGCCCTTTTGGCAGCTTCTGACATCAAATTGGCATCCAAGTGGATGAGGATGCAATCCTTCCTTAGTAATTAATACATTGATTGCAAATAAATTGCGAGCAAACAACTAAAATTAAACTTAAAATGCAAACATTGAAGTTATTAAGTTCATTGACAAATAATAGGTAAAATGGAAAAATATGTTAACTGGTCGCCGAAGTTCCCCGTGGTTCCTTTCAAGCCTGGGCCCAGTGCTGACTCCTGGATCAGCTTAGTCAGCTGTCCTTCGGTGTCAGGCTCAGTCACCAAAGTGCAGTAGATTCCCAAAGTCTGGGAGGCTGTAGCCCAGCAGTGCTCAATGGACCCTTTTTTGTACCGATTCGGATTTGCTTCAACCGAGCCACGGAGAAGTTTTGTGACTTCGTCCTCCTCCTCTTCTTCATCAGCATTCTTGTTCAGTTCAGTCAACGCCTTTTCTGCCGACAGTTCGTCATCCTTTTTTTTCAAACATGGTTGCCATCGTTGGAGGAAAGACTCGATCTCAAGAATCTCTGCTGGAGATGCATGCTTCCCTTTCTTCAAAATTACCACCAACACTCCATTGAAGACTGGGGTGTACATCAGGTCCTTGCAGGTACACTTGAGGAGGGCCATTCCAAACTTAAACCAGTGCCTGGTTTATAAATCATATCTAAGTCAAAATATATATATGTATATAGTATTAACTATTGAAATTAATTAAACACACCCGCTAGCAAAAACAAAGCTAAGCTGAACGGTCCTCCAACAATTTCAGGCAAAGAAGGGAGCTTTGCTTCAACCCAGCTTGCCATTGGAAGTTGCCGGGGCCGGTAGAATTCATTGGACAAACAAAAGTTCGGTATGCCTCGTGCGTTGACAATTTCTCCTTCAACAAGACGAGGTCCTTGGGTGAGAAACCTTGTCTGTGCATTTCCACATCCGCCAGGTAGTTGAAGCACCGCCTCTTGAGCTTGATGACTTCGATTGCCGACGCGCTGCTTTGGGAACCCTTGAGGTAGCCTTGGGTCACCTGTAATCAATGATTGGCGGCCAAAAAAAAAATATGCCATGAAACTTCAACGTCTGACTCTTATTAATACTAGGCTTGCCGGGCTTCCCGCTTGAATTGTTCAACTGACTGCGTCTGCGTGGCTTGCCCAGCAAAGCCCTTCTTGAGAGCTTTGCCGGGCTTCCCGCTTGAATTGTTCAACTGACTGCGTCTGCGTGGCTTGCCCAGCAAAGCCCTTCTTGAGAGCTTTGCCGGGCTTCCCGCTTGAATTGTTCAACTGACTGCGTCTGCGTGGCTTGCCCAGCAAAGCCCTTCTTGAG
>OMLO01006255.1_pt1 | contig 10009 bp, 4 predicted proteins | sample 1674811 | NCBI WGS metagenome assembly OMLO01 (sample SAMN06265003, study PRJEB25207) | coral metagenome | isolation source: Coral host | place: Mexico:La Bocana,Puerto Morelos, Mexico | collected 2008-11-13
AGACCAAAACGGCTCAAAAACCATACCCTTTGGGGCGGCACATACCTATATACCTGATATAGGGGAGTACCCCCCCTGGGCGCCTTCCCCATGGGATAGAATTGTCCAAGAAAAAAATGGTTATGTCATGTTGCGTGGTTTTTCCTTGTTTAAATCTGTGTCCAATCATGGACGCAGCTCAGCTGGTGTACAAATCAGGTTCGATATGCTCGATAAACAGTTAACTCACCAATAACCATCCAAACTGCGAACCTCACCCACGTCAGATACGATAGCTTCAAGATCAGAAATATGTTGATGAACATAGACACCTGTGGGAGGACAGGCACAAACGGGACCTTGAACGCCAGGGGTGTTTTGTTCTGGGGCAACCAGAGGAGGACAATCATGGTACTCATTTGTCCCAAGCCCATGAAAACCAATATTCCAATGGCCCACCACTTTGCTTGTGAAATATCTTGTAAGCCCCATATAATCATGGCGCTAAGTGCAGCAGAAATAATACAAGACCCACATGTAGCTATCTGCGCTAACCGGGCAGTTCTTTCTGAAGGTGTACGTTGGCTTCTTGAAACTTCATTCACTGGTAACAATGATGCATCTTCTTTAGACGTAGTTTCCCCAGTTATGGGAGTGTGCAGGCTTTCGTCAGAACTTTGCGGTTGTTTGACAAGGCCAATGGTCCCAGGCTGGTATCTTAGAATCAAAACGCAAACAGCAACTATGGTGTACGCCAAAAGCGTTCCAATTGACATCATTTCCACCAAAGCATGCAGGTCAAAAAGAAAAGCAAGAACCGCAGCAAAGACTCCAGATATTACTGTAGCGATCATTGGGACTTCTGTCTTTGGGTTCACCTTAGCAAGAAACCTGAAAACGATATAGTCTGGTTATTGACCAATCGTGAGGTCAAGTTGGCTAGATAGGTTATTTTTTTGAGTTTTTAATAATCGAGACGAAGTCCAGGTCCATGAACACAAAAACAAACGAGGATTACATCCTGCCATATTGACCGAACAAGCTTAATCAAAAAAGGACTTATTACACTGCAAATAAACCCGATTTGGCAAGATAGCGCCACCCTGCCCGCTAGGGAAGCCAATCACATCGCACATCGCATCGCATCTCCTATCACTTATGTCTGGGACAGTAAAACTAAATGCTTGGTTAGAAATCTGAAGGAAAGTTTTGTGCCCCTACTCTTGACTCAATAAAATCTAGAGCAAAAAAAAGTACGAATTGTCCGCAACAAGCGACTCCCAGAAACGGGGTAGAAATCGAACCTAAAAGGTACAGCGTAAGTAATTATCTGGAACAGGCCGAGAACCTCTATAAGCAACCAAGAAAAACTCTTTAGGGGACACTATGTTACTTTAATTTCTCTCAGCAGGCTTTTCCTGTCAGTAAACTGTTCGCGTGTTCAAGTTAATGTTCGCATTAAAATTAATAAAATTCTTACTTGAAAATGATGCCGTCGCTTCCCATTGAATACAGCATTCTTGGTAGCGGTACAAGTGCTCCCAGAAGAGATGACGTCAGTCCACACAGGGCTCCGACAGCAATAATATATTTGGCCCAAGGAGCCCCTCTCAAGGCAAACACGTTTGGCAACGTCCCATCCTCAGGAAGCGATTTGAAGGGCCACATAAGAGTCAGGACAGCAGAAACACCAAAATACGCCAGAAAGCAGATCGCTGTGATAATGAAAACGTTCATTGTTAGGAGAGAATTAGTCTGACTGTATATAATTCGACCGAAAACAAAAGCTGCTGAATCCTCCCGAGCCAAAACCGTAAATACAATTCTATACATTCTATACATTGCGGTAGCCACTGTAAAAAAATTATCTTATTAGTAGTAGTAAACCATTTTAAAAACTTTGCAAATATCTGATTATCCCAGCAAAGAAGCATAGCTCTGTTAAGGGGGCGGGGGGGTAAGGAAATAAGAAAGCAGAAGAAACGGCAAAGGAAGATGTAACCAACTACGCGTTCCAGAACTAAACAAGTACTTAAACCACCACACGCTGAAGCAGCATTTGAAAAAAAGGCAAGAGTGAGAAAGTAAAGGCAATTAAAATTGGTATGCTGGGAGGGGCCATGCGATTTTTAAACAGTGCATCCCAAATCCCACCACCCACCCCTCTCCCTCATGAAAAATGAACGGTCCCTTAACAAAAAGATCTTCTTAACAGTAGATATTTATTTCACATGTTTTCACTCTACCTTTTGAAACTCAGTAATTAATAGATACAAATTGCGTTTATAAGTGTAACGGATAAATCGTGGGCACTGTAATGTTTTTTAATATATAATCTGGTAACATCTAGACGGAAATGCAGACGGTTTTTTCACGAAGTTTCAACATGAGAGGGACTGTTTTCCTATCTTGAGCGAGATTAGCAAGAGAAAAGGGTAACATGAAGTTCATTAAGTTATTCTCCAGCTCGGGAGAATACGCTTCACAGAGGAAGTTCGTCTCTGATGCTCCGCCATGTCTAATGCTCTTCTTCGCCATTTGTTTGTCAGCAACCCTATGAACGGCTCAACGCCAAGACACCCGTCGTGTAACACACGTAACGCGTAAAAACATTCGTCAAAATTCGGATAATCCGTCTAGACAGATAATTCGTCTCTAGTATAGATTCGGCAGTTACAGTCGACTCCCGATAACTCGAACCTTCAAGGGAAATTGAAAAAGGTTCGAGTTATCGGGAGTTCGAGTTATCGAGAGTTGAGAACAAATGACCGGAAATAAGGAAAAAAACAGTGTACATATTAATCAAATCTAATTATACATTTTAATCCCATCTTTTATTATAACCGAGTGAAAATGAAACAATATGTTTCTTAATTTCGTATAAACCAGAACGTTACGCAATGTGAAACAAAACAAAACAAAGGAGCAGGAGAAGTCCAAGAACTGCAAGCTTTACAGGTTCTAAAGAGAACAATGTCGAGCCTCTGCTACAAAGTTCACGAGATTTACTTTTTCGTGAAATAGTCAGTCAATACGCTCTGACGCTTCTCGACGAATCTATTCCTATCGATTCTTCTTTAGAGCTTTCTAAGGTTGGTTTTGAATGACTGACACGTTTTGCGTAATCTAAAAGAAAGGAAAAAGTTGTTTCAAAATAAATTTAATGGTTTGGACTACAGTACAATGTTTGTTTTGACTTGTCACGTATTGACAGACATGGTTCGAGTTATCGAGGGAAAAATTATATAGAAAATGACCTGAGGGGAAACGGGAATTGGTTCGAGTTAGCGTGAGGTTCGAGTTACCGAGGGTTCGAGTTATCAGGAGTCGACTGTATCACGTTACGAAACAGTGTTCAACCCTTCGCAATTATATGGAGCGTAGTAAAATTTGCTCTTTACTAGAAAAATTTTCGGGGGCATGAAACTTTCCTTCCGTGAATTTTTATTCCACAGAATGTAAACAGGTGTACGCTTAATTAGAGAAACGAAAGTTAGCCAGTAAGAGGTATCGCACTGTAAATCACAGAACAAAATACATCTGCATCGATAGTAAGGAAGGCCAAATGCAACACAGATCCGGAAAATTAGTCTGACGTATTATACATGTGACGCACATAGCCTGGGAAATGGAATTTTACTTAATTTTCTTCAACAAAAAAGTTAATAATTAAGGTCCCGGTATAAGCTTGCTAGATTCTGTACGATACTTTGAAAGCAATGTAGAACAGCCGCTGTTTGGTAAAGGAGCCTGCGCTCCTCCCCGAAGGTTCTTCTCGGGGAGAGACATAACCAACACAAGAGTGCGGAAATCGAGCCTAAAAGCAACGAGGAGAACAAAAAAATCTATTTTTTTTTCGATTTAAGCAGTGATTTTGACAGCCAATGGATATACAATAGCTGCCTCGTCGCCAGGAGTTCTTCCTACTAGCGTGAGGTGCACATCAGAGTGGGTGCCCTCATTTGCAACACTCAAATATCAGAACGAAACCTAACCATTGGCAATTAAATAAATTTAACGAGCCCCATTAATCCAAAGTAGGTTTAAGAGAAAACAGACGACTGATAATTCAGGTTACTTAAGACCTAAAAACCCTGCTACTTACCCAAAGCCAATACAATCGAGATCGGTATTCCTGTACTTGGGTTTCGAGCTTCTTCACTGGTTGTTGCTATAATGTCAAAACCAACGAACGCGTAAAAACACGTGGCTGCCCCAGTAAGAATCCCTGATGCTCCATACGGAGCAAAATCCGACCAGTTCTTGTGCTCGGCATAGTACGCTCCAACGCACACGATAAACACGATGACAAATATGTTAATCAGAGTGAACACTGTATTGAACCAGGCTGTTTTCTTTATTCCTACCAGCAGGACCGCGGTCAATCCCAGAATCACAAGCACGGATAAAACATCCAGGTATTCTGCCAGACCTTTGACGTGAACTTCGCCGATAGCAGAGATGGTAAAGTTTTTTACTCTGCCATCGACAAGTGAATCAAAATACGCGCTCCATGCTCGGGCGACTGAAGACGTTCCGATGACATATTCTAAAATTAAGTTCCAACCGATCACAAAAGCACACAGCTCTCCAATAGTTACATAACTGTAGACATAGGCTGAGCCAGCTTTAGGGACCCGAGCACCGAACTCGCCGTAGCACAAGCCAGAGAGAATGGAGGCAAAAGCAGCGACCGCAAATGAAATTACGATGCTTGGTCCAGCATCGTGGCGTGCGACATCGCCGGCTAACACATAGATTCCTGCTCCAAGAGTACTACCAATGCCGAGCACTGTCAAATCAAAGATCGACAGACAACGGCTAAGCTGAGTTGATGTTAATGTCCTTGGATCTATGAATTTCTTTCGAGTGAAACCTCTAAGCACGGAATTCATCAGGAAGGGGAAAATTGAAAGCCCGGGATTTGTTACAGTCTATTTATCTGCGTACACGGAAATGCTCGCAACGCTACTCAGGCTTAATTCGACACCAACAGCATTGTCATCACATGATCACATGCATAACGAAGGACCTTTGGACCATAATGAATTATGGCGCAGAATGGTGCTAAGCAGAGCAGAACAGCTTTTTGCAGCATAGAGAAGAATTTATTCAAGGTTACCCTTTATACTCTACCAGCCATGAGAAATCCGCACTAAAGAAGAAAAAAAGAATAAAGTATCTTGGAGGGGCGAGCAACACAACTCTGCCAATATTTGTAATTCGTCTGGTTATGCGTCTCTAGTATAAAGACGGGCACAAGACGCATTATCCGTCTAGACGAACTGTCTGTCTTTCGACGTGCGTCAACCAAGGATATAGTTTGTGGGGGTTTCCTCAAAAAACGCGCGCGTACGAATTTTTTTCTGAACTGGACACCCGCGAAGGTTTGAAGTAATCTTAATCTTAATGTGCCTAATTGTATAAAGGAGAACCAATACTTTTTCTACATGATGCTAAGTATTTTGATATAGGAAAAAATAAAGCTCGTTTAGCACAGTGCTGTTAGTATGTCTTGTTAGTGTTACATATAGGGAGATACCGGGTTTCTATTTCGCAACGTTTTGTAGTCCACAAGGACAGATCGAGTTGAAAACAGAAGTCTCTACCATTTCTACGCTACAAGCAAACAAATTCGCGTTTTGTAGATATAAATACATCTCTACAATTATACTTTTCTGTGATATTAAACGTGTAGATCATAGTTTTAGACGCAATCTTGCCAGGTAGGCAATTATTCACAGTGTTTTTATGGGTATCGGATGGCAAATAACAGAAATAACCTTTTTTCAAATATTCATTTTGCACAACTTATGAATCGCAACTTTGCCATACTAGGTAGCAGATTGTATTTAAAACGCGAGTGGAATAGATTTATTACTGAAAAACGTCCGCCAAATTGTACAGAAGTGGACAAAAATAATAACGACGCAGCAAAAAATTACGCATACACTTACATGTACTATATTGCAGTATTTGAAGAGCATGGTGTAATGGCTCACTGACTGTATTTTCCCATGACCAAATTTTACGCAGTACAATAAATATGGCTAAGGGTATGAAATAAGTAAATTTCGCTCAGCAGCCTCGCGCAAAAAAGCAAAAAAAGCAAAAAAGGGCGTCGAAAGTGCCGTTTGGGCCTGGGCAGTTGCTACACTATAGAACTGGGCTCATTTTGGTTTAAAATTAATGACGTTTCCACGTTCGCTGAATACTAAGAATACAAACACAAATTCAAATAAAACAAAAGAATTTCTTTAAATGCAGATCGAAGTTTGATTGTTTCGTTTTGAAATCATTGAAATATTTTTCTCTATTATATATTTGACCATTTTTAAGCATTGTTTTATTTGAATTATTCGTGTCTCTTATTAATTCTTTGTTTTGATGTTTAATTAAAACTTGTGAGCCCTGCCTAGTTAGTTGGGAGCCGTAAGCACTTGTAATGGCTTCAGCGGTCTGTCATTAGTACACAGCAAATAACGGTTGTTAAGTTAACAGACCTTCTTAAGATCTACATGTACAATTATTTTGTTTCCTTTTATTTCACACATGACGTTTACAAATGCATCTGTCTCAAGACTCTATGGTCAACAAGTATTGTTTCTTCCATAAAATATCTCTGCAGTTAATTTGCAAGTGTCCTACATTACATGCATTTCTATTAAAGCAGGCTTGTACAAATTTCAGAAAAGGACAAAGTTTTCAAATGCCTTTCGACTGTAACTTCTGCTATAGTAAGCTAAAATGTGGATTAAAATTAAATAATCATATTAACCATTTCAATAGAGGTCAGATTGCAGACTAGTGAAGATATCCCAGAGGCCTACAGCTTGTTGTCTTGACCAAAACAAATGCTCAAGGTCAAAGCATAAAGAAAAATGGAAAGAGGTTTCGAGTGTGTAGCTTTACAGCTAGCACAAAATTCACATGGGGAGGAATAATTGACCAACTTTCTGGCATTGACATCTCTTAGCATTAAAAATTTTGCTTAGTCTGTTTTGACATCAGTGGTGTAAGAATCAGATCACCTCATGTTAACTGTCTACTAATTCACTAACAATAGAGAGAACTAAGATTTAAAGAAACTTTTAAGCTATATAAACATATGAACCACTACACTATTAATTAACCACTTTATGTGTGCTTTAGATAACACTTTTAAACAATTATTTATGCCTATATGCCTATGCCTATATATTAGGATATGTGACAAAAGATGACCACATGGGTGTAATACGGATTCATTTCACATGAATACTTCTTAAAGTTCTCACAAGAGCTTGTGAGAACTTCCAAGGATTATCAATCAATGTATCAGTAAACTAGGCTGGGACGCTTACTACTTCAGTAAAAGACCTTTTTACGTGCACGGGTGGTTTGTTGCCCCACTCCAGATACTCTTGAAAATTCTTGCTTTCAAATAGTCACGTGTATATGAATGATTTTAGATGGATAAAAGATCAATTCTCTGTAGAATATTATGTGGTCTGTATTTGGAAAACAAACAGCCCAAACTAAAGAGGTCCCTTATGTATTAAAATCACACTAATAATATCATTATTACCTTATTTGTCAAGCACAATTCAATGTGAAAATTACAAATGTATGTAGTCGAATGCTAAATGTTCTTCATTTGAGTTAACATCAATGCTTGTTGCTTTGAGAAAATCTACATGTAGTCTTTCTCAAAAAGACCAATGTTTAACACTGAGAACTGCACTTGTGGCAAACCTAATGAAAATCTGAATTGCTACACACATGTAGGCAAATAAAGATCAGCAAACGAACTTACATAGCAACACCTAATATTGGATTTGATCATTCTTAATTTCACAGTCATCTAATGATTTAGATTCAGTTGCTCTAGGTGGTGTTTAAATCCACTGAAGCTAGCTAGACAAAAACGTTTCTTGGCACCCTGAATTTTGTCACTTAAACCAGATGACTGGCCATTATCAACAATTTTAGATCACATAATTAAAAACAAAACACCCTTTTTCATTTTTCACTAATTTTTCCTCCTTATTTTTTGGGAATAACTGCATTTTTGTCAAAATTACCTCATCACCTCAACTTAGAAAATTATGTTCAGTCAATCAGACATGAGTGATCATGCCCTCTTTAACTCACTGACTCCCATGCTGCCGTAACTGCCCGAGCAAAACCCCACCCCGAATTTCCCGTGCCACCCATAACCGCCCAAAAAATTTCAGTTCGGTAGCTAATGAGAGCAAAACACTTCAACAAAAATAGCCTAGCTCAAAGAAAGTCCTCTAGCCTAAACCAAGTACCATAGAGTGACTGTGCTCTCTATGACTAGCAAACAGGTTTTTCTTTCTAAATAGATACCGAAAAACTACAAAGAATAAAAAGTGTATTGCCTTTACCTCTTCCTTACAGTAGTTTCTCAGCCACACAAAACTTTGATTCAATTTTTAAAATCCCAATCAAACTATGGCAATTGGTAAGTATGATCACCACCTTAGTAGGGTGGAGGTGTGTATTTATCAGCAGTATCTTGCACAGGAACACTGTCAGCGGCCTCTTCAGAGAATGGTTTAGCCTGGTACGGATCTCCTTGCCCTTGAGAGGTGGGAAAGGAGGCATAAGGTGATGAATATGAATCACCTGATAGATTATCCGTGGAATATTCAAACTCTGTCAAAAGGCGACGATACTTGGTGAAAGCCATAACACTCAGACCAGCCTGAAAATACACATAATGGGCAAAATTAGAACATGTTTTCTTCAGTATACATTACACAACTACATTCCGTGTTGCCGTGTATCCATTCAGTAACAGATCACAGATGACATCAAGATGTAGTAAGAACAAAAGAATGGTACACAAAGCTGTGAGGGAATAATTTGGTGAGGAGTCAAGTTGATCTTTACTTGTGGCTCCACAAACATGAGATTAACATAGCGGCTACAAGACCAAAAAAAAACACTCATTCATCAATCTTGCCAGCTATGCAGGCTATCTTTACATCTGTGTGTCAATAAATCATAAGTAACCAATCAAAAAGCAAGAATGACATAATGACTTATTACATATTAAATATAATGAATTATTATATAATGGGTTTTAAGAAACACCCTGAGAGAATCATTCACTAGGTGCAATACTTCTATAACTTGACTTAAACACAAAACTACATGAGCTGTTACTGTGCCTTTCAATAAAACATGAACTATGCTCAATCAATGGTTTTGTGTTTCAGTCATCTTAACAGAAGGATTAGGGGAGTGTGTTAGATATGTTGTGGTGTTATAATTTGTCTTTGCTTTAAATTAATGTACATGAGGTGTTAACTTCCACAGATCTTAATATTTTTTTGACTTGTACAACCAGTAAATTGACGTCATGACCCCAAATCCCACCACTTGTCCTCATCAAGCAACACAACCCCCTGTTAGGAGTTATCTAGCTTGAACCACCCATGATCATTTTCTAGGGTCTTGTTTCAATCAACATGACACAGCAGTTGTTTGTCATCAAATGCAACCAAGTTCACAACACAGAAATCATACACAAATAAAAGTTAACATTATGACTCTACAACATTCTTAACATCATAACTGATTCGAGAAAAAAAGATAAATACTTATTACTGCTTAACCATCAATGACCAGGTTCAGTTGATAATAGCCTCCAAGCTACTAGCTTCAGCTTTGAAAATATTTATACATGCCTGACTTGCCTCATGTATGAGTGTTGAGGACGTTATTTGCCATCAACAGAAAAAAACCTTTGGGGGAGGAGCAAAATATTGACCACTTCCCAAAGGAAAGAAACAGAGACCAAAAATGAAAGTAGTGAGTTCTTGATATCAAGTGAAAAGATGGTGATATGTTCTTGTTTCACTTAAGTGCATTAATATCATAATGTTCCTTAAGCCTGGAATACAATATGATACATTATATAATAACCCAAACTATTCTTGCATTTTGAATTGATTTAGATCACAACTTCCTTAACCCTGGACTATGATATGATAACAATCCAAACTATTCTGACTTGCAT
>OMLO01006256.1_pt1 | contig 10008 bp, 11 predicted proteins | sample 1674811 | NCBI WGS metagenome assembly OMLO01 (sample SAMN06265003, study PRJEB25207) | coral metagenome | isolation source: Coral host | place: Mexico:La Bocana,Puerto Morelos, Mexico | collected 2008-11-13
AAGTCCCCTCTTGCTTAGTCCAATTTGAACATGACCGTAAATAAACCTCGCCGCCAGGATTTTGCGTTGCCATTTTTCCTAGCGGTTTTCTCCTGCGCCACGTATGACAGACTAAGCGAAAGATGGGCTTCTCACAGTCTAAAAAAGCTCAAATTCACTGGTTTTGACGGAAATCCCTTCTTTCGCATGCTTATCGTCCCAAATAAGAATCAAAATTAGTCCGACTAACCTCGGTCTTAATTTGAAAATTTAAAACAATTTTTACTCTGAAAAGAGTCGAAAAGAAATTTATATGAGGTCATTTATGAAAAGTGTCTACGACTTGGTCTTAAGTCTGTCAAGAAATGACTACAATGCAATAGAAAGAAGATTGTATGTAGATTGGAAGACATATGCACAGTCCAACTAGGACTTCATAATGCTGAACAAATTTCTATCTTAATCTAAATCTCGAGATCTTCAGCCTAGTTTTCACTTGTCTTGGATGGGAAGGGATGCACGGTGTTTTTCAAAAGAGTACCATGCGACTGGCAACCGTCAATTTGTACTGAACAAACCATGAAAAATTAGGAAAATAAAATGGCTCTGTAAGAGGAAATGCACAGCAGAGAGAGAGAATGTTTCCTTGCAAATGGCGGTGGCAAATTTATGATTACTCAACTGATTGGTCATACCCAATTACAGTGTACCTACCAGTGATCAAAGAGTGCATCCCTTTAGTAAGGCCCAGATCAGGATTTATGATCTTAGTTTAGATTGCGTTTTATCAAAGGAATTGATGAATTCTTCTCTTGTGTAGATTATTTGCTTCGTCTGATTTGTTTTGGCATCCTTGAAGCACATACATGTAAGGGAATGACCTTGGATAGTAAATCCTATTGTGAATATCCCAAAGGAACTCCCCCCAAAAAAGACTGACTGATCAAATTGCAGTGATAGTCAGTGCTACAAAAAACTGCTAGAGAATAAAGTGCAACATACAGCCACAATGTTAACAACTGTTGACCATTCTATTTCGTGTTCAAAGTAGAATATTGAGATGCTAATGACAAAAGTTGTGCAACATACCTCTTTCACGTATGGTATACTGCTGGGTGTCACTTCCTAACAGGTTGACAGCAATACAGTAGAACCTCTCACCAACATTAGTGACAGTGACTTTCATAATACTCGTATCCCTTTCTGCAGTGATGCTTTGAACTTTACCGTCATTTTGGAGGCTAAGATCATCAATTGCATTAAGATCTCTTTTCCACGACAGAGAAGGTGACGGCTTTCCATTGACAATGCAAGTCAAATCTACTTGCTCCCCAACAGCCCCTGGTATCTGTGTGGTTGTTGGTGTAGAAGTCACAATAGTTGGCCGAGCTACAACAAAGTACATGTACATACTTAAGGCAAGCTCGCTTATTTCAAGTAACAATTAAAGTCTGGGTTTTACAAGCGACGGTTCGTAATCAGAGTCTTAAGAGCGCTTATCACCTAGTGGAGCTTAGTGGAAATCCAAAATCGGAGTAATAAGCGGAGTCATAAGCTCGACGGAATCGACGTCGGAAGAATCAGAACGTCTCCATTTCTTCCGATTCCGTTTACGACTCCATCGCTTATGGTCCAGTCAAAACTACATTGTCGGAGTAAGAAGCAGAAGAACCAACAAATCACAAGGCCCAGAATGGAGAGTTTTGATTGGTTTATTCTTCCCCTTCTGCTTCCGACTCCAACAATATAGTTTTCACTAGATCGTCATAGGCAGAGTCATAAGCAGAATCGGTGTCCGACTCCGTTAGTTTGATTTTCACTATATCGTATCGTTTTTCGTTTCTGATTATGACTTCGACTACGAGTTCCGTCACTAGTGAAAACCAGCCTTAAGGTGTCAAGATAGAGTATATAAAAAATAATAAGGTAATTTGGTTATATCAACTAAGTTGAAAATGCAAATTGGCCACCGTAACGAGTTATAAAGCTGAAGTTTCGAGTGTTAGCCCTTCGAAGGGCTAACGCTCGAAACGTCAGCTTTATAAGTTTTATAACTCGTTACGTTGGCCAATTTACATTTTCAACTTAGTTGATATAACCAAATTACAGTACCTTGTTACCCCCACCGACGCAGCACCACAGTTTCTTTAGAAACTTTCACCCTTTTAAAAATAATAAATTTGGTCTCTGTCATTTCAGAAATCCTCACACGAAGCATAATGAAAGAATGTTAAGGCGAAAACTTTATTTGCATACTTACTTTGAACATTTAGAATGACGTTTATTGAATCCTGCTGCCCAATGTTATTTCTTGCGATACAACGGTATGTACCATCATCGCTGCCTTTGGTATCAACTATTAGAAACTCTTCACCATACGCAAGCTCCTTACTACCGTCTGACCTTGTCCAGATGATTCTAGGTTGTGGCACCCCCTTCGCACGACATACTAATGTAACATTACTTGTTTCATTAACCGTGTAACTGCTTTCATAGAATGTAATTTCTGGTGGATCTATCAAAAAGACACAAGACACAAATAAGTCACCCAGGCAATGCTGACATAGACCCAGATATCAAGCTCTTACAAAAATTAATACCAGTTACCGAAATCAGCGAACTTGAATTCGTAACCAATTGTGCAGTTACGTGCAGTCCAACTTTCCACCAAGATCAAAAAACTTCATACTTCATTTGGAAATATTGAATAAATGATCGCTTATTTTGGTAACTACATGCTAAATAAAGGACACAGCAGGAAAACTGAAAACACAAATTTCTAGGTCTCAACTTAATCAATCTGCAAACTACATAATAAAATGTAGAGCATTGTGTATTTAAGGTTATTCTAGGTTTCTTTTTCCTCTGACTTAAAGCAAACTGAAAAGTTCAAGGAAAATTTGCCACGTCAATCTAATTTATTTGAAGGAACAAAACTCAGAGTGACAAAATTCTGACAGACCTTCACCAAGACAAAATGCTTCATTGTGTAGTTGTAGGAGCATAAAAAAATCTAAATAGTCAGAGAGACATTGCCTATAAATTGACAGAAGAAGACCTTTTGCACTTTAAGGATACATGTACCGTACATCAAAGGGCCTTTGATTGTAGTCCGTCTCTACAGGCTCTAGTTTAAGTATGCCTCATTGAAAGTGGCAAAAGTTCAAATGAAGCCTTACACTACTGTATTGATATTAAAATCGTTTGAAAATCCAAGCTTTCACCGATCTACGGCATCATCTTCCCTGATGCCGTAGATCGGCGAAAGCTTGGATTTTCAAACGATTTTAATATCAATACAGTAGTGTAAGGCTTCATTTGAACTTTTGCCACTTTCATTCGAAATGCTACTGAAGGACAACATTCAACGATTATATGCCTCAATTCTTTAAGGCTCCCTTAGACCCACGTCAGTCATTAGTTTCCAATTCAAATAATGACACATATGTACTTTATCTACTTCTCCTAAACAGTACTTATTCTTTTTTAGGATTTTTTAACTTGGCAATCACCATTCAACAGCTCACTAGGAAATGCCAAATGATCACAGACTCACACTTTATCAATAACTGCGCTCTAGCAGGAGGTCCTTCTCCTAAACCATTAGTTCCTGTACAGGAATACCATCCTGCATCTGATAGAGTCACTAATGTCTTTACAAAGGTCGTTGTTGGGCAATTGTTGCAACTCTCCCCTGAAATGTCCTTTCCATTGAACTGCCATTTATGTGTTACCGTGGGTGGATTTCCAATTGTTTTACAATTGAACGTTGCAGTCATCCCTTCGTCCAGAGTAACGTTTTCAGGATGATCATCTTCATTCTGCACAACTGGTCGATCTGAAGGCAAAGATGTGCATTTGTTCAACTCACTTATTTGGCCAGAGCAGAAAAGAGAATGCTAAATTATAAGCAAATTGAACAACATGAACATCCTCTGTATTTTCATTCAACTATAACTTCTTTTTCCCACCACTCGCAAAACTTTATATGCTGTACAACATGAGTTAGCCTTGTGCACAATTATTCAGGGCTATGAAAAACTGAAGTCCGGTTGTCCAGGAAAAGTAGATTTCCCTCCCACGCAAGTAAAATTTCATTCTCACTCAGTTGTCCAATGGACAAGGGCCAGGGCAAGCAAAATTTAAGAGCTACTTGTCCGAAGGGCCTTGCAATTATCTGTTAAGTTTGCAAATTGTCCAAATCAATTGAACAAGTAATTTAAAAGTTAGATCTGCACACGACGCAATTAACAGATCCACCTGAAATACAAGTGCAACCTAGTAGGATTTGGAAATAAGTGAATTGAAAAGGTTCTTCTGAGTGCCAAATTGGACTTAGCCTGCAACCATGCCCAATCTTGCCAGAGTTCCAAAAAAAAACCATGCTCCCCAAACAGGAGGGATTGGAATCTACTGGGGCTGGGAGAGGGTCTGTAAGACCAAAAATTGTAAGGAAATGCATAAAGCTTAATAGGAATTTCCATAGGGGTGCATGGATGAAAACGTTGTGTGGAACGACACATTATATTGTCAGCATGAAGTCCAACACATTCTCACTGTATTACATGATTATAGAATTGGTCTACACTTACAGCGGACTTCGAGCTCTGTAGTTTGACTCTCTTTGCCAGCGTCATTATAAGCAAGACATGAAAAATTTCCATGTTGCCTCCAGGTTACTCTATTAATGGTGAGATAAGACAGGGTCTTCAATAGTTTAGACTGTGGAATTGGGGCAAACGACTCTGAGTAGTTGTAAGGAAATGTTCTGGTGCGATTCTTTCCATTCAATTGCCACAAAATAGTTGCTGCTGGCTTGGCTTCAGCTATGCACGAGTAGCTAACAGTTTCATTTTCAGTCTTTGTTTGTTTAGTTGTTGGCAGTTGACTTGAAAATGATGGAGGAACTGTTAAAAAAAAGGTAAAAAAAATGATATTGAACATCACAATACATGTAATAATAGTTATGTATTATGCTGACTAACTACAAAATAGTTCCAGTTGAATGATAAGGAGATTGTGGCTTGCAAAAACTACCGGTATTTATTTCATTATTAAATAGTATGTGTGTTACAAATGCTTCAGGCTGACATGTATCCCTGATTAAGTACATTGTAAATACATGCCAAGTAAACAACGTAACTGTAGTCCTCCTTCCATCCCCTCCCCCCCCCAACCTTTTGCACCCTTGCACCCTCTGAAATTAACACAGTACCATTTCACTTCTGAAGGAAAAAAACAAATTATTTGATTTGAAATTATGCCCAACACTTATTTCTTGTTTAACATCACTCTTTCAACAAATGATCCTTTGGTCCTTACCTTGTACTATAATCTGAAGTTGCTCTGTTGGTCCACTTCCCACTGCATTTTGTGTTTCACAGCTGTACATGTTATCCTCTTCACTGAGCTGTACATTTGTGATCTGAAATTTTCCTCCATTACTTACTACTGGCGTATTCCCTCGCTTTATGGTGTATCTTGGTGCAGGATAACCATTTGCACTGCATGTAAGAGTCACTGTAGTACCCTGCACTACAGCATTGCCTGGAGTTCCCGTTGTGAATGTTGTGACAGTTGGTTGATCTGTTACATAGAGGTGAAATTATATTATTGTCAAGGTCGTCATACTGTGACACAACTGTACAGTTTATATTGCCGGATGTACATGTATTTTGCATGCAGATACATGAATTGTATATAGCGTTAACAGTATAATTATCCCCCCTTCACGACATATTGACTTCACAAATACTAAGTGTTATCATTCATGGCCACTTGATTCCGTTGTCTCCAACTAAATTTTGGTGTTCTGTTATTGCTGCTGTGTTGGAAAAAACAGCTGGTCATCGGACATCCTCCCACCAAATTTTGAAAATTGTCTGTCAAGATTGACTTCATACTTGTAATAATATGGCACCACAACTGTGCACTGAAATGTTTTAAAGTAGCTTTTCATGATAAGGATCTCGTTGGCACACTATGTTTGCTTTGAAAGTACATGCTTTAGAAGTCACTTCATTTCACTTGTCCCCTGGTGCCAAGTTGGCGCATAGGGCCTCAATGCTTTAGAAGAACATTCATCAAATCATATGGATCTGTGGTTTGTTTGTAGTCTCAATTATTTAATAACTACATGTACTTACATGTAGAAACAAATTTCAACAACCACTGGTACACAATCAGACTTTCTGAAGTCCTTTTTGAAGAATTTCTGGCCAATTTTGATATTTTTTGATAACTAAATTTATTCAGATGTAGACTAAGATTACATTAGTTTATACTCAGTGCATGTACATAATGCTTAAATTATGTTGCAAATTTTCTGAAGACCTAAGACCCTGTGGTCTAAAACAAAGACCCACCAGTCTGTAGCGCATAAATTAAAATGCCATCTGAGCTCGCGAACAAACTTGGCAGTCTCAGCCGGTACAGTGTACGTGTCAAATTGTGTGACGCAATTAAATTTCAACAGTACAGAAATATACGCTTTTAGAAAATTTTTAGCGTCACCAATATCTTATTTTTAAAATGCATATGAGCAAATTACAATGAGTTGACTTCAGTACAAGTACTTTGCTAACTGTCCTTCTGATAAAAAGGCGCAAAGGTCAACTGTGCGTGACTCAAATATTTATTCACCACGTGCTACAAGAATTTGATTTTCCTGGGAAAATTATGTTATCACTCTTACATGCATCCTTGCGTTTCAAGCTCCCGCAATTCTTAAAAAAAGCAACAATCTTCTGCGGAAAGTATCGCGAATGCAAGTTAAAAGGCGGGTTGGTCAAGGTGCTTTTGGTGATGTGTACACCACAGAATATGAAACTGAGGAAAATGTCAAAACAGTGATTGTCAAGAAAATGTTGCATATCCTTAACAAAGGCGAGAAGTGGGTCTTCATTTTAGACCGGTGGGTCTTCGTTTTAGACTGGTGGGTCTTCATTTGAGACCAGTGGGTCTTCGTTTTAGACCAGTGGGTCTTCGTTTTAGACCACAGGGTCTTAGGTCTTCGGTCTTCGTTTTTGGGTCTTTGTTTTCAACACCTCCCAGGCAAATGCATAATCTTTTCTTTTTCTTTTCTTTTTTTCCCTCTGATGTGTTTTTTCTTTCTTTTTCCCTCAAGAAACTAATAAGTGCTTCCCATTTATAATAATTCATTTTTTTGCTTGATATTCATGCATTGCATGCATCATGTTATTAAAACCCAGGAGCCCGCATTCATTTCGTAACTAGGACAACAAATGCTTTCTAGGTTTTTTTTGAACATTTCAAATATGAAAATGCTCGCACAAAACTGTTGACATACATAGCTGAAATCTATCTATTTATTATTTCACTATGTTTCACATTTGCCGAACGACCAAGCGAGTGAATTCGCGCTCGCTCACTTAACTCCTATTTCGCATTCTGCAAAATAGTCGTAAAAAGGGACTAAAAGTTTGAACTCCCAACTTTCAACTTCCAACCAAAAGTGTATATGATCCACAACATTGAACCATCCCACGCTCAGTATTTTTTCATCCTTTATCCCATCCAACACTACGAAAAAGATACTGACAAAAAATAATGTACCGGGTGCATGAAATTGTTGGCGGAAGTATGCAATGTCTTTCTGTGAACCTTGCGTACAATATGAACAATTAGCATGTTTCTCTAATGTCTTGCGCAACCAAGACAAGTAACATAATCTAAGATCAAATGGATCTGAAGCATCACACGAACTGGCAAAAAAAGTTTTCTAGCTTAGTGGAGTTAATCCTAATTCAATCATCCCACACAAATGCAACCTTAAGCTATAGATGTGACTATATATGCATGTAATATATATTGAAACTAATATGAATCTGTACATGAGTACATTCAGCACATATACGCATATAACACAGAATAAATAAATAAATATTAAAACAAAAATCATAAAGTCACTCACATCGTACGTAAACCACTTTTGTAGTCTCCTTGTTGCCATAAGCATTTCTTGCTAGACAGGTGTAATTCCCAGCATCTTGTACATCTGCATTTGTTATTGTCAAAGTATTTTGTGTAATACCATTTGATACTCCATTAAATTTCCACGAGTAAGATGGATTTGGGAAACCATCAGCCTGACATTTCAGTGTTATGCTCTGAGTAAGTGCCACCTCTGCTGGATCAGCAGGAGTCACAGTGACCTGCTGGGGAGCATCTGAAATAATAATAATTATTAATAATAAAAAAAATAAAAAATAAATAAACTTGTCAGTTTATTAAAATTGGGACTTTCAGAGCAATACTTCAAACAGTGACTTGAATTTTCTCAATTTAAATTATCCCAAGAAACTAACTACATGTACACTTTCCTAGAAGGCAAGTTAACAACAGAAACAAGAAGCCTACATTGTAACTGCAAAAAACACTAGCACTAGCTACATGTAGTACTGGCAACCATTTAGATAAGAGGCCACCGGCCCAAAAGATGACTTCTGAAAACCTTGAGCTTGGAGCACTGTCCGTGGCCCCCACAAATTTACAACCTCTTACTAACTTGTAATGAATTTCCTAAAATATTTTCGTAAGAAATTTACCTTGTCTGACAGACAAGCGAAAGACAGAATTCACTAACCTGATGGCAAATTCCACTACTTGGACTATCAGAGACGACTTTTTTATATGCTGCAACCAAAATATTATAATCTGATGGTCGCATTACTATAACATGTAAACATCACTTACAATTGACTAAGAGGTAAGCAGATTTTATCACTCCAGTTCCTAAAGCATTTCGTCCATCACAAGAGTATTGACCAGCACTGCCCTTTTTAGCTTGCTTGACTGTCAGTCTCTCTCCATCAACAATTGGCGTGATGGTATAATCTACAGAATCAGAAATCTGGTTGCCATTCTTAAACCATCTGTACTCCAAGACACCAGGGACTGCTTCTGTTCGACAATTAAATACTGCATCTCTACCTTCCACCACAGTTATGTTACTTGACAAACTGTTGCTTTTGTGTTCAGGCTTGACTGTAGCAAACAAGATAAACAGTACAAAATTAAATAATTATTATTATTGTCAAAAACTATTTTTTTTCTTTCTTTTGTCTTACAACTTACATTATTTTGTAATTATGAACAGCGAATCAATAAAATTATTTCTATGGTCACTGATGTGTTTTCTCTATCTACATATTGATTATATTTCTGGCCAGGGCTAAATTTCCATTATCTTCTTACTTATTTTACATTCAGTTTCAATTTTTTTTTGGTACAGTCCCACCAAAACAGCTTTCCAACAATAATAAAGTAATTCAGTAGATTAATTAAAGCGCATTGCTTAAATGTCATACCAAATATAATATATTCTGCAAAAAAAGATGAACCTGTTAATTTGATTCGATTGGTTTGGCCTCACAAAAAAGTACAAAATAATATTGTTTGTTTTGTATCCAATTTTAATTGTTTTTTTTCTTCATTACTAGATTATATTGTTAAGCACTTCATACCATAAAAGCCATAACACAACATTCGAGCACAACAGAATGAGGTAGCAGAAAAACTTATCTCAAATCATCATCCCGGAGATTAAAATCACCTTTCCATTCATGGATAATGTTAGGATGCTGTGCTTTTTTCATGACAAGTAGTGAATAATAATCTTATCTTCGAAAGAAACTACATCTTGCAAGCGATGATCGAGCTGTTTTTTGCATTGATACTTACATGTACACTGAAAATATTGAGTAGAGTATACCAGCAACTGTGAATGGTCCATTGACACAAAAGATTGTCTATTCTTTGCCAATGAGCAATAGCTTTCAATTGAGAACTAGTACCAGGTCCCCGACATGCAGAACTACGCGTAGAGCGCCTGTTTGATCGATTGAACGCTCGATCGCATACGATCGATGATTTCTAACGTTTTTTTTTGAGAGGTAAATTACCGAAAACAACGCTTAAATTGTCACAGGAGTTAAGTAAGAAGTGAATATTTCCCTTTTATTTCCTTGAATTTTGCAATTTTGTCCGAATTATGCGATTTTTGATGGA